>Ga0181593_10005981_pt1 | contig 10970 bp, 8 predicted proteins | sample 071ome_19_FD_133756 | JGI IMG/M metagenome (GOLD analysis project Ga0181593, IMG submission 133756) | Coastal salt marsh microbial communities from the Groves Creek Marsh, Skidaway Island, Georgia - 071413AT metaG (megahit assembly) | ecosystem: Environmental > Aquatic > Marine > Intertidal zone...
AATTATTGCGCCATGGCGTGAATGGGATTTAAATTCTCGTAAAAAATTAATCGAATATGCTAATAAGTATAATATTCCAGTAGCAGCTGGAAAAGAAAATGAAGCGCCATATTCGATGGATGCTAATTTATTGCATATTTCGTATGAAGGTAATGCGCTTGAAGACCCTTGGGAGGAATATGACCAAGATATTTTGCAGCGTACGGTGAAATATAATGATCTTCCAGATCAGGCTGAAGAATTTGAAATTGAGTTTAAATCCGGTGACCCGGTTGCTATTGATGGTAAAAAATTATCCCCTGCTGATTTATTAGCTAAATTAAACCAGTTGGGTGGTAAGCATGGTGTTGGCGTTTTGGATATTGTAGAAAACCGTTATGTTGGTATTAAGTCTCGTGGTGTTTATGAGACTCCAGGCGGTACTATCCTATTACCTGCACATCGTGCTATTGAGTCAATTACTATGGACCGTGAGGCTATGCATTTAAAAGATGAATTAATGCCTCGTTATGCAAAATTAGTTTATAACGGTTATTGGTTTGCTCCAGAAAGAGAAATGCTACAAGCGGCAATCGATAAATCGCAAGAGAATGTAAATGGAACTGTTAGAGTTAAGCTTTTCAAAGGCCAAGTTTACATTGTTGGGCGCAAATCTCCAAACAGTCTTTACGACCCAAGCTTAGCATCTTTTGACGAAGATGGCGGCTACAACCAAAGAGACGCCGAAGGATTCATAAAAATCAATTCATTACGTTTAAGGCAAAAGTAAATATTTGTTTCACGCGGCGCAGCTCGCGTGTCAATAATTCAAAATTTAAAATTTAGAATTCACAAAAAACAGAGTTTTTTGTGCTACTTGCACTTGCGGGATCTATGGGGTATACTTGGTTTCTGAACTGAAATTAGATAAAAAAGTGTTTATACAAACTGAAGAAACTCCCAATCCATCCACTTTAAAATTTACACCTGGTGTGCCAGTGATGGGTACTGGAACTGCTGCTTTTGCTAAGAAGGAAGATTGTGCTAATTCGCCTTTGGCTCAAAAATTATTTGAATGTGAGCAAGTAAGAGGTGTATTTTTGGGATCTGATTTTATTACTGTCACTAAAACAGATGATCTTGAATGGGGGGTTCTGAAGACTGAAATTCTTGCAATTATTATGGACCATTTTGTTTCAGGTGGTGAAGTTATTATTAAAGATAAAACGGATGAAAAAAATCAACCTAAAGCAGATGATTCGGAAGTTGTGGTGCAAATCAAAGAATTGTTAGAAGAAAGAGTTCGTCCAGCTGTAGCAATGGATGGTGGAGATATTATATTTCACAAATATGAAGATGGAGTAGTTTATCTAGAGATGCATGGTGCATGTGCTGGTTGTCCTAGTTCGGGTATAACGCTTAAAAATGGCGTTGAAAATATGCTTAAGCATTTCATTCCAGAGATTTCTAGAGTAGAAGCAATAGAAGAATAATTATATGGGTTTATTAGAGGAAGTTCAAGAAAGGTCGAGAGCGAGCTGTAGAAAAGCTAGTAAACCTTCTTTGTCTAAGTCTAATGGTCTACCCGGTGGTACATACACAGATTCTGCAGCTTCTTTTGTGATGTTTCCTTTTAAACTTATTTCTGGTGTAAAAACTTTCTTTTTTGGTGATCCGTATGGCGCTAATGATCGTAGATATGGTGAACATGGCCAGCCAAATAGTATTTTGCCATTCTTGCCGGGCAATTCTTTGCAGCTTCCATTTGGTAGGAAGGTAAATGAACAGACCGGAGAGACTAGTTGGGGGCTTAGGTCGTTTGTTGTAAGTCATGCTCAGACCGCTGAAAAGGCTATAGATGATGTTATTAATGATACCGTTCCAGAGCATTTGCAACCAGGTAAAGGGACTAGTTTTGGAAGGGCGGTGGGTATTCCGGTGATCGCTGGTCTGGTCACTGCAGTATTGATAGCAGCTTTAGCTTTTGCTACGGGTTTTCCTCTACCTTTTTTTGCAATTCCTCTTGCAGGAGGAGTTGGTGGGTTGTTTGTTTCTGGTCAGGTTTCTGCAAAGGATGGTTATTATAAAATGTACCATGATGTTGCAGTGCGTGAAGTTGCAACGGTAGTAAATGATGTTTGTACTAGCAAAATATTAGAAATGGCTAAAGCTGAGGGCAAGGCGGAAGTAAAAACGGTTTCAGATTTATATGAGTTGGCGGTTGAGTCTGATACAGCAAGATCTTTAAGTGGGGAAGATAGAGAATATTTGCAAAAATACGTGGTGCAGAAAGCGATGGGGCAATTATTTGCTGAATCTGCGGCTAATGTCTATGTGCTTAGAGGGGCGTCTGAGATAGAGCGTACTCAAAGTAGGTTCGAGGAAGCGCTTTCCAAGGTAAAAAACCCTGAGTTAAGGGCTGCAATTGGAGAAGTTTACGAAAGAGACCATTTTGATGGTTTAAAATTCAGGCATAATTCTGGAAAATTTGTTAAGGGGTATGTTGCTGGTTTAAATGAATCTCTTGGTAGGGCTGGAGTAGGGGGGCTGTCTACTGAAGAAGTTGTGGCGCAAGCTCAAGAAGAGGGAAGGGGTTTGGTTGAGGGTGGAGTAGGTGATACGACTGGTGAACATACCAGGCTTGCTCCTAATTCTTTATTGGATGAAAGATCAAGTGGCCGAGGTGCGTAAATCTAATAAAGAATTGACTTAGATTCTTAATTTCCTTACTGTGATTTCCCTAAAACTTAAAAAGAATTTCAGATGATAAAATTAAAGTTATGGCAGCAGATTTTTTTGGGAATGGCTTTAGGCGCTTGTGCAGGGATAATTCTAGGTGAGCATTCTAGTTTTCTAAAACCATTTGGCGATATTTTTATCAATATGATTAAGATGATCGTTGTGCCGTTGATTTTCTTTTCTATTTCATCTGCGATTACTTCTATGGAGCAATCTCACAGTTTAGGGCGTATCGGTGGAAAAAGTATTTTAATCTATTTGGTATCTACCGCGATCGCGATCGCGATAGGTCTTGCGCTTGCAAATATTTATGATCCATCAGCAGGAGTTGAGCATAGTGATATGTTTGGTAAGGCAACAGAGGTTAAAACTCAAACTATCTCTTTTGCTGAAACAATAGTTTCTATGGTGCCAACTAATCCTATTAAGGCGATGGCTGAAGGGAATGTGTTGCAGATTATTGTATTTGCCTTGTTTTTAGGAACAGCGGTTAATATTGCTGGTAAGAAGGTTAAAAAAGTAGCTGATAGTTTAAATGAGATTGCTGAAGTTATTTATTCTTTAACTGGTTTAATTATGAAATTTGCTCCAATTGGAGTTTTCGCTTTAATTGGTTGGGTAGTTGGAACGCAAGATCCAGATATTCTTAAGTCACTAGTTAAAGTGGTAATTGTGGTTATATCTGCATGTGTATTACATGCGGTTGTGGTTTACTCAATTTTCATTGGTGGTTTGGCAAGATTAAATCCTATTACATTCTTTAAGAAAATTATTGATGCACAAGTTTTAGCTTTCTCTACTTCTAGTAGTTCAGCAACGTTGCCTATTACTATGAAGGTAGCAGAAGATAAATTAGGTGTATCAAAAGGTACTGCTAATTTTGTATTACCACTAGGTTCTACTGTTAATATGGATGGTACAGCGATCTATTTAGGTATCTCTACGGTATTTGTAGCAGGGTTAGTTGGTGTAGATTTAAGTATGGGTGATTATGCTACGGTAGTATTTACTGCAACTTTAGCGTCGATTGGTGCGGCAGGTATTCCTGGTGTTGCTTTAGTTATGATGTCTATGGTATTTACTTCAGTAGGGCTTCCAATAGAGGCTATTGCAATCATAGCTGGTGTTGATAGATTGCTGGATATGGTTAGAACTACTGTTAATGTAACAGGAGATTTGGCAATTTCGGTAGTAATAGATCGTTCAGAAGGAACTTTTGATGAAGCTTTGTATAAAAGTGAAACTAGCGATCTTAAGTTAAAATCTTTACCCAAATAATTTCTTAGTAGTAAAAATATCACAGTAATTTGCGTTCTGAAAGCCAGTGTTTTCGCGGTATTGGGCTTTTGTAAAAAAAGTTTGTTTTTGCTGTTGCATACTTGTTGCATTAATGTTACAATAGTTTGCGAATTAGACGGGTTACATTTTCCGCATACCACACTAAGTTCTTATATACACACCATAATATTCCATGGTATGTGGAGATTGTAACCTGACAAACTTAAATTTACGGGGTACGATATGACAAGAAGTTCAGATAAAAAATTATATACAAAATCAGATGCAGCCGCTTCACTTACTGGAGCTGTTTTAGGTTCAGTAGGAGGTCCAGGGCAAATATTGGCTGGTACTGCTGCAGGAACAGTAGCAGGTGCTATATATACCACTGGTTCTAGATATGTAGCAGAGCAATTTAAAACGACTAGCAAAAAAGTATCAGATGAAGTAGTTAATACTCAGGAAGAAGGTGCACAAGAGCTGCGTGAACAAAATTCTGTTGCACCCCTTGAAGAGATAGAGAATCAAGAAGAAACAAAACCAGTATTTGCTTTATGGGAAGTTGCTGGGGATTTTGGTAGGGGATTCAAAAGGACTTTCTTAACAAATTCTTTAGTTGCAGCGGTGGTATCTAAATATACAGGCATGGCAATGTCTAGATCTTCTGATAATAATGAAGTTGGTGATGATGTTGTTTATGATGATGACATTATGTTGGTTGATAATACAACTTCACCTTCAGTAGCTCCATCGCCTGGTACTTATATGCCTACGCCTGGAAGTAAAATGCCTACTCATTCACCTTTTTCATCTAGTTCACCTACTGGATCGCCATTTGCGTCTGGTTCTCCATCTGGTCCGCCATCTGGCCCACCGTCTGGTCCACCGTCTGGGGCACCAACTGGTTCACCTTCTATTTCTACATTTTCACCAACTTGTGATATTACCAATTATGATGATGATGGAGTTATTTCTGAATGTGGAGGAGGTTCGCGCCGCCTAGATGAAGGTACTACTTTATCTATTCCTAATCCCCTTGCAGAATTGGTTGTTGCTACTGTAGCCGGGGGGACAGCAGGAGGGCTAGAAGAAGTAGCAGAAGGGGCTTGGTCTAGATATCATAAGCAGAGACAGCAAAAGACTGAGCAAGAACCAACGAGATGGTTTTATTAATAAAAATTAAATTCAGGTTACATTTTCCGCATGTCACACTAAGTTCTTATATACACACCATAATATTCCAATGACATGTGGAAATTACAGTCTGACTAAATTTTAAGAAAAGACATTAAGGATTCCTTAATGTTTTTTTGTGCCATGAAATAGCCGCCAATCAAAAAGCAGTTTATTTCTAGTTTTTTAATTTCCTGGAAATCTTCTAATTTATTAATACCGCTTTCACATACTAAAATTCTATCATTTGAAACCATTGCTTTGAGGTTTTTGATATTATCTAGAGAGGTATTTAAAGTTTTAAGATTACGATTATTAACGCCAACTAATGGAGTTTTTAATTCTAGAGAATCTACTAACTCATCTTCATTAAAAGATTCTACCAAGACATCTAGACCTATAGAATTTGCTATTTCTTCATATTCTTTGGCTTGTTCTTTTGAGAGGCAGGCCATGATTAAAAGAATAGCATCTGCACCTAGCTGTTTTGCTTGGTAGATCTGATATTCATCTATAATAAAATCTTTGCGTAAGATTGGAAGATTAGATGCTTCTTTGGCAATTTTTACATATTCATTAGAGCCTGCAAAATATTTTTCGTCGGTTAAGACTGAGATACAGGTAGCTCCTCCCTCTTTATAGTTGGTTGCTATTTCTTTAACATTAAAATCATCGCGGATTAGGCCTTGCGAAGGAGACTTCTTTTTTATTTCTGCAATGATCGCGGTTTGGTTATTATCTATTCTTTCCTTAAGATTATTTGTGAAATTGGATTTTGTTTTTATTTCAGATGCTAATTGGCGCATTTTTTCAAAGGAAATTTCGCGACTATCTCTAATCACTATTTCTTTCTTATATTCGCAAATTTCTTTAAGAATATCTTTCATCTAGAATTATATTTTTTTTACGTATATTAAGGATAAGTTAATAAAACACTATAATTTTATGAGAAAGGCTTTTTCACTTGTTGAGTTATCAATTGTATTAATAATTATTGGCTTGCTTGTGGCAGGAGTAACTTCTGGTTCTAAGCTTATTAAGCAGGCTAAAATTAATAGGGTTATAGCAGAAGTTAATGACATCATTAGCTCTGCGAAAGTGTTTCAGGCTACATATGGACAATTGCCTGGGGATTTTGATGATGCGACTAGCTTTTGGTCGGTATATAATTCTTCGAGTAACCCTACAGGAACAGTTGATGGTGATGGCAATGGAGAGATAACTTATACTACTGAAGGAAGAAGATTCTATCATCACATGTCATTGGCTGAGGTTTATACGGGTTCTTATAGCAGTGGTACCACTGCTTCTTGGGTAGCTGGTACTAATGTGAAAGCGTCTTCTTATGATCCTGGAGTGTATGGTATCTATTCTCCCACTTTGAATGGTGAGGCTAAAGCGAATTATTTTCGTTTGGGGCAAGCTTCTGGGGCGGGTAATAATGTAGGAGTTGTAGATGTGATTTTTGCTTATGGGATCGATAGAAAGATGGATGATGGTGAGCCGTCTAGAGGTAGGGTAAGAGTAAATTCTACTGGTTATAGTAATGATGCCGTTAAACCTAATGGTACGGTTTGTGTGAATGGGAACTTTACAGAGGTTGATTTATCTTATGTTTTTTCTAGTACTGATAAATGTATGGTGGATTTGGCGCTTTAATAGTGAGGGATTATTTTGTAAAAAAGCTGGGGGCTTTTTATTCCTCGTAAGTTCGCTTTGCTTACTAACTCGGCCAGTCCTTGCGTAAACTCAATTTACAAAATTATAAATTTTGTAAATATTCGTTAACTTAAAGGCCGCTCATTTAATAAAAAAGCTATTGTGCTTTTTTATTAAATTCGCCCATGACACTGCTTGTATTTTTTGCCGCTGCCGCATGGACAGAGTTCGTTGCGTCCTACTTTGCCCCAGGTGCTTGGGTCGTTTGGGTCGCGGTCTTTGGGGGCTACTTTTGCAGTTACAGTTTTTTTAGCAGCTGCGCCTACCACTTTCTCTGGGTCCTTCTTGTTAGTTTGAAGGTTTTTTGGTTCTTCTTTTAGCTTCTTGTTAATGAAGGCTTCTGAATTATCAGAAATTTTAGCATGAGCAATTCTGCGTACTGTGTTGATCATTAAAAAGTTAAGTAAAGCTTCAAACATGTCATAAGCTTCACGCTTATATTCATGTAGTGGGTCTTTTTGACCATAGGCGCGTAAATTAATACCGGTTTTTAAATGTTCCATTTGGCTTAAATGTTCACGCCATAATCCGTCTAAGGTCATGATCATGACATTTTTTTCTAGAATATTCATGATCTCATCACCATATTCTTTGCGCTTTTCGGCAAAAACTTCTTTAGAGTTATTGGTGATCTTTTCTAAGATTTCGGCTTCGCTAACATCACCTTTCTTAGCAAAATCCTCAACATTAAATAGTCGGCCATATATTTCATGTAGCTCGATATCTAGGCTTTTTAAATTCCAGTTTTCTATATAAGATTTTGGTGGGATATTGTTGTTTACTAATGTGGTATTTACATCATTTCTGAAATCTTCCACTGTACCAGAAATCTTATCAGCCTTAAGGATCTCTTTTCTTTTTTCGTAAATTACCTGTCTTTGCTCGTTCAATACATCATCAAATTTAATCAGGCTTTTTCTGATTTCAAAATTGTGAGCCTCAACTTTTTTCTGAGCTTTTTCTAGAGCTTTGCTAATCCATGGATGGTGAATGGACTCATCATCTTTGAAGCCTAGCTTTTCTAAAAAGGTGGTAATTTTGTCTGAACCAAAAATTCGCATTAGATCATCTTCTAAAGATAAGAAGAACTTGGTTTCACCAGGATCACCTTGACGGCCTGATCTACCTCTTAGCTGATTATCAATACGACGCGATTCGTGACGTTCCGTTCCAATTACATATAAACCACCAGCTTTTAATACAGAGGCTTTTTCTTTCTCTACTAATTCTCTAGCTTCTTTTTCTGACATTTTAGTGTCTTCAAGAAGCATCTCAGGATTACCTCCAAGCATAATGTCAGTTCCACGGCCTGCCATGTTAGTTGCTATAGTGACAGTTCCTTCTCTACCAGCTTGAGCAATGATATGTGCCTCTCTAGTGTGATGTTTTGCATTTAAAACATTGTGAGGGATTTTTTCTTTCTTAAGCATTTTTGCTAAGAATTCAGATTTCTCGATACTTACAGTTCCAACTAATATCGGTTGTTTCTTTTTATAGCATGCTTTGATTTGCTTTATTATAGCGATATATTTTTGTTCGATATTTTTGTATATCTCATCTTCATTATCAATACGAGTCTCTGTTCTGTGCGTAGGAATGGTTATAACTTCTAAGTTATAAATTGCATGAAACTCAGCTGCCTCAGTTGCAGCGGTTCCGGTCATACCAGCTAGTTTGTCGTAATTTCTGAAGTAATTTTGAAAAGTGGTAGAGGCTAATGTTTGGTTTTCACGTTGAATTGCAACATCTTCTTTTGCTTCTAGGGCTTGATGTAGTCCTTCTGAATAACGTCTTCCATCCATCACACGTCCAGTGAACTCATCAATAATTTGTACTTTGCCATCTCTTACTATGTAATCTACTTCATTTTTAAAAAGATGTTCAGCTCGAAGAGCTTGATTGATGTGGTGTACTATAGAGACATTTTCTATATCATAAAGAGAGCTACCCTTTTTAAGTAAGTTGTTTTTTTGTAGCAGCTCTTCAACAAAATCGGTTCCTATCTCAGTTAATAATGCTGTTTTGCTTTTTTCGTCTATCTCGTAATGGTTTTTTTTCAAGCTAGGAATAAGCTTTACTATTTGCATATATAATTTTGAATCGTCAGATGCAGGGCCAGATATAATTAGCGGAGTTCTAGCTTCGTCAATTAGAATAGAATCTACTTCGTCAATGATTGCGAAATTTAGTTCGCGTTGCACCATAGATTCTAAGTCTAATTTTAGATTATCTCTTAAGTAATCAAAACCAAACTCATTATTGGTACCATATGTGATATCTGCTTGATAAGCTTTTTGTCTTTCATCTTCTTCTATTGCTCCATGAATGCAGCCAACAGTAAGTCCTAAAAACTCGTAGATCTTTCCCATCCATTCAGCGTCTCTTTTTGCAAGATAGTCATTTACGGTCACTACATGCACTCCATTGCCTGTTAGGGCGTTAAGGTAGGCTGGAAGAGTACATACTAAAGTTTTTCCTTCTCCAGTACGCATTTCGCTTATCATTCCTTTATGTTGAACTATTCCACCGATTAGTTGTACATCAAAATGACGCATGTTAAGAGTTCTTTTTGCAGCTTCTCTGCAGACAGCAAAGGCAGCTGGAAGAATATCATCTAGGGTTTTCCCATTATTTAATTGCTCTTTAAAAACTGAAGTTTGTTTTTTTAATTCAGCATCTGAAAGTGATTGGTAATTTTCTTCAAGGTTATTGATGTCTTTAACAATTTTGTCGAAATTTTTTAATTGTCTATCGTTAGCTGTGCCAAAGATTTTCTGTGCTAGAGCAAAAACCATAATTTAAAATTTACTATAAAAATTAACTAGATAATTTTAGGATAGAAACAATTTAAAAGGAAGGATTTTATGAAAAAAGCATTTTCGTTAGTTGAGCTTTCTGTGGTGGTGGCAATTATCGCGGTAATAATTGCGGCAGTTTCATTAGGATCTAAGGTAGTGGAATCTTCGAAGAGGCAAAGATTTATAGCTGAGATTACAGGTGATAAGGCTAATCTTTCTTCTTTTATAACTACATATAATGCTTATCCGGGTGATATAGATAATGCTAGTTCATATTGGAGTGGGGCAACCAATGGTAATGGAGACTCAATAATAAATGGCTCTACTACAGAAGAGCAGCATTATTGGAATCATCTTAGTTTGGCAGATATAATAATATTGAATGATTTACAGACTGCCAATAGTGGTACAACTGCATCGGTGCTTACTGATGCACATGCCCAACAGAATATAAGAAAGAGAGCTTATAACAGTTCTAACTATAGTAACTTTTTTTATTCTTATAAACATGTGATTTTTTATGGTAAGGCGGTTGATGCTGATGATAAGGCTTTTATTCCTACAGATGCTTATTTAATAGATAATAAGATGGATGATGGTATGCCTAAGACTGGTGATGTTACATATAAGCCAGCTGGAAGTACAACTAATGCTAGTTGTGTAAATAATGGTGAAACCTATTATTTAACCGCGACTACGGAGGGTTGTAATATCGTTTATTACAACCGTCTTTAAAAAAAATAAAAATATTTCTAATAATTTGTTTGACTATTAATTAGCCTTTGGTTAAAACTACTACTCTCTTCGAATTTAGCGAAGAGAAGTTCTTTGATAAAGTGAATATTTGTTCGGTAAGATTTAAGGGTAGCGAGCATTGAATAAAATTTAATGTTTTGGATTCTAAGTGAATCCACAGTTCAAACTTGAGAGTTTGATCCTGGCTCAGAACGAACGCTGGTGGTATGCTTAACACATGCAAGTCGAACGGACGTGGCCTAGTTTACTAGGATTCTGTCAGTGGCGCACGGGTGAGTAACGCGTGGGAATCTACCCAGTAGTATGGAATAACATTCAGAAATGGATGCTAATACCGTATACGCCCTTCGGGGGAAAGATTTATTGCTATTGGATGAGCCCGCGTTAGATTAGCTTGTTGGTAGGGTAATGGCCTACCAAGGCGACGATCTATAGCTGGTTTGAGAGGATGATCAGCCACACTGGGACTGAGACACGGCCCAGACTCCTACGGGAGGCAGCAGTGGGGAATATTGGACAATGGGCGAA
>Ga0181593_10005982_pt1 | contig 10970 bp, 4 predicted proteins | sample 071ome_19_FD_133756 | JGI IMG/M metagenome (GOLD analysis project Ga0181593, IMG submission 133756) | Coastal salt marsh microbial communities from the Groves Creek Marsh, Skidaway Island, Georgia - 071413AT metaG (megahit assembly) | ecosystem: Environmental > Aquatic > Marine > Intertidal zone...
AATTCACCAATGGGGCTCGCTGCTGCCCCACTCGGGCCTCACTCCTAACCGGTCTCTATCCCCACCAGACTGGGATCGGACACATGACCAACTCCCCCACAAAGCAACGCCCCTTAAAACCTGAAGCCTATCAAGGATTCCTCAATGACCGGTGTGCCACCATTGGCGAGCTCCTGCGCCCCGCCGGCTACCGAACTCTCATGGCAGGCAAATGGCATTTGGGCATTCATGATCAGAGTCGCTGGCCGCTTCAAAGAGGGTTTGATCGTTTTTATGGATGTCTCGCGGGAGCCGCTCGCTATTTTGTCCCTGAGCACCCTCGGGGTATCACTCTCAACAACACCCCTCTTAAGAATCCACCATCAACAACAGATCAAAGATACTACACGACGGATGCTTTCACGGATTACGCCATCGACTTTTTGAGTGAGAAAACGAGCCATCCTTGGTTTCTCTACCTGGCTTACAATGCTCCACACTGGCCGCTGCAAGCCTTTGAGGAGGATATTGCTAAGTATCGCAACAAATATAAGATCGGGTGGGACAAACTACGTGAGCAGCGTTATGCACGGCAAATTGAACTGGGGTTAATCAAAAAGAATTGGAAACTCACTCCTCGACCCAACGCGGTGCCAGCGTGGGATTCGCTCAGCGAAGAAAAACAGGATGAGATGGATCTTAAAATGGCAGTTTACGCCGCCATGGTAGACCGGGTGGATCAAAACATTGGAAAGCTCATCAGTTTCCTAAAGAGAAAAAACCTCTTCGACAATACGCTCATTCACTTTCTCTCCGATAATGGCGCATGCCATGAAGGTGGCGTGTTAGGTCGCGGTGAATTCTACAAAACCGAACTTCGAAATCAGCAAGACTCCAATTCATATGGCGAGGCTTGGGCGAACGTCGGAAGCACGCCATTTCGACTCTACAAAAGCAACGCCCATCAAGGAGGATCCGCCACGCCCTTGATCGCACATTGGCCCCGTGGAATTACCCCACAAGCCAACTGGCAGCAAACCCCTGCCCACATCACGGACCTTGTTCCAACCATTCTCGAAGTCGCCGGTGCCCAATACCCTCATCAAATTAATGGGAAAGAACTTCTCTCCCTTCATGGGAAAAGCCTTCTCCCCGCTTTTTGCGGCGAGCAAATCCTGCGCGAGCGCCCCTTCTTTTTAGAGCACCAAAAAAACGCCTTTGTTCGAGATGGAAAATGGAAACTCGTTGGCAAAGGTCATGTTGGCCCCCTCAAAGCAAACGCCCAAAAATGGGAACTTTACGATCTCGATCTTGATCGAACTGAACTCAACAACCTCGCTTCAAAATACCCTGAAAGAGTCAAAAAGATGGCAGCTCAATGGAACCAATGGGCAAAAGAAAATCAGATCCTCCCAAAGAAAAACTCGTAGTCAGTTTTTTAAGTCTATCCGGTTTCTAGAGACCTTGTTTTCACACAAGTGCTGACATCTAGTCGCTCTCGTTGATCATCACCTCATCCACAAAGAGCCAAGCTTTGCGACCCTTGGCCTGGTGCCATGAAGGGATGACTCCTAGATTCTTCGCTTTCACACGCAGATATCTCGCATCCAGCGTTTCAAAAAAAGCGGACAAGCCCTTTTTGCATCGGGCTTCTTGTTGAGAGACATCGTGCGACACTCGAGCGACTTCTTGAAAATGAAGCCCATCAGAAGAAGCCTCCACTCGAAGCTCCGTTGGAAGAAAAACCCCAGCACTAAACATCTGGCCACAAGAGAGAGTAATTCTTTGAATCGCCGTTGTTTCACCAAGGTCAATGAGCGCTGAAAAATCCGCGCCTTCAAATCCAAGCCAATCATGATGCAAATCGGTTTCATCTCCACAGATGCCATCAACGAGTTCGGAAGCTCCCGCTCCGAAATACTGGGAACTTGGCAAAGTCTCAAGATGGACTTTTTTGCCTCGAGCAGCATGCTCGATAAGCTTTAACGAAAAAATCGCCGAAATCATTTGAGCGACCTCTTTTGTTTTCAAATGGGGGTGCGGAGGCATCTCATAAACGTTCCCCCATACCCCCTTTCCACCAGCGCGTATTTTGGCAATGAGAGAATCTCGGGGAGGCTCATGGTGAGAATACTTTTCCTGAATCATTTGCCAAGAAGGGCCGACCAAGACCCCTTCACTCTGGTGGCATGAAGCGCAGTGATTCTCCTTGAGAAGGCGAGTGCCGGCATGATGAGAATCTAACCCTCTGAAGGGGCGGGCAGCGAGAACTCGAGGGCCTCTTAATCCTCCATCAATTTCATAGCGAACACGCACTAAACTCCCTCCATTATTTGGATCCCAACCACCGTTCCCGTATTGTAGGATAAAGAGCTCCCCCGAATCACTAAACTTTAAGTTAATCGGGTTTTTAAAACTTCCTTGGGAAAGAAAGGGTTCTATCGAGACCATGTTCTCATTTTCATCAAGCTCCACCACTTTAACCCACCCTCGAGCATAGTCCGCGATAAAGAGGTGATGATCAAACGCCGGTGGCAAGGCCTGATCTCCATCTGCCTTTTGATTGTAATAATAAACTGGCCCACCAATCGCCGAGGCTCCACCACTTCCTAGAGATGGGAAGAGAGAAGAGTGGGGATGACTATACCAAATAAAAGGCTTTTGAGCAGTCGGCAATTCTCGAACCCCTTTGTTTTCTTCGAGATCGTTGATGGGCTGCTCAGGATCATATTTCCCAGTCACAACCTGCTGGTGAAAATCATAGCTTGGGTAACATTCGTTGGGACCAATAAAAAAAGGCCATCCAAAGAACCCAGCTTTTCTTGCTTGGTTGAACTCATCATACCCAAGAGGAAGCAGGCTCTGTTCAATTTTTTTTAAATCGCCGCAGTAATAATCAGCGGGGCCATTCTCCCCCCAATAGAGATACCCTGTTTGTTGATCGACCGAAATCCGAAAAGGATTTCGGCAACCCATCACATAGATTTCCGGGCGAGCTCGAGCAACTCCACGGGCAAATAGATTTCCTGCTGGAATGGTATATCCTCCCTCGTCCTTGGGCTTAATGCGGAGGATTTTCCCATTCAAGACAGAACTATCTGCTGAGGTTCGAGCAGAATAGAGATAACGAGTGTGAAGCTGATTATCTCCACTACTAATGAGCAAGTTCCCATCGGGATCAAAAGCAAGCGATCCCGATTCATGGATGCGATCCTGATCACGCAATGCAGGAATCCTCAGAAGAATTTGCTCCGTGTCTTTGCGAAGCATCCCCTTCTCATATCGAAAGCGAGATACGAGATGGTCATGGGTGATCGATTCACCTCCCGGCTCAGTGTAAAAAACATAAACCCACTGATTCTTTTTAAAGTGAGGATCCACAGCGATCCCAAGAACTCCCGATTCAACATCCCAACTCCAGCGAGGACCCTGTTTCCTATAGTCCGTTTCAAGATGGGCCGCCACGTGAATCCGGCCCGTTTCAAGGTCAAGCACCTTGATTTTTCCGTGTAACTCAGCAATAAAAACAAGCTGGCCGGTGAGAGCCATTTCCATGGGGTTAGACAAATCGATCGCAACCGTCTCAATTGAAAAATCCTTCGCGGGGGGGAATTTGGCCTCTTGAGTCCTCTGAGGTTCTACCGCAAGGGCAAGTTGTCCCGTCAGAATCATTGCATTGAACAATCTCAACATTCGCATGGGTGACAAAGAGTGAAGAAAAAGTCATAAAAAGACGAGAAGCTTCCTTCATCTTGTAAAATACTCGTGATCAAACCGTTATTAATAGTCCCGTCATTCTTTATGAAACCTCTCCCCTTGCTCGCAACTCTGATGGTCACTTCCGCTTTGGCCAAAGATGCTTACCAGGCCGATGCCGAAGGGTTTCAAAAGATTGCCCTCCCTTTTTTGGAAAAACACTGCATCACCTGCCATAATGATGAAAAATCCAAAGGTGAGCTTAACATCGAAAGTGATCTACCTAACAGTTTTTTAGATCACTCCACTGGCGAGCGTTGGGGAGAAATCCTCAATGTCATCAATGGACATGAGATGCCCCCCAAGAAAGAACCGCAACCCGACCCACAAGAAGCGGGAAGATTTGCTGATTGGGTCGCTCAGGAACTGGCGCGAGCCGAGCTCTCAACGAAAAACAATCAGATTGTCCTCCGTCGTCTCAACAGAGCTGAATATGCCAATACCATCCGTGATCTCCTGAACATTGAGTTTAATCCCGAATCATTTCCGGAAGACCCTCCTGCTTCCGGCTTTGATAATATTGGTTCAGCCCTCACCCTTTCACCTCTACATCTGGAGCTTTATTATAACGCCGCTCGTGAAATCATCGATCAGGCCATTGTTACGGGAGATCAGCCTCCAGCCATCAAGTGGCGTTTTGATCCTGAAGAATCCACTCAAGGAGCAGACCGAACCCGCGTCGAACGAGGAGGCCAGAGAATTCTTTTAAATGGAGGTTCAAAAAACGAAATCGAAGACGGCTTCGTTGTTGCTCGGTCAACCTCGTGGGACCGCATTATTGGTTTTCGGGGTTTTAAGCTTCCATTCGCGGGGCAATACATCATCCGCATTCGCGCTTCATCGAGAGTTCCCAGCAGGAATGACGTTCTTGAAATGATGACCCCGATCCTTTCTGAAAGAGAACACCAAGAAGCACAAAAACGAAACCGGGAGGTCAATACCAAGCACCTCGAAGAACAAATCAATCACTTCCGCGTAGACCGGATGTATGACTACGGTCCAGCTAGAATCAGAATTGAAGGGAAGCTCAGCGGGCAACCTTTCTTCTCTGAGGAATTCGATATTGATTCGACTTGGCCAAAGGCAAAAGACTTTGAATTTCGTGCCTTTTTCACAACCGAAGATGGAGGGATTCAGTTTAAGCCCGCTTACGAAATACCAAGAGTCCTTGAAAACTTCTGGATTCAAGGAAACGACGACTTCCCTCGCCCGGAAGCGATGGTTGACTGGATTGAAATTGAAGGGCCAATTTATGAAACTTGGCCGCCAAAATCACAAACTCAGTTATTTTCAGGAATTGAAAAGGAAGTCGATCAATGTGGCGCACAAGAAGCTCGACTCATCATCAAAAACTTCATCAAGAAAGCATGGCGACGACCAATCACCCAAGTCGAGCTCGATCGAAAGATGGAGCTCTTTGAGCAGCAATACCATTCGACGAGCAATTTCCTCACCTCTCTAAAACCCGTCCTGATCTCGATCTTGATCTCACCTAATTTCCTGTTTTTGACCGAACAGACCCCCCAAGGTGAGCTCCTTACCGATGATGAGCTCGCCACTCGGCTCTCTTATTTTTTGTGGTCATCAATGCCTGACCGAGAGCTGGAAAAACTCGCGGCCAGCCAAAAGCTCAGAGAACCCTCAGTTTTAAAAGAGCAAGTTGATCGCCTTCTGGCCTCAGAAAAAAGCCAAGCGTTGACTCAGAATTTTGCCAGCCAGTGGCTTGAGCTTCGAAAAATTGGAACAAACCCACCAGCGTCTGACCTCTTTCCAAGGTACGATCGACATCTTGAAACCTCACTGAAAGGTGAATCACTGGCATTCTTTAGAGAGATTCTCCATCAAGATTTAGATGTAATGAACTTCGTGAAGTCGAACTTCGTGACCATTAACGAACGCCTTGGTCGGTATTACAATATCCCTAATATCCGCGGTGATCATTTCCAAAAGGTGATGGTCCCTGAAGGAGTCAGCCGCGGTGGCATTGTCACGCAAGCATCGATTCTGAGTATTACCTCTAATGGAACACGAACCTCTCCAGTGGTGCGAGGCACTTGGATTCTTAAGAATCTTCTAGGGACCGACCCTGGACTTCCAGTTGCAAACGTCGGAGAAATTGCTCCAAAAGTTCCCGGGATTGACAAAGCAACGGTTCGCCAACGCCTCGCCATTCATCGTGAACTCGCTCAATGCGCGCGCTGTCACGATAAGATCGATCCCCTAGGTCTCTCTCTAGAAAACTTTAATGCTGCCGGTGAATGGCGTGAGCGAGAAGGGTTCGGCTACAAGGGAAGAATCGGCCAAAATGACCCCCTGATCAACGCTTCGGCAACGATGCCCGACGGCACAGAATTTGTTGGAGTATCAGGCCTCCAAAATCAACTTCTCGAAAAAGAAGATCTTTTTCTTCGATGCCTCTCAAAAAAACTATTTACTTACGCGCTCGGTCGAGAGTTGGGCTATGCTGACGATCCGATCATTGATCAGGCAATCGCTTCGATGAGGAAAAACGGAAAGACCCTTCGCTCACTCATCCACTTTATCGTAACCTCAAAACCATTCAGGTCTAAATAAGCTTATGAACTATTGCTCTCATCGACTTCTTGAACGCCGCGCTGTCCTGCGTGGTTTAGGGGCCTGCCTTAGTCTTCCGCTTTTAGAAGCAATGCTGCCCGAATCTCTCGCAGCCCCCTCAAAATACAGGCCAGTCAAAGCATCTCTGGGACGTCACCCTCGCTCAATTTTCTGTTACGTGCCCAATGGAGTCAACATTCTCGAATGGATGCCCAATAATCACGGGGCAAATTACGAACTTTCACCGACCTTAAAAACCCTTGCTGCTCATCGCGCCAACTTTAGCGTTCTCACAGGGCTTGGGCACCCCCACTCCAAAGGAGGTCATTCGGGTGCAGACACCTGGCTCACCGGCGCTGATCTCTCAGCCACCCCAGGAAAACAATATGCAAATTCCATTTCTGTAGACCAGATCATGGCCGCCAAACATGGCACGCAAACTCGTTTCCCATCATTACAACTCTCCGATGGTTCGGGAACTGGAAGTGCCGGCCATTCTCACACGCTTTCTTTTGATCGCAAGGGAACCCCTCTTCCTGCAGAAAACAGCCCTCAACGCCTTTTTGAACGCCTTTTTGTTCCCGATGGTGCAGATTCAAAAAAAGAAACCCTCAAGCGCTACGCCCAAAAGAAATCGATTCTCGATAGCATCGCTGCAGATTCTAAGGCTCTCGAAGCCAAGCTGGGGAAAGCTGACCAAGAAAAACTCGACGAGTACTTTAGCTCTGTCCGACAGACTGAGCGCCGGATTGAAAGAATGGAGTCTTGGATTGATATCCCCAAACCCATCATTGACTCAACCGACCTTCAACTTGGTAGCCAACCACGTAATGGGCATGATCGTCCGATGTGGATCGATGTGATGATGGAGCTCAGCTACCTCGCTTTCGTGACTGATACCACTCGCGTGATTACCTTTGAATGGTCACGAGAGGCCGGGGGCTTTGGAGGAGGTGGTGAAAATCACCATGAGCTCTCCCATCACGGTGGAGATGCAAACATGCTTAGTAAGTTGGCTAAAATTGATCGTTTCCACCTTGAGCGCCTTGGTCGCTTTCTTACTTTTCTCGAGCAAACCAATGAAGCTGAGAGTTCTATGCTCGACTCGACCATGGTGATGTTTGGTTCTGGGATGAATAGCGGAGTGGGCGGAGCTCATTCTCCGAAAAATCTCCCCCTTCTTGTCGCAGGCGGTCAGAAGCTAGGCCTCAAACATGGTCAGCATCTCGCCTTCGATCAGGAGAACCACCCTCCTCTATCCAATGTCCTCTTAACTATGGCCCAAAAAATGGACATTCAAGAGGAAGTCTTTCAAGATTCGACCGGAACACTCGATGGCCTGGTCTAGCTCAGGTAAACATTGACTGCCAAGACACCCATGATTCTTAAAATGACTCAGATCATTCGCGTCAAACTCGCTTTTTCTTTACTCACCCTTCTCTGCCTTGTGGCAAGGGGTGCTCATCACCCTAATGTCATCGTTGTTTTCATTGATGATATGGGCTATCGTGATTTTTCCTGTTTTGGAGGAACGGTAAAAACACAACATATCGATCAACTTGCTGCCGAGGGGATCCGCTTCACGAATTTTTACGTGAATTCTCCAATCTGTTCTCCCTCCCGAGTTGCTCTCACCACTGGGCAATATCCCCATCGCTGGCGCATTACGTCTTATCTGAATCATCGCAAAGACAATCACCGTCGGGGAATGGCTCAATGGCTTGATCCAAAAGCTCCCACTCTTGCTCGGCAACTCCAACAAGCTGGTTATGCAACAGGACACTTTGGGAAATGGCACATGGGTGGCCAACGAGACGTCGCAGATGCTCCTCTCATCCAGGAATATGGATTTGATCAATCTCTCACAAATTTCGAAGGGATGGGTCCTAAGTTACTCCCACTCACTTTGAAGCCCAATCCCAATGGGGGTGAACCGGTCAAAGGACGGATCTGGGCAGATGCTGAGCGCCTGGGCGAAGGCTTCCAATGGATGCAACGATTTGAGATTACGAGCGGATTTGTCGATGGCGCCCTTGGATTTATCGACCGCGCTCAAGAGGAGAAAAAACCATTTTTTCTAAACCTCTGGCCCGATGATGTTCATGGACCTTTCTGGCCTCCACTTGACAAATGGGGAGGAAGTAAAAGAGCCCTCTACCAGGGTGTTTTAGATTCGATGGACGAGCAACTCGCTCCCCTTTTTAACCGGATCCGCAATGATCCAAATCTTCGTGAGAATACTATTATCACCATTTGCTCTGACAATGGCCACGAGCCTGGAGCAGGGAGCTCAGAACCTTTTAGGGGAGCAAAAACATGGCTCTACGAAGGGGGAATCCGCTCGCCTTTAATCGTCTGGGCGCCGGGTTTGATCCCCTCAGAGAAGAGAGGATCAACGAATGACAGCTCTGTCTTTGCGGCAATCGATCTGAATCGTTCTCTTTATACTCTTACCAAGACCAAACCCTCAGAGCAACTGGATGGCGAGGACCTCTCAGAAACCCTCATTGGCAAAGCAACTCAATCTCGCCAGGCGCCCATCTTTTGGCGGCGCCCACCAGATCGACCAGGCTTCGGTCACGGGTTTGACGAAGATAATCCAGATCTTGCAACACGTGATGGTCAGTGGAAATACCTTGTCAACATCGATGGCTCCGCTCCTCAACTCTACAACCTGCCTTCGGATCCTAGTGAATCGAAAAACCTCGTTTCAAAGCATCCAGAAATCGCCACTCGACTTGATCGTCTGGTTCGCAAGTGGAATGCTCAGATGCCCGTTGACCTCTCTGACCCGTCATACCAGCGAACAGGTGCACTCTCTCCTGATCATTTCGTCAACCCGATTGGAGGAGGACAAGATCCTTGGGTCGTTCGGGACCCCAACGAGGATCGCTACTTATGGTGCTTCTCTGAAGGTGATCGCGGCATCTCTCTTTTTACTTCAAAAAACCTCACCTCTTTTGGTCAAAAGCACGTCATCTGGAAAGCTCCAGAGACAGGTCCTTATTCAAAAGAGATTTGGGCTCCAGAGCTCCATTTTTTAGAAGGCAAGTGGCATATCTACTTTGCCGCTTCTGATGGACAAAACAAAAACCATCTCACCTACGTTTTACGCTCAAAATCGCAAGATCCACTAGGGCCTTACGAGCTCCACGGCCCTCTCTTTACTGGTGATCATGAAGACCAAAACCTTTGGGCAATCGATATGACTCCCATGGAATATCAAGGCAAACTCTATGCCATTTGGTCAGGATGGGATGGACCAGATACCGACCAACAATTCCTCTATATTGCACCGATGCAAAGCCCAGTGAAACTCGGAGCCAAAAGAGTTCGAATTTGTCACCATGCCGACTACCCATGGGAAATGACCGAGCCCGCTCCAAAAGGGCGAGGGCTCAATGAAGGGCCTCAGGTTCTCAAAAATGGAAATCAAGTTTTCTTGTCCTACTCCTGCGGCGCCTCATGGCTCCCCTCCTACAAACTTGGACTTCTTGAGTTAACCGGCAAAGACCCTCTCAAAGCTTCCTCGTGGAAAAAACTTAACCGCCCAATTTTTCAATCAACTCAAGAAACTTACGGTGTGGGGCATTCATGCTTCGTGCAATCCCCCGATCAATCGGAATGGTGGCACGTCTACCATGCCAAGCGCAGCCGCAGTCCTGGATGGCAAAGAAGTATTTTTGTCCAGCCTTTCAAATGGTCGCGAAACGGTCGCCCCCTTTTGGGAAAGCCCATAGCTCCGAATACTCCCCAACTCCGCCCCTCTGGGGAAAAAACAACCATGCTATCGCTCCCCTATCATTCTGATCTCTACTCGGATCACAATTACTATGGGCACCCTCAATTTTATCAAGCGTCACCAAAGAAGCTCACGCTCGCAGCGCATCCCGCCCAACCGATCAACGCATTCCGTGCTGGTGAGAAAATCCTCCTGAATTGCCAGACGCCCGACCATTTTATCGCCTCTGTCACCCTCGATTTTCACGGCGTCAGGGAAGGTCGGGGATCGGGAATTCTCTTTCGTTGCTCTGCCCCGTCGGTTGGATTTGATTGTTCGCGAGGCTACTTCATTGGAATCAAACCAAGCGAAGATTCTATCTTATTAGGCAAGATGGATGGCCAAGGGTGGCAGGAGTTAAAACGCACGAAGCGAGCCGTTGATGTCTCGGTTCAACACCGACTCTCAGTAAGAGCCCAAGGGGCTGAGTTTACAGTACTTCTTAATGGAGAAACTCTCTTTACCCACCAAGATAACGATTACCAATCTGGCACGATTGGCCTTCGTGCAACTGATATCCCAACGACATTTACTGAACTCCAAATTGATCCCATTCAGTGATCAGGACGAAGCCTCTCAAGAGAACCCTCAAACCATTCGCTCCTTGTTTAAAAAGCGCGTGTTACTCACTTGCAGGGGGCGTCGTTTTCTCAATCCAATCCTGTAATTCTTGCCACAATTCCTTCACTTTTTGGGGCTTTTGAAGAGCGAGATTATGACGTTCGCCGGGGTCCTTTTTAAGATCATAGAGTTCTCTGGACTGATCAGATTCAAAATGAATCATCTTCCATTCTCCCTTGCGAATTGCATGTGAGGGACGATGGCCAGAGCCATGCTGGTGCGGGTATGTCCAGCATAAGGAACGTTGATCGAGAGTCTC
>Ga0181593_10005985_pt1 | contig 10969 bp, 8 predicted proteins | sample 071ome_19_FD_133756 | JGI IMG/M metagenome (GOLD analysis project Ga0181593, IMG submission 133756) | Coastal salt marsh microbial communities from the Groves Creek Marsh, Skidaway Island, Georgia - 071413AT metaG (megahit assembly) | ecosystem: Environmental > Aquatic > Marine > Intertidal zone...
CCTATTTGAAGTTTGGCTCCTGAAATTAAACTTGGATCAAATTTAAAATCTAGATTAACTTTCTTTTTAAGAACGTTATTAAGCATACTTTCAATTTCTTTAATTTGAGCATCTGACATTTTAGTTGGCATTGAAACAATTGCGTTTAACTCGCCTCTGAAATCAGATAAAATATTTTTAAAATCATTAACAATTTTTTCTAAAAAAAAGAAACGATTTTTTTCAACTAAGATTTTTAAAAAATTTACAAAGAGATTATTAAAATTATTTTTTTTCCCAAGCTCCTCTATAACATTTGCTCTATCTGTTTTTTTTAAGGTTGGGTTAGTCACAAACTTCTTAAAATCATCAGATTGATTTAAAGCTAAATCAATAAATTTTATATTTTGCTCAACTTGATCAAGAACTTTTTCTTCATTGCTTATTTCAAATAAAGAAAGCGCATATCGACCAGCTGCATCTGCAAAATTATGAGTATTTTGAGTCAATATTATCCCTTTTTTGGCCAGTTAATTACCATTGAGGAATAGTCATATCAAGCCAGATATGGTGGACAAGATGTCATAATTATATGAAATTTAATGGATCAACATCAACTTGGAGTTTTAAATTCTTAGGTAATTGCATAAGTTCAAGATTTTTTTTAATTTGAGCCTGTGGAGTAACTTTAGGGTTGTATTTAATCAGTATTCGAAATCTAAAATCTGATTTTATCTTAGAAATAATTGCTGCGACAGGACCGTATATTTCAATAAATTCATTTTTAGGCAAGAAACGTTTTAGCTGAGCAGCGTATTTTTGAACATGAAAACTATTTTTTCCAGAGACAATAATAGATATAAATTTATAAAAAGGTGGCAAGTTAGATTGCTTTCTAAAATCAATTTCACTGTGGTAAAAACTTTCCGAATTAAATTTTTTTAAAGATTCAAAAATATTATTTTTTTCATCAAAAGTTTGTAAAAAAATTTTAGATTTCTTATTAAATCGCCCTGCTCTTCCAGATAACTGATACAACAGCTGATAATTTTTTTCTGAAGATCTTATGTCATTTCCAAGAAATGCACTGTCACAATTTATAGCAACTATACAATTTAAATTTTTAAAATTAAAACCTTTTGAGATAATCTGTGTGGCTACGATTATTTTAGTTTTGTTATTTTCAATATTTTTTAATTTTTCAGAAAATTTTTCATATTCTGTTAAATCGCTGGAAAGAATATCTGCATCATAACCCTTAAATTTATTTTTGACTTCTTCAAAAATTTTTTCAAGACCTAAACCATAGAACTTAAAACTACATTTTGAGTCATCCCTGCACTGTCTTTGTAATTTTGTTGAGTGATTACAATAATGACATAAAGCAATGTTGTCTCTTTTATGATAAACTAAACCAACCGAGCATTTCGGACATTCTAATCTTTTCATACATTTATAACAAAAAATAAATGTTGAATGTCCCCTACGATTTAAAAAAAATAAAACCTGATCTCCTGTTTTCAGATAGTTTTTAACTTCTGCAGTCACTAAATCAGAGATAAAATTGTTTTCAGAAATATTTTCTTTAGTAAGTTTTACAGTTTGTATCTCTGGTAACTCGGATAAATTAAAACGGTTTTTTAAAGAAAAATAATTATATTTCTTATTGAGTGAATTATAAAAAGTTTCAACAGATGGAGTTGCGCTTACTAAAAGAACAGGAAATTTATCAATTGAAGCTTGTAGAATTGCCATATCTCTTGCGTTGAAAGGTAGGCCTTCTTCTTGCTTATAAGAAGCATCATGTTCTTCATCAATTATAATCAATTTTAAATTTTGAAAAGGCAGGAATAAAGCTGAACGTGCCCCCAAAACAAGTTTAATTTCATTCTGAAAAACCCCCTTCCAAATTTTTTTTTTAATTTTATCTTTTATTCCAGAATGCCAAATAGCTGGTTCATACTTAAAAAAATCTTTAAATCTTTTAGCAATTTGTTCACTCAATCCTTTCTCCGGAAGCAAAACTAAAACTTGATAATTTTCTTTTAAAGCTTTCTTTATAATTTCAAAGTAAATATGTGTTTTTCCAGATCCGGGAATACCTTGGAGTAAATTTGTTGAATATTTTTTAAAATTTATTTTTTTTTCAATATTTTTTAAAAGATCGCTTTGTTCTAAATTTAAATTTTTATTTTTATCAATTTTTGGTTTAAATTCTTTAAAATCATTGATCTTTTTTAGTCCTTTTTCAAAACTATTGAAACCATTTTTGTATAAAAATAAATTTAAAACCAATCCTTTTTTAACAAGATTATAATTAGACATTTGTTCAATAAAATTAATTTTATTTTTTGAAAATAACGGAAGGTTCAAAACTTTATTAACTTTTTTAATTTTGATATTTTTTTTTAAAGGCTTGGAATTTAAGCTCCATATAACGCCAATAATTTCTTTATTTTTAAAGGAAACTGATACCAGGTGTCCAATTTCTAGTTTTTGATCAGAGTCATAAGTAAAAGTTTGATCAAAATTTAATGGTAATAAAACATCAACTAGCATAATAAATTTGTTAATTAAAAAATAAAAATTTTATTTATGAAAATATACATTGACTCTTCAGATATTAAAGAAATCAAAGAAATTAATAAAACAAAATTAGTGGATGGAATTACTACAAATCCTTCATTAATTGCAAAACAAAAAAAGGATATAAAAACAATCCTAAAAGAAATATGCAAAGAAATTAAAGGACCGGTAAGTGCTGAAGTGACGGCAACAAACTGTGATGGAATGCTCAAAGAAGCAAAAATTTTAAAAAAAATTGCAAAAAATATTGTAATTAAACTTCCTTTAACTTTTGAAGGCTTAAAAGCTTGTAAGGAGCTTTCAAAAAAAGGAATTGATACAAACGTAACTCTGTGCTTTTCAGTAACACAAGCTTTAATGGCAGCAAAGAGTGGCGCTACATATGTTTCACCATTTATTGGACGATTAGATGATATAGGAGAAAGCGGAATTGGTCTGATACATGATATAAGAACAGTTTTTGATAATTATAAAGATATCAAAACAAAAATTTTGTCGGCATCAATTCGAAATATAGATCACGTAAAGGAAGTTGCCAAAGCTGGTTCAGACGTTGCAACAATACCTCCGAAAGTTTTTCATGAAATGTACAAACATGAATTAACTGACAAAGGTTTAAAAATTTTTTTAGATGATTGGAAAAGCGCTAATCAAAAGATTAGTTAATTACATATGAATTGGTCTTTTATCTACTGCTAACGCAGCCTCTTTTACAGCCTCAGTTAATGTAGGATGTGCATGACAAGTTCTCGCAATATCTTCTGAGCTTGCTCCAAATTCCATTGCCAAAGCTAATTCAGCAATCAAATTTCCAGCATCTGGACCAACAATATGCACACCTAATACTTTATCTGTTCTTTTATCAGCTAAAATTTTTACAAATCCATCTGCCTCATCATTAACTTTAGCTTTTGAATTTGCCATAAATGGAAATTTTCCTGCATTATACTCAACAGAAGCTTTTTTTAATTCTTCTTCAGTTTTACCAACCGAAGCAACTTCAGGATGAGTGTAAACGACACTCGGGATGACATCATAGTTAACATGTCCGTATTTTCCCGAAATCATCTCCGCAACAGCGATTCCTTCTTCTTCGGCCTTGTGTGCTAACATAGGACCAGTAACAACATCTCCAATTGCATATACGTTTTCAATATTTGTTTTAAATTTTTTATCAATTTTTACTCTTCCTCTTTCGTCTTTTTCAATATTTACATTTTCTAGGCCTAATCCATCTGTATTGGCTTTTCTTCCAATGCAAACAAGAACGACATCTGCTTCTAAAGAGTTGTTTGAGCCATCTTTTTCAAACTCTACAATCGCTTTTGACTCATTATTAGTCACCTTATTAACTTTTGATGAAAGATTAAATTTCATTCCCTGTCTTTTTAAAATCTTGTGAAAACTGTCTGAAACCTCTTTATCCATACCGGGAAGGATATGGTCCATATATTCAACAACTTCAACATCAGCGCCTAGTTTCATCCATACAGAACCAAGTTCAAGTCCAATAACGCCGCCTCCTATAACAACCATTTTAGATGGAACTTTTTCTAATGCTAGAGCACCAGTAGAAGATACAACAATTTTTTCATCAATATTAATATTTGGCAATGTAGAAACGGAAGAGCCAGTTGCTATAATAATATGTTTTCCACTTACTTGGCTGTCTGAGCCATCTGAATTTTTAACATTAATGGTATTTTTTGAATCAAAACTTCCATGGCCCTTGATATAAGTAACTTTATTTTTCTTAAATAAAAATTCAATTCCTTTTGTTAAACCATCTACAGTTTTTAATTTATGGTTCATCATTTTAGACACATCAAGAGACAAGCCATTTGTCATTATTCCAATTTATCGAATTCTTTATTTGCTTTATGGAACATTTCGGCTGAATGAAGTAATGACTTAGATGGTATACAACCAACGTTTAGACATGTTCCCCCTAGAGATCCTCTAGATTCTATACAAGCTGTCTTATGCCCTAACTGAGCTGCACGTATTGCACATACATAACCACCTGGACCGCCTCCAATTACAATTACGTCAAAATTTTCCATTATAAATTTAAAAATAGTCTTCTTGGATCTTCAAGAATTTCTTTTACTCTAACAAGAAAAGAAACTGCTTCTTTTCCATCAATAATTCTGTGGTCATAAGATAAAGCTAGATACATCATTGGACGAATTTCTATTTTTCCATTAATCACTATCGGCCTTTGAACAATATTGTGCATTCCTAGAACGCCAGACTGCGGAGGGTTTAGAATTGGCGTTGAAAGCATTGAGCCATATATTCCTCCATTTGTAATTGTAAATGTACCACCTTGAAGTTCTTCAATCGATAATTGTCCATCTCTTGCTTTGCCACCAAGGTTAATAATTTCTTTTTCAATATCAGCAAATGACATTTGATCTGCGCTTCTTACAACTGGAACCACTAAGCCTTTGTCAGTACCAACTGCAACTCCAATATTATAATAATTTTTATAAACAATTTCTTCACCTTGAATTTCAGCATTGACGGCGGTGAAAGTTTGCAATGCATTCACACAAGCTTTTACAAAGAAAGACATAAACCCAAGTTTTACTCCATACATTTTTTCAAACTCTTCTTTGTTATCTTTTCTAATTTGCATAATCATTGACATATCAACTTCATTGAAAGTTGTTAGCATTGCTGCAGTATTTTGGGCCTCTTTCAATCTCTTAGCAATTGTTGCTCTGAGTCTAGACATTTTAACTCGTTCTTCAGGACCTTTGTCTTGGAATTTTTTATCTAGACCTGGGCTAATACCCATCAATCCAATTAAGTCACTTTTTAAAATTTGACCTCTTCTACCAGTGCCTTGAATATTAGAAATGTCTAAATTGTTTTCTGCTATAACTCTTTTAGCAGCTGGAGATGGCTCGATTGATTTCTTTTCTAAATTTATTGGAATAACTTTGGGTTCTTCTTTTAAAGAAACAACTTTTTCTAAAACCAATTCTTCTTTAGTTTCATCTTGTTTTATTTCTTCTTTAACTTCTTGAGCTTTAGTATCTTCTTGTTCAGGTTTAGAAGCAACAGAACCCGCTTCACCTATTTCACCTAATTTTGTTCCAACTCCAACCGTCTCGCCTTCTTTAACACTAATTTCAGATAAAACACCTGAGGAGGGAGAGGTAACTTCAACACTAACCTTATCTGTTTCTAATTCAACTAAAGCTTCATCTTCATTTACAGTCTCACCTGGTTTTTTTAACCATTTAGCTACTGTAGCTTCAGTTACAGATTCACCAAGCGTTGGGACTAGTATTGGAGCACTCATTATATTGTAATCGCTTTTGTAACAATTTCTTGCTGTTGGGCAAGATGTTTTTTAACATAACCGGTTGCTGGTGATGCTGATGGCATTCTTCCAACATATTTAACTTTCTTAGAATTTGCTTTTATATATTCTAACGCACGATTTATATATCGTTCTACATGATTCCAACAACCCATATTCTGTGGTTCTTCTTGGCACCATACAAATTTTTTTGCATTTGAAAACCTTGAAAGATGCCTTGCTAAAGTTTTTGCTGGAAAAGGATAAAGCTGTTCAATTCTTACAATCTGAACCTTATTTTCTTTAAGTTTTTCTCTCTCATCAACTAAATCATAATAAATTTTACCAGTACACAAAACAACATTTTGGATTTCATCATCTTTTACTAATGGCAACATATTATATTCAGAAAATTCTGCCTTATCCGATAGTACTCTGTGAAATGTATTTTCTTTAGTGAAGTCTTCTATCTCTGAAATACATCTTTTGTGCCTTAATAAAGATTTTGGCGTAAAAATTATTAATGGCTTTCTAAAAGGCCTGTGAATTTGCCTTCTTAATGCATGAAAATAATTTGCTGGAGTTGTACAATTAACAACTTGAATATTTTCTTGAGCACAAGCTTGCAAATATCTTTCAACTCTTGCTGAAGAATGCTCAGGACCTTGACCTTCATAACCATGAGGTAAAAGCATCACTAATCCACTTGCTCGAGTCCATTTTTTTTCACCTGAACTAATAAATTGATCAAATATAACCTGTGCACCATTAGCGAAATCTCCAAACTGAGCTTCCCATAAAACTAAGGTGTCTGGGTCGGTTAAAGAGTATCCATATTCAAACCCCAAAACTCCCATTTCGGATAAAAGACTATCAATAATTTCTACTTTTCCTTGGTTTGATGAAAGGTTTTTAATCGGGTAATATCTCTCACCTGTTACTTGGTCATTAATACCTGCGTGCCTATGACTAAAAGTTCCTCTAACAGAATCTTGTCCAACTAACCTCACACCATAACCTTCGTCTGAAAGACTGGCTAATGCTAATGTTTCTGCCAATGCCCAATCAATTTCTTTTCCAGTTTCAAGCATATTGATTCTATTTTCAAATATTCTGGAGATTGTTTTATGAGGGTTAAATGTTGCAGGTATAGTACTTAGCTTACTACCTAAGGTCTTTACTTTTTCTAGATCAATACCTGTTACTCCTCGTCTATCTTGACCTAGCTCTGATGTAAATTTTGACCAAACTCCTGTGAACCAATCATGTTCATTAGGTATATAATTTTTAGAAGCTTCAAATTCTTCATCTAAAATATTTTGGAAATTTTGTAGTTCTTTTTTATAGTCCTCTTCAGTAATAGTTCCCTCATTAATTAATTTTTTTGAATATATGGTTAATGTGGACTCATGTTCTTTGATTTTTTTATACATGAGCGGTTGAGTAAATGATGGCTCATCGCCTTCATTGTGACCAAACTTCCTGTAGCAAAAAATATCTAAAACAACATCTCTTTTAAATTTTTGTCGATATTCAGTTGCAATCTTAGCACAATAAGTAACTGCTTCTGGATCATCTCCATTTACATGCAAAATAGGTGCTTGAACCATTTTAGCTACTTCTGATGGATATGGTGAAGATCTTGAAAACTCAGGCTGAGTTGTAAAACCAATTTGATTATTTACAATAATGTGAATTGTTCCTCCTATATTATGACCTGTCAGTCCTGACATAGCAAAACATTCTGCAACGATACCTTGGCCTGCAAAAGCGGCATCACCATGAAGTAAAATTGGTATAACCTGATTTCTTTCTTTATCATTATGAAAATCTTGCTTAGCTCTGGTTTGTCCGAGAACAACGGGGTTAACAGCCTCAAGATGAGACGGATTTGCCGTTAAGCTTACATGAACTAAATTTCCATCAAACTCTCTATTTGCCGATGCTCCTAAATGATATTTTACATCTCCTGAAACGCCACCACTTGCAATACCCGGGTCTCCAGCAAATTCTCTAAAAATTTTTTTTAATGGCTTTTGAATTACATTGGTTAAAATATTTAACCTTCCTCTATGAGGCATACCAATTTTTACTTCTTTGCAGCCAAGCGCTCCTCCTACTTTAATGATTTGTTCCATTGCAGGAATTAAAGCTTCACAACCATCTAATCCAAATCTTTTAGTTCCAACATATTTTTTTGCTAAATATTTTTCAAAACCCTCTGCCTCTATCAATCTATTTAGAATTGCTTTCTTGCCTCGGTCAGTGAAATTTATTTCTTTATCTTTTCCTTCAATACGAGACTGAATCCAATTTTTTTCATCAGGGTCAGTCATGTGCATAAATTCAAAACCAATATTTGAACAATAAGTTCTGTTAAGAATATCCAATATCTCTTTAAGAGTTGCGTATTTAAGGCCTAAAACTTCGTCTAAAAATATTCTTTTATTTAAATCAGAATCTGAAAAACCATATGTCTTAGGATCAAGTTCTGGTGCGTATGTTTTTTTAACTAATTGAAGCGGGTCTAAATCAGAATGCAAATGACCACGAATACGATAAGCTCTTATCATCATAATAGCCCTTACTGAATCTTTAGTGCTTGCTTCAATATGTTGAGGTGAGCTTTGTGGTTCTTCTTTTTTAATTTTTTCCTCAAGCGAATAATTTAGATTTTCTGGAATAAATTTTTCATAAATATCTGGATCAATATCTGAAGGCGATTTTATTTTTTTTGGTGACCATGATGCTCCTGAAACTTCTTTTTTTACTAAATCTTGATTATCATTAATTCCTTCAAAATATTGTTTCCAACTCTCAGGGACATCACTTGGACTATTACAATATTTTTCATACATTAATTCAATGTAAGAAGAATTAGATTTGCTTAAAAAAGATGTAGTTTGAAATATTTTATTTTTAGAGGCGGACATTGTTAGGCAGTATTATATCAACCATTCAGTACTGATTTCAATGTTTTTCCTATATCAGCTGGAGAATCTGTAACTGTAATTCCACAAGATTGCATTGTTTTAATCTTATCTTTTGCTCCACCTTTGCCGCCTGCTATAATAGCTCCAGCGTGTCCCATCCTTCTTCCTGGAGGAGCCGTAATACCTGCAATGAAACCAACGGTTGGCTTTTTGATTGGGTTATTTTTTAAAAACTCTGCAGCTTCTTCTTCTGCAGATCCACCGATCTCCCCAATCATAATTATAGACTCTGTTTTCTCATCTTTTAAAAACAGATCTAAACAATCAATAAAATTTGTACCATTTACTGGGTCACCACCAATTCCAATACAAGTTGATTGGCCTAGGCCTTCAGCAGTTGTTTGTGCTACCGCTTCGTAAGTCAATGTTCCAGACCTTGAAACAATACCGACTGTTCCTTTTTTATGAATATGTCCCGGCATAATACCAATTTTACATTCTTCAGGAGTTATAATTCCAGGGCAGTTCGGGCCTATCAATCTTGAATTTGAATTTTGCAATCTTTCTTTAACTTTAATCATATCAAGAATTGGAATTCCTTCAGTGATACATACAATTAGAGGAATTTTTGCATCAATCGCTTCTACGATAGCTGATGCAGCAAACTTAGCTGGAACATAGATCATAGTTGCGTCAGCACCAGTTTGATCGACAGCTTCTTGAACCGTATTAAAGACAGGCTTTCCAAGATGAACTTGACCGCCTTTTTTTGGTGTAACACCACCAACTAAATTTGTACCATAAGCTAAAGCTTGTTCGGAATGAAATGTTCCATTAGCTCCGGTAAAGCCTTGGCATATTAATTTTGTATCTTTGTTAACTAATACTGACATTTACTTAATCGCCTCTACAATTTTCTTAGCCGCATCATTTAAGTCATCCGCAGGAATAATTTTTAATCCAGAATTGTTTAGTATTTCTTTTCCTTTTTCAAAATTTGTTCCAGCTAATCTTACTACTAAAGGAATTTTTAACTCAGTTTCTTTGGCAGCTGCAATTACGCCTTCGGCAATTACATCACAACGCATAATTCCTCCAAAAATATTTATTAAAATTCCCTTTACGTTTTTATCTGACAAAATAATTTTAAAAGCTGCAGTCACTTTTTCCTTAGAGGCTCCACCTCCAACATCTAAAAAGTTTGCAGGTTCAGATCCATAAAGGTTAATAATATCCATAGTCGCCATTGCTAATCCTGCGCCATTAACCATGCATCCAATTTGACCATCTAATTTAATGTAAGCTAGATCATACTTGCTAGCTTCAATTTCCATTGGGTCTTCTTCATTTAAATCTCTTAATTCTAAAATTTCAGGGTGTCTAAATAAAGCGTTATCGTCAAAATTAATTTTGGCATCCAAACAAACAACTTTATTATCTTTAGTAAGAATTAATGGATTTACTTCAATTAAATTTGCATCAGTTTTAATTAATGACTGATACAAAGCTTGAACAATTTTTTTTCCATCTTCTAAAGCATTTCCATCAAGATTAAACGGTTTTAAAACACTTAATACATCATTATCATTAACTTTATCTTCAATACCAACACGTGTGGTAATAATTTTTTCAGGTGTTTTAGCTGCTACTTCTTCAATATCCATGCCGCCTTCAGCACTTGATATAAAAGCAATTTTTGATGTAGCTCTGTCTACAAGACATGATAAATAAAACTCCTTTTCTATTTCAGAAGCGTCTTCTAAATACAGCCTCTTAACTTCTCTGCCTTGTGGACCTGTTTGATGAGTAACTAATACCTTTCCAAAAAGCTCTTTAGCTTCTTTTTTTAATTCATCAAAATTATTTACTAACTTAACGCCCCCGGCTTTTCCTCTCCCGCCAGCATGAATTTGGGCTTTTAAAACAATTTTATTAGTAGTAATTTTTTTTGCTGCTGCTTCTAATTCATCTAAGCTAAATACAGGACAGCCATTTGGAACAGGTGCTCCAAATTTTTTTAAAATTTCTTTTGCTTGATGTTCGTGAATATTCAATTTTATTTTAAAGAAGGATCGATATTTTTTGCAGCATCTAATAATTCATTAACCGCTGCAATTGAAATATCAAAGTTCTTTTTCTCCTCTTCATCTAAATCTAA
>Ga0181593_10005997_pt1 | contig 10963 bp, 13 predicted proteins | sample 071ome_19_FD_133756 | JGI IMG/M metagenome (GOLD analysis project Ga0181593, IMG submission 133756) | Coastal salt marsh microbial communities from the Groves Creek Marsh, Skidaway Island, Georgia - 071413AT metaG (megahit assembly) | ecosystem: Environmental > Aquatic > Marine > Intertidal...
GGGCGGCCTGCGGTAGAACGCGGTATTGGGCTCGACGGTTAACTGGTACCACGACAGGTGTGCAGGCTCAAAGGAGATTGCTTCCCGCAGGTCCAGCAGTGCCTGCTCCAGCGACTGACCAGGTAGGGCATACATGATATCAAGATTTACATTGTCAAAACCTGCCTGCCGGGCAATGCCAATCGCAGTTCTGGCTTCGCCACCATTATGTATGCGGCCCAACGCCTTCAGGGCATGATCGTTAAAACTCTGAATACCTAGCGACAATCGGTTAATGCCTAGGCTGCGATAGTCAGCCAATCGATTGGCTTCTGCCGTGCCAGGGTTGGCTTCCAGGGTTATTTCAATATCAGTGACGAAATTTATGCTATCACTCAGCCCATTGAGTAGCCCGTCAAAGAAGTCAGGCGACATCAGGCTGGGAGTACCGCCGCCAATAAAGATGGACTGCAATTCGCGGCCCTGGGCGTGAACAAGATCGATACTGAAATCTTCTAGCAAAGCCTCGAGGTAGTCCTGTTCCGGTAGCTCGCCGTTGGCCTTGTGAGAGTTAAAGTCGCAGTAGGGACATTTCCTGACGCACCAGGGGATGTGGATGTAAAGGCTCAGGGGCGGGAGTTCCAGCATTGCACTAATTGCCTGATGGCCTGACCTCTGTGACTGAGTCGGTTTTTTACCGAAGGATCCAATTCTGCCGATGCGCAGTTATGGGATGGCACATAAAAAAGCGGGTCATATCCAAAACCGTTACTGCCGCACTCCTCAAACAGTATTCGTCCTTCCCAGGTTCCCTGGCATATCAGGGGCATTGGATCCCGGGCATGTCTCATATAGACGATGACACACTGAAAGCGGGCTGTACGATGCTGCTCTGGCACGTGCTCGATAGCCTTCAGCAGTTTAGCATTATTTGCCTTGTCCGCGCAGGAAGTGCTGTCGCCCGCGTATCTTGCCGAATAAATGCCGGGTTCACCGTCAAGCGCATCCACTTCGATTCCGGAGTCATCTGCGATAGCGGGCTTGCCGGTAGAATTACAGGCGTGCCGCGCCTTGATTATCGCGTTTTCTACAAAACTGAGACCGGTTTCCTCGGCTTCCGTAACGCCAAATTCGGATTGGGGTACCAGAAGAACCTTGTTATCGGCAAGGGTTTGCTGGAGCTCTCGCAGTTTTCCGGCGTTGCCGCTGGCCAGGACTATTTCCTGCATAATGATCGCCTTCTGTGTTACCGTGGCTGCTCCGACGTGTGCAGGGTAATGTCGCCGTATCGGATGGCGCCGGCGCTCCCAGGTGCAACCACCAGTCAGTTTCGGGTCAGGTGGTAAATCGCTATTTCCCCCAAAAAATTCGGCCACGCTTTCATGTACCAGTTACCCTGATGCTCGTTGTCCACTACGGTGCGGGCCAGGACCTTGATGTTTTTCTCGCGGCACAGGGCGTCAAAATCTCTGACCGTGCAGAAATGGATATTAGGCGTGTCATACCACTGGTATGGCATGAATTTAGAAACCGGCATACGCCCTTTGCTGGTGAGATAAAGTCGTGACTTCCAGTTTCCGAAGTTGGGAAATGTCACAATGCCATGCTTGCCGATCCGAAGCATTTCATCGATCAGCAGGTCTGGTTTACTTGAAGCCTGGAGCGTCTGGGTCAGCAGAACCGTATCAAAGCTGTCGGACTGAAAGTTGCCCAGTCCTTCGTCTATATTCTGCTCAATTACGTTTACACCTTTCTGCAGGCATTGATGAATATTTTCTTCATCAATTTCCAGCCCGATATCGAAAATATTGCGTGTTTCTTTAAGGTACAGCAATAGGTTGCCATTGCCACAGCCCAAATCCAATACCCTGCTGTCCGGCTCGATCCAATGCTGAATGATTTCTAGATCAGGTCTCATGGGGTCAAGTCTCTGTGCACTCTCTGCAGGTAGTGACGGAGTGCTTCCACATAACGGGGAATCGGCAGTAGAAACGCATCGTGGCCCTGATCCGCGTCGATTTCGAGATAGCTGACTTCCCGGCGCGCCTGTAAAAGATTTTCCACCAGTTCCCGTGAACGCTCTGGTGGGAAACGCCAGTCGGTGCTGAACGACATCAGGAAAAACTTGCAATCACTGTTGGCGAAGGCTGAGCTCAGGTCACCGTTGTAATCCACGGAAGGGTCGAAATAATCCAGAGCCTTGGTCATCAACAGGTAAGTATTGGCATCAAAATTTTCAGAAAAACGTTCTCCCTGATAGTGCAGGTAACTCTCTACCTGGAAGTCTATATCCAAGCCAAAACTGAGTTTCCCGCTGCGCAGATCGCGACCGAAATTACTACCGCCTGTGCCGAGTTGATCCACGTCTTTGCCAAATTTATTGCGCAGGGCGTTCTCCGATAAGTAAGTGATGTGTCCAACCATTCTTGCCAGCATCAGACCACGCTTGGGAAGAGTGTCGAAATCCAGGTAGCGTCCGTCATGAAAGTTCGGATCGGAAGTGATGGATTGCCTGGCGACCTCATTAAAAGCGATATTCTGAGCCGAGAGTTTTGGTGCGGTTGCGATGGCAATGGCGTTTGCCAGCCGGTCTGGATAACTGATTGCCCAACGCAAGACCTGCATGCCTCCGAGACTACCGCCGATTACTGCCGCCCACTTCTGGATACCGAGACGGTCTGACAGTTTAACCTGGCTGTTGACCCAGTCGCGGACCGTTACGACCGGGAAATCAGGTCCATAGTACCTGCCGGTTTGGGGATTAATGGAACGAGGCCCAGTGCTGCCGCTACAACCACCCAGATTATTGAGGCACACGACATAAAACAGGTTGGTGTCAATGGGTTTGCCCGGTCCGATACATTCATCCCACCAGCCAGGCTTGTTGTCTTCCATACTGTGATAGCCGGCAGCGTGGTGGTCGCCGCTCAGTGCATGGCAGATCAGGATTGCGTTGCTTCCGCTTTCATTCAATTCACCATAGGTCTCCACCACCAGGTCGTAGATCGGCAAAACCTTGCCGCTACGAAGTGTCAGGGGTTCATCGAAATGGTAAACCTCGGGTTTTACCAGTCCGACGGAATTGTCAGGAATAACCTCGGGCATCGTTCAATTCAGGTTGTGATGGCACTTTTCCGGCTTGCACAGCTATTGTAAAGATTAACGCCTATTCAGGCTTTACGTTGAGTTTCGGTGCTTCGCTCCGACGTTCTAGACGCCGACGATTACTGATGCGATTGTCGGCGTGATCCGGAATGTCTGCACCAGAATTTCCCTCAACAACTGGATACCGATAAAAATGAATATCGGCGAAAAATCCAGTCCGCCCATAGAAGGCAACACGCTGCGTATGGGCCGCATGACTGGTTCTGTCAGTTGCCAGACAAGTTGCAGGGCTGGGTGCGGGGTCATGTTGCCGGAAAACATCATCACGAAAGACATGATTATTGAGGCAATGATAGCCCAATAGTAAATATTGATGACAAAAAAGATTACGCCGGCAAGGGCCCAGGTAATGATAGAACTGATGGCTGGCATCTGGTAGCCATAGAGGAATATTAACGCCATTATCAGTATAGCTTCGACCACCAGTGCCAGCACCAGGCTTGAAAAATCCACACCTCGATAGCCAGGCACGATCGTGCGGAAGATCCGTACCACGGGGTCCGTAATTTTTACTACCGCTTGAGAGAGCGGATTGTAGAAATCAGCTCGGGCAATCTGTAGCAGGAAGCGCAGCAGTACAGCCAGCAGGTAGAGTCCGCCCAGGGTGCTCACCAGGTTTCCAAAAATAGCCATACTTGATCCTTTTATTTCTCTGTTAACTACTCTTCGCCAAAATCCCGAGCCAGCTCTCTGGACCGATTCTGGGCAGCCATCAACGCCCTGTTGACCAGTTCCCTGAGGCCACCTTCTTCGAATTTAAGCAGTGCCTGTTCGGTAGTGCCGCCGGGAGAGGTCACCTGGCGCCTCAATTCAGCGGCAGTAGCGCTGCTGCTATCTGCAAGCTCCGCCGCCCCAAGCGCAGTCTGAAGGGTTAAGCATCTGGCGGTCTCGGCATCGATGCCCATGTCAATTGCTGCTTCCTGCATGGCTTCCATCAAGAGGAAGAAATAGGCAGGACCGCTTCCTGAAAGAGCAGTGACCGCATCGATATCATGTTCGTCGTCAACCCACAGCGCAATTCCTACCGCCGCCATGATAGCCTCGGCGAGCGCTCTCTGTTCTGCGGTGACGTTGTTATTGGCGTACAACGCGGTTGCTCCCCTGGCAACCAGGGCAGGCGTGTTTGGCATACACCTGACCAATGCCCGCCGAGTTCCCAGCCAGCTTTGCAAATGCTGGCAGGTGATGCCTGCCGCTATCGAGACTAACAGACAATTCCTGTTTCTCAGAAAGGGTTCAATCTGTTGGCAGGCGGCCTTCATGACCTGCGGTTTGACGGCGAGTACTATCACGTCTGCGACTTCCGCGATCTCCCCGGAACTGGCTATCTGGATACCGCAGTCTTCCTTGAGCTTCTGCAGCTTGTCCGCATCGATATCCGCTGCTAACAATTGCCGACTGCCAGCACCCTGCACCAATAATCCCCGTATCAGGGCGTTGGCCATATTTCCGGCGCCGATAAAGCCAATATTGCTGTTTTCCAGATTCATAACACCATCAGAAGTCATTAATAATTCTTACCAGGGGAGAAATACCTCGGGATTATTCTAACTTAAATACGTAATCCTTGAAGTGCCGTCTGACTAGTCTCGGGGGCCAAAAAGCGCAGAACCGATCCGGACCATCGTCGACCCCTCGGCGATAGCCGCTTCATAATCGCCGCTCATGCCCATGGACAGGGTATCGAAGCGGGGAAACAGGGCCTGTAGTTCATGGAAAAGTGTGGCCAGTTCATGGAAGGTTCGGCATTGATCCTGGAAATCCTCTTGTGGAGCTGGTATTGCCATCAATCCCCGAAGACAAAGGTTTTCCATGTTATTGATTTGCCCGCAGAGTTTTTTTGCTTCAATCAGTCCAACGCCGGATTTGCTGAATTCACCCGAAAGGTTTACCTGCACGCAGACGTTTAACGGCTGTTCTGAAGGATTACGCTGTTCGCTTAGGCGGCGGGCAATTTTTACCCTATCGACACTGTGCACCCAGCTAAATAGACCAGCAATTGCTCGTGTTTTATTGGATTGAACAGGTCCGATAAAATGCCAGCAGATTTCGAGGCTGCTCAATTGTTGAATCTTGGATTCCGCTTCCTGAACGTAATTCTCGCCAAAATTGCGGATTCCGGCCTCGTAAGCCTCCCGAATAGCTGCTGTTGACTGTTTTTTGCTTACCCCGAGCAGTGTTACAGCTCCGCGGACTCGATCATATCGTTGCTCAAAAGCGTGGATTTGTTCAATAATTTTGGAAATATTATCTGGTATGCTACTCATCTACGGGGATCCACTGATGTTTCGAACTACCCCGCGACAGTCGCTGGTTGAGTCAATAGGCCAACTCGCGCAACAACCGACTCCGACATAACGGGTTATGGCTATGGATATTACCGAATTATTGGGTTTTAGTGTTAAACAGGGAGCTTCCGACTTGCACCTCACAGCGGGCATGCCTCCCCTCATTCGCGTGGACGGCGATATTCGCCGCATTAATGTGCCAGAGATGGATCACAAGACTGTTTACAGCATGGTCTACGAGATCATGAACGATAAGCAGCGTAAGGATTATGAAGAGTTTATGGAAACTGACTTTTCATTTGAAATCCCCAACCTGGCTCGTTTCAGGGTCAACGCCTTTAATCAGAATCGTGGTGCTGCAGCTGTGTTCCGTACTATTCCCTCCAAGGTTCTGAATATGGAACAACTTGGCATGGGTCAAGTGTTCCGCGATGTGTCGAACAAGGCTCGTGGTATGGTGCTGGTAACCGGGCCTACCGGTTCAGGTAAAAGTACTACGCTGGCGGCGATGGTGGACTACATTAATTCAGAAAAATACGAGCATATACTCACCATTGAAGACCCGATCGAATTCGTCCATGTCAGTAAAAAATCATTGGTGAATCAGCGGGAAGTGCATCGCGATACACTCGGCTTCAATGAAGCCTTGCGTTCTGCGCTGCGTGAAGATCCGGATATCATTCTGGTCGGCGAATTAAGGGACCTGGAAACGATCCGGCTGGCGCTGACCGCCGCCGAAACGGGTCACCTTGTGTTTGGTACCCTGCACACCACTTCGGCCGCCAAGACCATCGACCGTATTATTGACGTGTTCCCGGCCGCTGAGAAAGACATGGTGCGCTCCATGCTGTCGGAATCTCTGCAGGCGGTTATCTCTCAGACTTTGCTTAAACGGCCGGGCGGAGGTCGGGTAGCAGCCCATGAGATCATGATCGGAACCTCAGCGATCAGAAATCTGATTCGCGAGGACAAGATCGCACAGATGTATTCTGCAATCCAGACCGGCTCAAATGTAGGCATGCAGACTCTGGATCAGTGTTTGCAAAATCTCTTGGTCAAGGGATTGGTCACTCGCGAAGATTGTCGGGCCAAGGCCAAGGTTCCTGGCGACTTTTAGCAAGCGTTGATTGCTACGGGACGTTTCGCGCAGAGCGGCGCCGCGTCCCGTACCAATTCCTTCAAGATCAAACGATATCGACTGGCTTTAATTGCCCTCGGCAAGGTTTTTCATGTTTTGCAGGGCGTTTTCGAATGCGCCACGGCGACGCGCTACATCGGCATCCTTGGCAGCCTGGTCGGCGAGGTTGGAAACATCGTAAACCAGCGTGTAAATCATGCGCGTTCGATTGCCCCCAATGGGCCGAGCTTCCATGAATCCGTGGTAAAGATTGTAAAACTGTCCTTCAACTGCCGGTTGGGTATAGCCATAGGACAATTCCGTCTGAGCCACCAGGATTTCAAGAATCCGTCCTCCAGCCAGGGCCCGTACTGTTCCTATGCCACCGTCTCCGGAGGTGATTTCGCAATCCAGCCCAAACCATTCGCTGATCGCACAATAATCCCCAACCGCAGCCCATACTTCAGTAGCCGGTCGGTCAATCTCAATTTCCATCTCGATGCGGGTGTATTCCTGGGCGCTGACATGGTTGGCAAGCGCAAAAAAAGTGATCAGTGCTGTGAGTAGCTGTTTCATATCATTCTCCGGGCTATAGGCTTCCTAATTAATGTGCGGTCCTCTGACGAAGGATGAGAGTAATCACTTGTGAGAGTCAGGTCAAAAGCTATTCTGGAATCTGGCTTCGGCTTTTTAACTCTGCCAGCCAGCTCTCCAGTATGAGTTGCGCGGCGATGCTGTCTAATGGGGCATCGTTGCCCTCGACCAATTCTTCAGCGGCGTGGGAGGAAAGGTGTTCGTCGATGCCGTAGCAGGGCAGATGAAAGCGGCCGTGTAGTCTATTGGCAAATTTACGCGCACGTCTCGCCAGTTCACCCTCGCCACCATCCAGTTGGTATGGCATGCCTATTACCAGCGCGTCCGGTTGCCAGGTGCGTATCAGCTTCGCTACCTGATTCCAGTCAGGTATGCCATCAACGGCCGGCAGGATTTCCAGTGGCCGTGCGGTGCCACTGACAGACTGTCCAAACGCGACACCAATTCGGCGGGTGCCAAAATCGAAGCCCAGCGCGGTCAATTCCGACTTTAGCACGGTAGGAAAAATTTCCAGCGTCATAACCTACTCAACATGGCATTTGAGCTGGCGCTTCCAGCAATGGAAAAGCTTGTCTGCTGAATACGTGAAACCATAGGCTCAGGAGTGTCCGGCAGTTGGAGACAGATGGGAAAATTCGACGCCAAGCTGGGCGACGGCCTGCACAGCCTTGTGTTCGAAATTTTCAGAAAAAATTAACTCTGCCGACGCGGGCGCGGTGAGCCATGCGTTCTCGCTGACCTCCTTTTCCAATTGCCCGGCGTCCCAACCGGCACAGCCGAGGGCAATCAGGTATCTGTCCGGACCATTGCCGCTAGCAATGTCCGTCAGAAGTTCTTTGGACGTAGAAAGTTTCAATCTGTCGCCAATGCGAATAAAGGACCTACCATCATTCTCCGCATCATGAATGACAAACCCCTTGTCCCGCTCGACCGGTCCGCCCGCCAGTACCAGTTTGTTTTTGAACGGATTATCATCAACGGAGCACACAATATCGAGATCTTCAAATATGTCAGCCACGCTGATTGACAGGGGTTTGTTGACAACGATTCCCAGAGCGCCTTCTCTGGTATGTCTACACAAATAGGTAACAGTATTGGCGAAGTAGGGATCTGCCAGTTGGGGCATGGCAATGAGAAGCTGATCTTCCAGCGAATTTTCCAGTTCAATTTCAGACATGGCAGACCCTGATTGAGTGCTCTCATATAAGGAGAGTTCGAATGTTGGTACTCAAGAAATAACTGATAAGCTTAACGGTCACTCGGTGGAAAAAGCCGCGCCCTCCTGGAATCGCCAGGTTCGAATTATTTCCAGAATATCATACTGGCCAAGTAATTCTTCCGGGAAAGGCTCAAACGGTGCTGCCAGGTTGACGATCTCTATTGCAGCCTGGTCCAGAATGGCACTGCTGGAAGATTGCAGAATCAGAACTTCGTTTAGAGACCCGTCCGGTTTCAGTGCCACTAGCAATCTCAGGTCGCCATAGATCTCCCGTTGCCGGGCAGCCTGCGGATAATTGAGATTTCCCACGGATTCAATGCGCTTGCGCCAGCTGTCCAGATAAAGGGCGTCCTGGCTTTTCCGAGTTGACGCGGAGGCAATGGTGTACTTGCGCGGTCTTCTTGCATATGCCTCGCGTTGCAAGTCAAGCTGCGCCTGCAGGCTGGCGATCGACAGACTCAATTCTTCCTGAGTGTATTCGTCGCCCTCCGGATTCTCGGCTTCAGTGGATTCCTGATCTGTTCTCTGTTCCAGAAGTTGATCCGACCGAGATGAAGTCAGGACCGAAATATCTGCTACGACATCGTTGCTCGCGGCAGCCATAGTCTGACTGAGCGGAGAAACTTCCTGAATTACGTCGGCGTTGAATTCTGATGTAAATGGTGTACTCGGGGCTACGACTTCCTGCAATGTTCCACTACCGGATTGGTTTTCCTGGGCCAGAAAATCAGCCTGTTCCGATGGCACCTCGCTGCGGTACTGGGCGAGGGTAATCTCCATCGTCGGGGCGCTTATTGATTCATCCAGATAGGAGAAGCCCACCCCAAGGATAACCATGGCGTGAACAGAGGCTGACAGAAATACTGTAAACCCGAAGCGTTCTGTCTGATGGTCGGTGTCCGATACAGCCATTTTCCGTACCTAACTAATCGGTCTTTAACGGTTCAGTTTGGAGCTGATGCACTCCATCAAATCTCCTGCAATATCAATCCCATAGGCGTTGTTCAACTCTCTCACGCAGGTTGGACTCGTGACGTTGATCTCGGTAAGGTATTCGCCGATTACGTCCAGGCCCACAAAGAGTAACCCTTTTTCCCTGACGATCGGGCCGACCTGTTCACAAATCCAGCGATCTCTGTCGCTAAGCTCCTGAGCTACACCACTGCCACCGGCCGCCAGATTGCCGCGGGTTTCTCCAACGGCCGGGACTCGGGCCAGGGCATAGCGAACAGGTTGACCGTCTATCAGCAGAATTCTCTTGTCGCCCTTGACGATCTCGGGAATGAATTTTTGCGCCATGATCTGGTTTTTGCCGCCCTGGGTGATAATCTCAATAATGACGCTTACGTTAGGGTCTCCTTGTTTTAGTCTGAAAACTGCCGTACCACCCATGCCATCGAGAGGTTTGAAAATGACATCCTGATTTTCCTGATGGAACTCTCTGAGTTTGTCGGCGTTGCAGGTTACAAGGAAGGGTGGACAACATTGAGGAAACTGGGTTGCGAACAGTTTTTCATTGCAATCGCGCAGCGCCTGAGGATTGTTGACCACCAGTGTTCCTGCCTTTTGTGCTTCTTCCAGCAGGTAGGTCGAGTAGATATAGTGGTTATCAAAGGGCGGATCTTTGCGCATGAGAATAACGTCTAACTCTCCCAGCGGCATATCGACCGTAGCGCCAAAGGCAAACCAGTCCTCGGGATTCTCCCTGACTGTCAATTCGCGCATAACGGCCTTGCTGACGCTGCTCTGCATATACAAGTCTGTCTGCAGCATGTAATAAATTTTCCAACCCCTCGACTGGGCCGCCAGCAGCATGGCGAGGCTGGTATCTTTCTTGAAGTTAATGGACTGAATTGGGTCCATTACAATGCCGAGTTTGATGCTCATTTCAGATCCTGAGTGAACCCTTGTATGAAGATTTTGGAAGCTAGCACCGCAGCGTGCATGATAGCCCAGATTCTTCCTGTTCGCGATTTAGTATGCGATCGAATTACTATTCTTTATCGATTGACTCCGCGTTTTTAGTATGACCGGTTAACGGGATATAATAGCGGCGCATTCAGAGCGAGGTAGTTAGAATTGGGATTAGTGGGTTTCAGCTGGGGAATTGGCGGCGTGCTGGCAATGCTGTTATTCGCGGTTTATCGCCTTGCACCGATGGCAATAGAGCTGTCCGCGCTAACCCTCAGCTCTTTGCAGTGGATTGCCTTGTTGTTCAGTATCGGATACATGGCATACGCAGAGGGTTACAGGGGTTTTCACTTGAGTTTTGCTCCGCGCCTTATTGTGCGAGCTCGTTATTTGAAAACCCATGTCAGCCCTCTCACGACTGTCCTGGCACCTTTGTTTTGCATGGGCTTTATCCATGCGACACGTGAGCGGATGATTCTGTCTATTTCCCTTACCCTGATGATAGTCTGCTTTGTTTTTGCAGTTCGTATGTTGCCCCAGCCCTGGCGTGGCATTGTGGATGCAGGCGTCGTTACCGGACTTTTACTTGGTGTCGGGTCGATTTTCTACTATTTTGTTCAATCGCTGGTCAGGCCTGATTTGCTCAAGGCGCCATCAGACGTTCCAGGTATCACTTCAATTGAATCTTGA
>Ga0181593_10006003_pt1 | contig 10960 bp, 4 predicted proteins | sample 071ome_19_FD_133756 | JGI IMG/M metagenome (GOLD analysis project Ga0181593, IMG submission 133756) | Coastal salt marsh microbial communities from the Groves Creek Marsh, Skidaway Island, Georgia - 071413AT metaG (megahit assembly) | ecosystem: Environmental > Aquatic > Marine > Intertidal zone...
AGCGCCTTTCTTTATGGCTTTGTTGTTCCAACGTAGAAAGAGCTTGATTTAGTAGAAGGTGCTTAATATGTCAGCAATTTTAACCATTAAAGGCTTGTCTGTGTCTGTAGGTTCAAAAGAACTTTTGAACATTGAACACCTGACGGCATCTTCTGGAGAGTTCATAGCCTTACTAGGTGCTAATGGTGCCGGTAAAACCACCTTGTTTAAATCGATTACTGGTGAGATGAAATCAGCTAACGTGGATGTTGATCCTGTAACTCTCCACCAACAAGGTATTAAAAAATGGTCTTCCGTAGAACTGGCAAGACATATGGCGGTACTTCCTCAATCGAGTCAGCTTACCTTTCCTTTTACCGTGAAAGAGGTGGTTGCGCTAGGCTTGATACCTCTCTCTGCCAGTAAACAAGAAGGTATTTGTCTGGTTGAAGATGCCATGCTGAAAACGGACACTACCCAATTTTCTGAACGCATTTATACGCAGTTATCAGGCGGGGAACGTCAGCGCGTTCATCTAGCTCGAGTACTGGTTCAACTATCTCAAGCAGAAGAAAAACCCTTATTACTGCTTGATGAACCCACCTCTGCACAGGATTTGGGGCAACAGCATCAGATTCTTAAGTTAGCTCAGACGCTTTGTCATGAGAAAGGGTGGACGGTGATCGCCATTCTTCACGATCTTAACCAAGCCATTCGTTATGTTGATCAGGTATGGCTGTTAGAGCAGGGCCGATTGATGTCTGAAGGTGCACCTGAGGCAGTGTTGACTGAGGATCGAATTGATCAGGTTTGGGGATATCGTCCGAATATTCTTAGATCTGAAACAGGTCAGACGATTTTAGCTTAAGACTTTTGCTTATTCTCTGAGGCTTGGCATTAGCCAAGCCATTTTCTTAGTTTGCTTTGTAGGTCTTCCGGATCAATCGGCTTGGCAATATGATCATCCATGCCCGCCTGTTGGCACTTCTCAATATCGCTTTTAAGTGCATTTGCGGTGAGTGCCAAGATAGGCGGTGTACTTTCACTACCCATCGATTCTTTAATTTTCTGTGTGGCTTGATAGCCATCCATTACTGGCATTAAACAATCCATCAAAATCAGGTCATACTGATTGTCTAATGCCATGTTAACGGCCTGTTCACCGTTCTCGGCCAGTTCATGGGTAAGGCCAAGTTTTTCTAGGAAGCCTTGAGCGATAAGCTGATTGGTTAGGTTATCTTCTACTAACAGAATATGCCCTGACAGAGAATGCTGTTCCTGATTTCGTGAGCGCGTCTCTTTCGAAGTGATTTTAGCGAGGTGTTTGATCGGGAGGGTAAACCAAAAGGTTGAGCCCTTACCATATTCACTTTCAACACCAATATGCCCACCCAGTAGTTCCACCAAAGATTTTGAAATTGCCAGGCCGAGTCCGGTGCCTCCAAACTCGCGGGTTGTTGATTGGTCTGCTTGATTGAATCGTTGGAATAGCTTCTTGATCTGTTCTTGTTTAAGCCCGATGCCTGTATCAGTTAATTCAAAACGGAAACAACCGACTTTACGATCCTGAATGTTTTCATGACTTGTTTCTTTAATCGTAAGGCTAATACTACCTTCAGACGTAAACTTGATTGCATTGCTGATTAGATTGTTCAGAACTTGTTTTAATCGTAACGCATCGCCCAGCAAGTGATAGCTGCTAATGTCTTCAAAGCCACAGCTAAGTTTTAGTTTATTGCCATCTACTTTAAAGGCTTGGGCGTCAATAATGCCTGTAACCAGATCATCGAGTTCAAACGGGGTTTCAGATATTTCAATTTTTCCTGCTTCGATTTTTGAAATATCCAGAATGTCATTTAAGAGTTCATTGAGGGTGCTTGAGCTATTAAGCGCTAGATCAACCAGCTTATTTTGTTTTTCATTCAGAGGCGTATCAGTAAGTAATTTCAGCGCACCAACAATACCGTTCATAGGGGTTCTGATTTCGTGACTCATGTTGGACAGAAAGTCAGTTTTGTATTGGTTCGCTCTTTTTAGTCTGAGTTCTTGTTCTTGTCTGAACAATTCCACTTCAACCCATGACGCCATGAGTTTCAGCGCATCAAGATCAATATCCAAAAAATTTCTAGGATAGGGATTAGGACTGGTGAAATTCAGGGTGCCGTATAGGCGACCTCGTACTCGAATAGGTACACCGATATAGGATTCAAGCTGGAAGGCTTCGTAGGCTGGATGATCAGCATATTTGTCATTCTTTCCCATGTGCTCAATGGCAATGGGTTCATTGGCCGTGCAGGTGATGTTGCAGTAGGTGACCCCGAAATCAAACTCATCGCCTGGGTTTAAATCAACGCCTTCAGGTGTGACACAGTGCTTTACTGTGTATTTATCGCTTTCGATGTTGGAAAGAATGGCGATATCAAGATTAAAACGTTCCAACCCCAGCTTTAATAATTCTTGAATCTGATAATCAAAGCCTTGCTCGTAAGCATTGGTGATTTGATAAATTCGTCGAATTAGCAATTCGCTATTGGTTGAGGGTGTCATCGTATGTCCGTTTTTATTATATGCGTTCACAGGATCGTGAGTTCGTATTCATCCATTACAGAGAGTTTGTTCCAAGTTAAGCATAGTTTCAATGACTGGTTAATGAAAGCTGACCTAAACAGTAGGAATAAAACCGTATTGAACCCTCTTTCGTAAATATTCATAAAGTATTCTACTCGTGGGTCAGGATTGCAGTCGCTAAGTGCTTCTTATATAAAGAATTAAATAGTCATCAAGTCAGGCAATTATGATGTTATAGGCTAAGATTAATCAGAGCTGATTTTGAATGTAGGTTAAGGCCAGAAGGTTTTTTCTCTGGTGTCTAAAAACTTCTGTATTGGATTCTTTATGATTAACAACTTTAAATGGTTCAGGTTACTACCTTTAATCTTTATCAGCTTGCTTGGTCTTTCCTTCGCTGCTTCTTCAAACACTGCGACGTCTAGTCCGTTGTCATCAACGCCTCTTTCTTCGGCACCAGATATCCAAGGTGATGGCCAGTTATCGCCAAATGTTTCTTCGTTGGTCTTAACCGACGAAGAACAGGCATGGTTGGTAAAACATCGGACCTTGAAGGTTCACAATGAACTTGATTGGGCGCCTTTTAACTACAACGAGAAAGGCATACCGACCGGTTTTTCCATTGAGTACATGAATAGTCTGGCCAATATTATTGGTATTGAAGTGGAATATATCACTGGAGAGTGGGGCGAGCTGCTTGAAAAGGCCTACAAAAAAGAACTGGATGTGATGCTCAATATCGTGAAAACCGAAGAGCGTCAGAAACACTTAATTTATACCAGCAGCTATACCAAAAACCCGAATGTTATTGTCAGTCATGAACGCAGTGATGTCTCTGATATCAATTCTTTAAAAGGCAAAACCGTTGCTTATACCAAAGGCTTTTTTTATGACGAGATATTAAGAAATGAATACCCTGAAGTGATTCGAAAGCCGGTGGTGAATACTGTTCAAGCGTTGAAAGACCTGCAGTTTGGAAAGGTCGATGCGGTGCTTGGTGAACTGGCCATTCTTCAGCACCAGATTACAGATAACTTTATTACCGGTTTAGCCATTAAAGGGGAATTTAAAACCGGCAACCCGGAATTTGAGAATTTAAACATTGCAGTTCGAAATGACTGGCCTGAATTGCAGTCAATTTTACAAAAGGCGATGAATTCTCTGGATGTGAATGAAGTCTATTCACTGCAACGAAAATGGTTAAGTAATACCAGAAAGTTCGTGCCTTTAACCCAGAAAGAGCAAAGAGTATTAGACAGTTATCCCATGCTTACACTGGGCGTTGAACCAGATTGGTTGCCGTATGAGCATATTGACCCGGTGACACAAACTCATGAGGGTGTGATTGCTGATTATTTGGCTCTAATTGCAGAACGTTCAGGTTTGAAATTTGATTTAAGGCCAACAAAATCCTGGAAAGAGACGGTTGATCTTGCCGTTGCTGGAGAAATCCAGATGATTGCTGCCATGGCAAAACAAGACAAAATGGCGGATCACCTAAAATATTCAGATCCATACATTGATGTCACTGAGGTCATTGTAAAGCGTAAAGATGACAGCTCAATTGAATCCCTGGTTGATTTAAGCGGGAAAGAAGTTGCCATTGTTAAAGGGTATTGGCTTGAAGATGTATTAGAAAGTGAATATCCCTCTGTTTTGATTAAGTCCGTGGACAGTACGTTGGAAGGTATACGTCGACTTGAACGAGGGGATGTAGACGCGTTCATCGATGAGCTTCTAGTCACTAATTTTCTGATTAAGAAACATGGCATATCAAATTTGGCGATCGTAAGCCAAACGCCTTTTACAAAACCTATGCACATCGCCATCTCGGCGAATCTTCCAGATGAGTTATTGTCAGTACTGAATCGAACCATTGCGTCTATCGATTCCAATGAGCGTAAGCAAATTGTTCAAAACTGGCTCTCGAAATCGGCTCAGCAGGGTGTCAATGTAATTGGTCACGATGTGAGTACGGAGACAAGTTTCTTTACCGATGAAATTGATACCGGTTTTCTTCTTCAGGGCGCTTATTTTTTACTTTCGATGATGATGGTCTTGGCGGTGTTGTATTGGATTATGCAGCGCTTTTTAGGTGATAAGGTCATCCATTTATTTCACTCCAAACACATGATCTGGATCTCTCCGGTTCTGATTTCTGTTTTTCTATTGATAATTTTTACGGCGGCTTGGCTGACATTAAACAAGATTGAAGAACGCACAAGAGAAAGTGTTTTGGGTTCTTTGCAAAGTATTATGCGGGCGAACTCAAACAGTTTGACGATCTGGATTGAAAATCATAAAGAACGCATAGACATGATTGCCAAAGACCCGCAATTCTTAGGGCTGGTCAAAAAACAACTAGAAGTGCCTGTCGATAAATTCAATCTTCAGTTCGCCCCAAATCTGACCGAACTTCGCCAGTATTTTGATATTAGACGTGATCGTTATGGCGACAGTGGTTTCTTCATTATCAATCGATCAAATATCAGTGTTGCTTCCATGCGCAATACGAACATTGGTTTAAAGAACCCAATATTTATACATCGTCCGGATCAGCTAGAAAAAGTATTTAAGGGTGAAACCCTAATGATTTTGCCGATCAGATCTGATGTTAAATTAGGTTCAGGTGTTCGGGAAACAGAGGATTTACCGCCAACCATGTTCTTTGCTGCGCCCGTTCGAAATGAATTGAACCAGGTGATTGCCGCGGTCACTGTACGTATTAATCCGTTACGGGACTTTAGCCGTTTGTTACAAGCCGGGCGTCTGGGCGAGTCAGGTGAAACCTATGCATTTGATGCAACCGGAACCATGATTACTCAGAGTCGGTTTGATGCTCAGTTAGCTGATATGAAATTAATTGGGCATGGCATGGGGTCGTTACTCAATATTCAGGTGACTGATCCTGGCAAAAATTTATCAACTAACCCTGAACTTGCCATGATGGCAGATCAACGACCTTTAACTATGGCAGCACGCTCCGCAATCGATGGAGACCGAGGAAGTAATTCTGAAGGTTATCGGGACTACCGAGGTATTCGTGTTCTAGGTGTTTGGGAATGGCATCAAGAAGGGCAGTTTGGATTAGTAACAGAAATTGATGAAACGGAAGCCTTAAGACAGTTTGAGACTATTCGAGTCAATATTATTTCAGTTCTTGGTTTGTGTGCCATGCTGTCTCTCATCCTAACCGGATTTATGCTCTGGATGGGACGACGTGCTAATTCTGCCTTGAGTGAAGCGAATGATTCTCTTGAAGATAAAGTGGCAGAACGCACGACTCGCTTGAGCAGTATTATTGCCACTGCGGCTGATGGGATCATCACCATCAATAATAAAGGGGTCATCGAGACCTTTAGTCCGGCTGCTGAAAAGATATTCGGTTATACGTCGGAAGAGGTGGTAGGAGAAAAAATCAACCTCTTAATGACTCAATACGATCAAGCGCATCACGATGAGTACCTCGATTCTTATCATCAATCAGGTGTGGCTAAGGTCGTGGGCAAAATCCGAGAAGTGACGGGTAAACGCAGGGATGGTTCTGAATTTCCGTTAGATCTAGCTGTTGGTGAATCTGAAATTGCCGGTGAAAAGGTCTACACCGGCATTGTTCGTGATATTACAAAACGGAAAGAAAAAGATCGTGAGTTGATTGCTGCCAAAGAGGCTGCTGAAGCCGCAACGCAATCTAAAAGTGATTTCCTTGCCAATATGAGTCATGAGATTCGCACACCGATGAATGCCATTATTGGTATGAGTCATTTAGCTCTGAAAACCGAGTTGAATCGTAAACAAAAAGACTACATTACCAAGACCTTTAATGCCGCGAACTCGTTGCTTGGCATCATTAACGATATTCTGGACTTTTCCAAAATTGAGGCCGGAAAACTAGACATTGAGACAGTACCCTTCTTCCTGGATGAAGTGATGGATAATCTGGGCAATGTGATTACGGTGAAAACCAATGAGAAAGACCTTGAGTTCTTGATATTCAACGGCACCAATGTTCCAAACGGTCTGCTGGGTGACCCACTTCGTTTGGGGCAAGTATTAATCAATCTGGCTAATAATGCGGTGAAATTTACCGAAGACGGTGAGGTCATTATTAAGACCGAATTGGTTGAAGCAACCGATAATGACGTGTTGTTACGCTTCCAGGTTCAAGATACAGGTATTGGGTTAAGTGCTGAGCAAATTTCAAATCTATTTAAGGCCTTTTCTCAAGCGGATACATCCACAACACGCAAATTTGGAGGTACTGGTTTAGGGCTCAGTATTTCCAAAAGTCTGGTAGAAATGATGGAGGGTGAAATCGGTGTTGAAAGTGAGCCAGGAGTAGGAAGTACTTTCTACTTTACTGCTCGCTTCGGTCTTCAAAGCACGCAACCTTGGAAACGCTCTGTAGTACCTTCGGAGTTATCTAATATTCGGGTGTTGGTGGTTGACGACAGTGTCGAGTCCAGAGATATCTTAACTAACTACATGATGTCTTTTGGATTGGAATCTGATGCAGTAAGTTCAGGTCCGGAAGCCATAGATGTGTTAGCCAAGGCATCACATGATGACACGCCATATGATGTTGTCTTGATGGACTACAAAATGCCGGAGATGGACGGTATTGAAACCAGCCAGAGAATTCAGAAACACAAAGGTATAGTTCAACCCAAGATCATTATGATCACTTCTTTTGCGCGCGAAGAGATTCGAAACCGGGCAGAGCAGGCCTCATTGGATGGCTTCTTATCGAAACCTGTTTCTTCCTCGACCTTGTTTGATTCAATTTTTACAGGCGTTTTTGGTGTTACCGAAAACAGCATGATCAACGAATCAGACAGTACTGAGCTGGGCGAGGATTTCTACAGTAAAATTCAGGGCGCTCGGATTCTATTAGTCGAGGACAACGAAGTTAATCAGCAAGTAGCGATTGAACTGCTCGAACATGGAAAATTAGTGGTAGAAGTGGCAAACCATGGCCAGGAAGCTGTTGATATTCTCAAGACAAAAGAATTTGATGCGGTGTTGATGGATATTCAGATGCCTGTAATGGATGGCTATACCGCCTCCAAAGCCATTCGCGGCGAGTTGGAATTGACTGAACTTCCTATCATTGCCATGACGGCCAACGCTATGGCCGGTGATCGTGAGAAATGCCTGGATGCGGGGATGAATGACCATGTTGCTAAACCGATCGATCCGAAAGAGATGTTTAGTAGTCTGGCTCGATGGATTCGATACGAGCAAAGAGAAATACCGCAAGAGCTATTAGAGCGACTGGATAGTAAAGAAAAGTCACCTCAGGAAATCCCTGATATGCCCGGGTTTGATGCTGAAATGGCGGTTAAGCGGGTAGGTGGCAATGTTAAATCTTATCTCAATACCCTGAGTAAAGTTCTAGACAGTGAAGCTGACTTCGAAGCAAGGATGTCGATGCACTTATCGAATGAAGATTATGAAGCAGCAGAGCGTGATGCGCACACTTTAAAAGGTGTCTCAGGCAATATTGGTGCACCCGATTTGCAGACCATTGCTGGTGAGCTGGAGTCCGCTATTGAGCACCGAACCTTAGATAAGTTGGATGATCTGGTCAAAGATGCGGTTTCATTATTAACCGTGAAATTGGCAGTGATTCAGAACGTACTTGATGAAAGTAAGCCTAAATCTAAAGGTTCTTTCGATACAGCTAAGGTTCAGGAATTGCTCGAAAAATTAGCCGTTGAGATAGACAATTTTGCCGCGACTTCTGAAGAGAGCAGTGATGCACTTCGTGATCAACTTCGAGGTAGTGAATTTGAAGGCGCTATTGAGAAGATTCATTCGGCGCTTCAGAAGTACGATTTTGACAGTGCTGAGTCAGGATTAAATGAACTTAAATCTGCGTTGCAAGGGGCTTTTGATCAATCAGCTGAGCAAGAAAGCAATAATGAAGGCAGTTCCGATGATTGGGTAGCGTCTGAAGAACTAAAAGCAGCACTTTCGGAACTGGCAGAGCGCATAGAGAACTATGACTCAACCGCAGAAGAAGCCGTTATTGATTTATTAGAAGCCTATCCTGGTATTCCTTTGCAGGATGGTCTTAAAGCATTGAAGAAAACCCTGGCAAATTACGACTTTGATCAGGCAGAAGTTTTGTTAACGGATTTAATGAATCAAACCAAATAACTGAATCAAGTGTGACCTGCTTGGCGACTTGAAATTTGAGGATAGAACATGGACGCAGTATCAGAGAAAGCAACCATTTTGACAGTGGATGATACCCCCGCGAATATTGACTTGGTTCGAGAGGTGTTGTCTGAAACCTACTTTGTTCAGGCTGCAACAAGCGGGAAAATGGCACTTAAGATCATCGAGAAGAAAATGCCGGATCTTATTCTGTTAGATGTCATGATGCCTGAAATGGATGGTTACGAAGTCTGTGAAATCCTTAAAGCTAATGAAAAAACGCAGGATATACCGATCATCTTTCTAACGGCTAAAGTTCAAGTGGAAGATGAAACCAAAGGTTTAGCGCTTGGGGCTGTTGATTACATCACTAAGCCGATCAGCCCACCCATTTTGTTGGAACGTGTAAAGAACCATTTATTGCTTAAAGCGCATCAGGATTTTCTAAAGCATCAAAATGAAATCCTTGAAGAAAGAGTGCTTGAGCGAACCGTTCAAATGGAAGAATTACAAGATGTAGCCATGGTGGCTATGGGGGCCTTGGCTGAGTCCAGAGATCCGGAAACCGGTAACCACATTCGAAGAACCCAACATTATGTGAAGTTGCTTGCCATTCAATTGAAAGATCACCCTAAGTTTAAAGACTTTTTGACACCGGAGGTGATTACCTCGTTGTATAAGTCAGCGCCGTTGCATGACATTGGTAAAGTAGGGGTTGAGGATTCCATTCTTCTTAAACCGGGTAAACTGACTGACGAAGAATTTGAAGAAATGAAAAAGCATACGACTTATGGTCGTGATGCCATCGTAGCCGCAGAGCAAAACATCAATGTGGCTGATAACTTCCTGACGTTTGCAAAGGAAATTGCCTATGGCCATCAAGAGAAGTGGGATGGTTCGGGTTATCCAGAAGGGGTGGCCGGTGAAGACATTCCGATTTCAGCTCGATTGATGGCAGTTGCCGATGTCTATGATGCCTTGATCAGTAAGCGTGTCTATAAGCCTGCATTTCCTCACGAGAAGGCCGTAGCCATTATTTTGGAAGGAAAGGGCAGCCACTTTGATCCGGTCATGGTTGATGCGTTTGAAGTGATTGCTGATAAGTTTAAAGAGGTTGCTGAACAGTTCTCTGATGACGATGAAGAATAAGTGCTTCTTGGTGCGACAATTGGTCGCATCCAAAAAATTATGAACTCTGTATAAAATGATTTCAGTTCAGGAACTTTCCTTCCTGACATTAGATATACCTCTCATAGCGTTTCCAGGCTTGCTATGAGAGGTTTCTTTTTATTTAAGCCATCATGGCATGCAAATCTCTCAATAACGCTTCGGTTTGTTCCCAGCCGATACAAGCATCTGTTATTGAACATCCGTAGGTTAGATTCCCGTCTTTATTTGGACCTTCCATACCTTGTTTTCCAGGTTCAATGAAACTTTCCAACATGATACCAGAGATGCCTGTATTGGCTTTTGAACCTTCACTGCCACGGCGTTGTTTGACCACATTTTTGGCAATTTCCAACTGACGCTCATGTTGCTTTTGAGAGTTATCATGGCTGCAGTCAACGATCACTTTAGGACGTACCTTATTGTGTTCAGCTGCCGATTCAAGATGCTCTAGAGCCGCTTTAATGTTCACTTCATCGTAATTTGTCAGGTTGCGACCACCACGTAAAACAACGTGGGTATCCGGGTTTCCTGGTGTGTCGAGCATGGCAATCTGGCCGTCTAAATCTGTACCTAAGCAATGGTGCGGATGGCTTGCAGAAACCATAGCGTTAATTGCGTTCTGAACCGATCCATCGGTGCTGTTCTTGATGCCGACCGGCATGCCAAGGTGACTGATCATTTCTCTGTGAATCTGGGATTCAGAGGTTCGGGCCCCAATGGCTGCCCAGCTGATAAGATCATCCAAGTACTGCATAGTCATTGGGTTCAGGGCTTCAGTGGCTAGTGGGAGACCCATTTCGACCAGATTCAAAAGCAGGGCACGGGAGCGAGTGAGTCCTTGTTCAATGTCACCACTGCCATTGCGTTTCGGGTCGTACGCCAGACCTTTCCAGCCAGTTGTTGTACGCGGTTTTTCAACATAAGCGCGCATTACGATTAATAAACGGTCTGATAACTGTTCGTTGAGCTCAACCAGTCTGCGAGCATAATCCAAAGTCGCTTTTTCATCATGCAATGAACAAGGGCCGGTGATGACAAGAAGTTTGTCTGATTCGGGTGAGGAACCTGCCAATAAATTGGA
>Ga0181593_10006006_pt1 | contig 10957 bp, 9 predicted proteins | sample 071ome_19_FD_133756 | JGI IMG/M metagenome (GOLD analysis project Ga0181593, IMG submission 133756) | Coastal salt marsh microbial communities from the Groves Creek Marsh, Skidaway Island, Georgia - 071413AT metaG (megahit assembly) | ecosystem: Environmental > Aquatic > Marine > Intertidal zone...
CGCAACCGGATCATCGCCGGCCTGGTGGCGGGCGTGCTGGTGGTCGAGGCGGCACCGCGCAGCGGTTCGCTGATCACCGCACGGCTCGCCGCAGAGGCCGGCCGCGATGTGTTCGCGGTGCCGGGCTCCGTGCTCAATCCGCTGGCCCGGGGCTGTCACGCGCTGCTGCGGGAGGGCGCGCGGCTGGTCGAGGGGCTCGACGACCTGCTCGAGGAACTGCCGCCGGTCAGGCCAGGGGCCGCGCTGCCTGCGCCCTCGAGCACCCAGCCCGTTGTCGACGATCCTCGCGACCGCGCACTGCTGCGCGAGCTGCGCGCCGGGCCGGCATCGGTCGATGCGCTGGTCGCGGCGACCGCGCTCGGTGCCGGCGAGGTCACCGCGCGGCTGCTGGCCCTGGAACTCGGCGGCCATGTATCATCGGAGCCAGGCGGCCGTTTCTGCCTGCTGCCGGGGGCCTAGAGATGAAGAGCGACGTGCTCGAACTGCTCGTCTACCTGTTCGAGCACTACATGGATGACGACGGCGACCACCTCCCGGACGAGGAGGGGCTGCGCGACGAGCTGCAGCAGGCCGGTTTTCGCCTGCAGGACATCCGCAAGGCGTTCGCCTGGCTCGGCGACCTCGCCGACCGCCCCGAAGGACTCGGCACCACGGCCACCGCTTCTGCCCTGCGTCACTACGACGACACCGAGCTGACCCGGCTCGACCCCGAGTGCCGCGGATTCCTGCTGTTCCTGGAGCAGAACGGGGTGCTCAACCCGGTCAGCCGCGAGCGTGTCATCGACCGGCTGATGGCCCTCGAGGGCGACCTGATCTCCCTCGAGCACGTCAAGTGGGTGGTGCTGCTGGTGCTGTTCAGCGAGCCCGGCGAGGAGGCCGCTTTCGCCTGGATGCATGAGCTGGTCTACGACAGCGAGCCGGCCGGCGACTTTCTCCACTGAGTCTTTCCCGGGCTACGCCCGGGAGCCTTGAACCCATTCCGGCAGTGGTTGCCGGCACCCGTCCTGATGCCTATGCTTGGCCCCTCCCGGCCCAGCGGGGCTGCGCCTGATCTGCGAGAACATGGGCAAGAACCTGGTCATTGTTGAGTCGCCTGCGAAGTGCAAGACGCTGAAGAAGTACCTCGGCAAGGATTTCGAGGTGCTGGCTTCGTACGGCCACGTCCGTGACCTGGTGCCCAAGGAGGGCGCGGTCGACCCGGACACCGACTTCGCGATGCGCTACGAGGTGATCGAGCGCAACGAGAAGCACGTCAACGCCATCGCCAAGGCGGCGCGCAAGGCCGAGGCGCTCTACCTCGCGACCGACCCCGACCGCGAGGGCGAGGCGATCTCCTGGCATCTCTATCAGCTGCTCAAGGAGAAGGGGGTGCTCAAGGAGAAGCCGGTCCAGCGGGTGGTGTTCCACGAGATCACCAAGCGCGCGATCGACGAGGCGATGGCCCATCCGCGCGAGCTGTCACAGGAGCTGGTGGATGCCCAGCAGGCGCGTCGTGCGCTCGACTACCTGGTCGGTTTCAACCTCTCGCCGCTGCTGTGGAAGAAAGTGCGTCGCGGGCTCTCGGCCGGCCGCGTGCAGAGCCCCGCGCTGCGCATGATCGTCGAGCGCGAGGTGGAGATCGAGGCGTTCGTCGCTCGCGAGTACTGGACTCTCGACGCCGACCTCGACAAGGACGGCCAGGCGTTCAGCGCACGCCTGACCTACCTCGACCAGCGCAAGCTCGATCAGTTCGACCTCCACGACGAGGCGGGCGCGACACGTGCCACGGAGACGATCGCCGCTGCCGCCGGCGGACGGTTGACGGTCGAGAAAGTCGAGCGCAAGCAGCGCCGGCGCAACCCGGCACCGCCATTCATCACCTCGACGCTGCAGCAGGAAGCCGCGCGCAAGCTGCGCTTCACCACCCAGCGCACCATGCGCACCGCCCAGCAGCTCTACGAGGGTGTCGATATCGGCCACGGCGAGCAGGTCGGCCTGATCACCTACATGCGTACCGATTCGGTCAACCTCTCCGCCGAGGCGCTCGAAGACCTGCGCGCGCTGATCGCCGAGCGCTACGGTGCCGGGCAGCTGCCCAAGGCGCCACGGCAGTTCAAGACCAAGGCGAAGAATGCGCAGGAGGCGCACGAGGCGATCCGGCCCACGACCGCCACGCACACCCCCGAGTCGCTGAAGGCGCACCTGACGCCCGACCAGCTGAAGCTCTACGAGCTGGTCTGGAAACGCGCGGTGGCGTGCCAGATGAACCATGCGACCATCAACACGGTGGCCATCGACCTCACGGCCGGGGCCGGCGACCGCTTTCGCGCGACCGGCTCGACGGTCGTCGATCCGGGCTTCATGGCCGTCTACCTCGAGGGGGTCGACGACTCCAAGGAGGACAGCGACGAGAAGATGCTGCCGCCGCTCGAGGCGGGCGAGAAGCTCGAGCTCAAGGCGCTGCGTCCCGAGCAGCACTTCACCGAGCCGCCACCGCGCTTCAGCGAGGCGAGCCTGGTCAAGGCGCTCGAGGAGCACGGCATCGGCCGGCCGTCGACCTACGCCTCGATCATCAAGACGCTGCAGGACCGCGAGTACGTGGTGCTCGACAAGCGACGCTTCATGCCCACCGACGTCGGCCGCGTGGTCAGCCGGTTCCTGACCCAGCACTTCACGCGCTACGTCGACTACGGCTTCACCGCGCGTCTCGAGGACGAGCTCGACGCGGTGTCACGCGGCGAGGAGTCCTGGAAGCCGTTGATGCACGAGTTCTGGAGCCCGTTCCACGAACTGATCGAGGAGAAGGACCGCACGGTCACGCGCAGCGACGTCACCACCGAGCCGCTCGACGAGGTGTGCGAGAAATGCGGCCGACCGCTGGTGATCCGGCTCGGCAAGCGTGGCCGCTTCGTCGGCTGCACCGGCTACTTCGACAAGGAGAACCCGTGCGACTACACCCGCGACCTCGGCGAGGGCGGGAGCAGCGCCGAGCCGGAGAAGATCGAAGGGCGGCAGTGCCCGAAGTGCGGTGGCGACCTGCTGGTGCGCAACGGGCGCTACGGCAAGTTCGCCGGCTGCGCCAACTACCCCGAGTGCCGTCACATCGAGCCGCTCGAGCGGCCCACCGACACCGGCGTCGCCTGCCCGCAGTGCGGCAAGGGCACGCTGATGGCACGCAAGTCGCGCCGCGGCAAGCCGTTCTACTCCTGTTCCACTTACCCCAAGTGCGATTACGCGGTCTGGAATCCACCCCTGGCAGAGCCCTGTCCGGAGTGCGCCTGGCCCATCCTGACCGTCAAGACCACCAAGTCCCGCGGCAGCGAGCGTGTCTGCCCGCAGCGGGAGTGTTCCTACAGTGAGGCGGTACCCGAGGAGGCCGAGGCCGGCTGATCTCATCCGCTACGACTATCCACGGAGAGCCAAGCAATGTCCCAAACGTTCGTTGCCGTGTTGATGGGGTCCGATTCGGACCTTCCGGTCATGGAGTCCACCTTCGACGTGCTGCGCCGACTCGGCGTGCCGTTCGAGGCCAAAGTCACCTCGGCCCACCGTACGCCGGCCGCGACCCATGCCTACGTCAAGGACGCCGAGGCCCGGGGTTGCGGGGTGTTCATCGCCGCCGCCGGCATGGCCGCCCACCTCGCCGGCACCGTCGCCGGGCTGACCCTGAAACCGATCATCGGCGTGCCGATGCCGGGTGGCGTCCTCGACGGCGTCGATGCGCTGCTGTCGACCGTGCAGATGCCCGGCGGGGTGCCGGTGGCCAGCGTCGCGGTCGGTAAGGCCGGGGCCAAGAATGCCGGCTATCTCGCCGCGCAGATCCTCGCCACCGCCGACGCGGCGCTCGGCGAGCGCCTGGTCGCGGAGCGTGCCGAGGCGGCCGAGGCCGTGCTGGCCAAGGACGCGAAGCTGCAGGCGAAACTCGGCTGAGGGCTCCATGACGCACTGGCGGTTGCGCCTGGCGGCCCGGGCGGTCCGGCGTGGCGGCGTCATCGCCTACCCGACCGAGGCGGTCTACGGTCTCGGCTGCGACCCGCGCGACCCGGTCGCGGTGCTCGATCTGCTGGCGCTGAAGTCGCGACCGGTGCACAAGGGCCTGATCCTGATCGCCGCCGACTTCGCCCAGCTGCGGCCCTTCGTCCAGGAGGCCGCGGCCGGGCGCATGGCGGAGGTGCTGGCGAGCTGGCCGGGTCCGCACACCTGGCTGCTGCCGGCGCGGGCGCAGACCCCGGAGTGGCTCACCGGCGAGCACCCGACCCTCGCGGTACGGGTCACCGCCCATCCCGTGGCGCGCGCGCTGTGCCGGCTCGTCGGGCCGCTGGTCTCGACCAGCGCCAACCCTGCGGGACGGCAACCGGCACGCGACCCGTTGAGCGTGCGCCGCTACTTCGGCGACGCACTCGACCTGGTCGTCACCGGCCCGGTCGACCGGACGCGCGGTCCCAGCGCGATCCGGGATGCCGCCAGCGGGCGGCTGCTGCGCGTCGGCTGAATTGATTCCCTTTGCCGCCACGCTGGCCGCGCTGGCGCCGGTCTTCCTGCTGATCCTGTTCGGCCACCTGATGAAGCGTGGCGGCTTCCCCGGCGATGGGTTCTGGGAACCCGCCGAGCGGCTGACCTACTACGTGCTGTTCCCCGCGTTGCTGGTCGGCAACCTGGCCCGTGCCCCGCTCGCCGACGTCTCGCTGGGGCCGTTCGCGCTGGCGCTTGTCGTGAGCTGGAGCGCGGTCGCGCTGGCGCTGCTGCTGTTGGGGCGGTGGTTGACGATGGACGGCCCGGGGTTCACCTCGGTGGTGCAGGGCGGCATCCGCTTCAACACCTACGTCGGGCTGGCCGCCGCCGAGGCGCTCTTCGGCACCGCCGGGCTGACCCTCGCCGCGGTGGTGATCGCGGTGCTGGTGCCCCTGGTCAACGTGCTGTGTGTCGGCGTGCTCAACCGCCACGGCAGTGCCGGGATGCCCGGTTGGGGCGCGGTGTTGCGCGGGCTGGTGAGCAATCCCCTGATCCTCGCCTGCCTGCTGGGCATCCTGCTCAACGCCAGCGCGGTGGGCCTGCCGTGGGGCAGTGGTCAAGTGCTCGATATCGTCGCGCGAGCCGCGCTGCCGCTCGGCCTGCTGGCGGTCGGGGCCGGTCTCAACGCGCGCACCATCCGGGATCGCCACGGCGCGGTCATCGCCGTCAGTGCGGTCAAGCTGGTCGGCCTGCCGCTGGTGGCGTTCGCGGTCGCGTGGTCGTTGGGCCTGCCGCCGGCGGAGCGCACCATCGCGGTGCTGTTCGCGGCGCTGCCGACCGCCCCCTCGGCCTACATCCTGGCCCGCCAGATGGGCGGCGACGCGCAGCTGGTGGCCGGCATGCTGACACTGCAGACGGTCGCCGCGGTGTTGACGCTGCCGCTGATGCTGGCCTGGCTCGCGTGACGCGGGATCACTTGCCCTTGTCGAGCGCCGCCTCGAGCTGCTCGCACAGCGCCTTGAGCACCGCGACCCGCGCGTAGCGCTTGTCGTTGCCCTCGATCAGCGTCCACGGCGCGAGGCGCGTGCTGGTGCGCTCGACCATGTCGTTGACCGCCTGCTCGTAGTCGTCCCAGCGCTCGCGGTTGCGCCAGTCCTCGTCGGTCAGCTTCCACGCCTTGTGCGGGGTCACCTCGCGCAGCCGGAAACGCTCGAGCTGCTCGTGGGCGGTGATGTGCACCCAGTACTTCACCAGGACCGTGCCGTACTCGACCAGCTGTTCCTCGAAGTCGTTGATCTCGGCGTAGGCGCGCATCCACTCGGTTTCGGTGGCGAAGCCCTCGACCCGCTCGACCAGCACGCGGCCGTACCAGCTGCGGTCGAACACGGTGATGCGCCCGGCGCGCGGCAGGTGGCGCCAGAAGCGCCACAGGTAGTGCTGGGCGCGCTCCTCGTCGGTCGGCGCGGCGATCGGGATCACCTGGTAGCTGCGCGCGTCGATCGCCGCGGTGATGCGCCGGATGGCGCCGCCCTTGCCAGCGGCGTCCCACCCCTCGAACAGCAGCAGCGCGGAGAGCTTGCGCTCGCGTGCGGCGCGATGGAGCTTGTTGAGCTGCCCCTGGTAGCGGTTGAGCTCGTGGTTGTAGTCCTTCTTGCCGAGCTTCTTGGTCATGTCGAGGCTCGACAGGACGGTCGGCAGGCCGGGCTGGTCCGGACTCTCGGCGGGTGAGGCCGCGGTCCCCTCGTCCTCGGCCTCGCTGGCATCGGCGAGCCGCTCGGCCAGCGCCTCCTGGGCGAGCGCCGCCTCGGCCTCGCGATGCACCCTGGCAACATCCTGGCGTCGCTTGACCAGCTTCAGGTGCTTCTCGATGGACTCGCTGATCAGGGTGCCGACCTGGGTGCTGCTGTAACCGAGGTCGAAGCCCTCGATGATGCGCCATGGCGCGTGGCCGGTGCTGGTCTTGCGGATGGTGCGCTCGGCGGCCTCGATGAAGCGGTCGTAGAGCCGCCAGTGCTTCCAGTCGCTCTCGGTGACCCGCCAGCTCAGCTCGGGATCCTTCTCCAGCTTCTTGAAGTGTTTCTTCTGTGACGCCTTGTCGAGGTGCAGCCAGAACTTGAGGATCAGCGCGCCGTCGTCGGCCAGGCCCTGCTCGAAAGCGGTGATGCGGTCGAGCTGCTCGTCGAAGTCGGCCAGTGGGGCGTCGTCGATGACCCGGCGCAGCACCGGGTTGGAGTACCAGCAGCTCAGGAACAGGCCGATCTGGCCCTTCGGCGGCAGGTCGCGCCAGTAGCGCCAGTACTCGGGCCGCTCGCGCTCCTCCTCGGAGGGAGAGCCGTAGGCGCGGGTTACCAGCCAGCGCGGGTCGAGCCAGCCCGACAGCAGGTTGACGATCTCGCCCTTGCCGGCGCCGTCGACCCCGGCGAAGACCACGATGGTGGGAAACGAGGCGTCGGCGAGCAGCTTGCGCTGCGCCTCGAGCAATTCGGTGCGCAACCCCGGCACGCGCTGCTTGTACTCCTGGCGCGTCAGCTTGCGCCCGAGTTCGGCGGTCTCGAACATGGTGTCCTCCCGTTCGGGCCGGCGGCCCCTGCATGAAACGCCATCCGGGCGCATCCCTGCGGAAACTATGGCAATCGTCCGCCCTGCTTGCAACGTGCGGCATGACCCTGTGCCGGGCGTTCTGGTATTCTCTTCGGCCCTTCCGAGCGACCCGGTTTCCCGATGAGCAAGCAGCGCAAGGCGGTCGCCCTGATCTCCGGCGGGCTCGACTCGATGCTCGCCACGCGCGTCGTGCAGGAGCAGGGAATCCACGTCGAGGGGATCAACTTCTTCACCGGCTTCTGCGTCGAGGGGCACACCCACGCGATCCGTAAGCACGAGCGGGCCAAGCCGAAGCGCAACAACGCGCTGTGGGTCGCCGAGCAGCTCGGCATCCGGCTGCACATCGTCGACATCGTCGACGAGTACAAGGACGTGCTGCTCAACCCGCGCCACGGCTACGGCAAGAACCTCAACCCCTGCCTCGACTGCAAGGTGTTCATGGTCGGCAAGGCGCACGACTGGATGCGCGAGCACGACTTCGACTTCATTATCACCGGCGAGGTGGTGGGCCAGCGGCCGATGTCCCAGCGCAGCGCCACGATGCCCCTGGTCGCCGAGGAGTCCGGGGTCGGCGACCGGCTGTTGCGGCCGCTCTGCGCACAGCGCCTGCCGGAGACCCTGCCCGAGCGCGAGGGCTGGATCGACCGGGACCGGCTGCACGATTTCAGCGGCCGCTCGCGCAAGCCGCAGGTCGCGCTCGCGGCGGAACTCGGCATCGAGGATTACGCGCAGCCGGCCGGTGGCTGCTGCTTCCTGACCGACGCCAGCTACTCGGCCAAGCTTGCCGACCTCTGGCAGGCGCGGGGCAACCGTGAGTACGACCTGGACGACATCATGCTGCTCAAGGTCGGGCGGCACCTGCGTCCGCGTGCGCACTTCAAGCTGGTGATCGCACGCGAGGAGGGCGAGGTGAAGTTCCTGCAGGGCTACCGGCGCCAGTTCACCCACCTGCTTCCCACCAGCCATCCCGGCCCGCTGGCGCTGCTCGACGGTCGCGCGGACGCCGACGATCTCGAGCTCGCGGCGCGCATCGTCGCGCGCTTCAGCCAGGGGCGTGATGCCGACAGGGTGCGCGTCGAGGTGGTCCCGCTCGGCGGCGAGGCACAGGCGCTCGAGGTCGCGCCGCTGGCCACGGACGCCATCCCGTCCGGGTGGTACGTGTGAGCCGTCACGCACTCGACTGCCGGCGCCTGCTCTGCCCGATGCCGGTGATCCGCACCCAGAACCGTGTCGCCGAGCTGGCCCCGGGCGACGAACTCGCGGTCACCTGCACCGATCCGGGGGCGGCCAAGGACATCCCGGCCTGGTGTCGCATCAACGGCCACGAGCTGCTCGGCATCGAGCACGGCGACGACGAGCTGGTGGTCACGGTGCGCGTCGGCGCCAGCGAGGACGGCTGATGGGCACAGGCCACCATCACCACCAGCCCGCACCCGCCCCGGCGGGCCGGGTGGGCACCCCGGACGGGGCACGCTACACCGAGGCGCGCCGGGTCACGCTGGTGGGCGCGGTGGTCAACGTCCTGCTCTCCGTTCTGAAGGTGCTGTTCGGCATCGTCGGTCAATCGGCCTCGCTGGTTGCGGACGGCATCCATTCCCTGTCGGACCTGGTCAGCGACGTGGTGGTGCTCTACGCCGCCAAGCTCGGCAGCGAGCACGCCGACGAGCGCCACCCCTACGGCCACGCGCGCATCGAGACGGTGGCCACCGTCGCGGTCGGTGCGCTGCTGGTGCTGGTCGCGGCCGGCATCGCCTGGGACGCCATCGGCCGGATGATCGACCCGCAGCGCCTCCTGCACCCGACCCTGCTGGCCCTGGGTACCGCGGTGGTCTCGGTGCTGGCCAAGGAGGCGCTGTTCCACTACACGATGCGTGCCGCGCGGCGCCAGCGCTCCAACCTGCTGCGCGCCAACGCCTGGCACCACCGCTCGGACGCCATCTCCTCCGTGGTGGTGATCATCGGCATCGGCGGGGCGATGGCCGGGCTCGACTACCTCGACGCCGTGGCCGCGGTGATCGTCGGCCTGATGATCGCCAAGGCGGGCTGGGACCTCGCCGCGGAGAGCATCCACGAGCTGGTCGACACCGCGCTGGAACCCGAACGCCTGGAGGCGATCCGCAACGCCATCCTCGAGGTCGAGGGGGTCGGTGCCCTGCACATGTTGCGGACCCGGCGCATGGGCTCCGAGGCGCTGGTCGACGTGCACATCCTCGTCGACCCCACCATCAGTGTCTCCGAGGGGCACCAGCTCAGCGAGAAGGTGCGCTGGCACCTGATCCACTCCATCGACGAGGTCGCCGACGTCACCGTGCACATCGACCCGGAGGACGACGAGGAGGCGGCCCCGTCGATGCACCTGCCGCTGCGCGAGAGGGTGGTGGCCAAGCTGAGGGAGCGCTGGACCGGCCTCGCCCACGAGGAGGCCATCGAGGCCATCACGCTGCACTACCTCGATGGCAAGATCGAGGTGGAGTTGCTGCTGCCGCTCGAGCTCGCCGGCGGCGACCTCGACGCCCTGCGCGTGATCGGCAGGACCCTCGCCGATGCCGCCGAGGGGCTCGACGAGGTGCGTTGCGTCCGCGTGCACTACCATTGATTGCACCGAATCGGTGCCACAACGTTTCTTATCGCACCAAGTTGGTGCAATGATCGCGTACCTGCAAGCAGAATGTGCAGGTTATCAAGGGCCTGGCGACGTGCTTTGGCTGGCACGGCACATGCTTTCGTAACGTCAGCCGAGGCCGAGACCGCCGGAGACGCGCGGCCCGACCCGTGTTGACGTCTGTAATCTGGAGGAAACAACCATGTCTGCGTCCGATGTTCTGAAGATGATCCAGGAGAAGGAGGTCAAGTTCGTCGACTTCCGCTTCACCGACTCCCGCGGCAAGGAGCAGCACGTCTCCGTGCCGGCCCACTGCGTCAGCGAGGACACCTTCGAGGAAGGCAAGATGTTCGACGGCTCGTCGATCGCCGGCTGGAAGGGAATCAACGAGTCCGACATGATCATGATGCCGGATCCCGAGTCCGCGGTTCTCGATCCGTTCATGGACGAGACCACGCTGAACCTGCGCTGCGACATCGTCGAGCCGAGCACCATGCAGGGCTACGAGCGCGACCCGCGCTCGGTGGCCAAGCGTGCCGAGGCCTACCTGCAGTCGACCGGCCTGGGCGACACCGCCTTCTTCGGTCCCGAGCCCGAGTTCTTCGTGCTCGACGACGTGCGCTGGGGCATCGACATGAGCGGTTCGTTCGTCAAGGTCGATTCCGAAGAGGCCCAGTGGAACTCGGAGAAGGTCTTCGAGGGCGGCAACATGGGCCACCGGCCGTCGGTCAAGGGCGGCTACTTCCCGGTCCCGCCGGTCGACTCCATGCAGGACCTGCGCTCGGCCATGTGCCTGGCGATGGAGGAGATGGGCGTCGTCGTCGAGACCCACCACCACGAGGTGGCGACCGCCGGCCAGAACGAGATCGGCACCCGTTTCAACACCCTGGTGCGCAAGGCCGACGAGGTGCAGATCTACAAGTACTGCGTGCACAACGTCGCCCACGCCTACGGCAAGACCGCGACCTTCATGCCCAAGCCCCTGGTCGGTGACAACGGCAGCGGCATGCACGTCCACCAGTCCTTCTCCAAGGGCGGCGAGAACCAGTTCAGCGGCAACCTCTACGGCGGCCTGTCCGAGACCGCGCTGTTCTACATCGGCGGCATCATCAAGCACGCCCGCGCGCTGAACGCCTTCACCAACGCCTCGACCAACGCCTACAAGCGCCTGGTGCCAGGCTTCGAGGCCCCGGTGCTGCTCGCCTACTCGGCACGCAACCGCTCGGCGTCGATCCGCATTCCGTATGTCTCCAGCCCGAAGGCGCGGCGCATCGAGGTGCGCTTCCCGGACTGCACCGCCAACCCCTACCTGGCCTTCTCGGC
>Ga0181593_10006012_pt1 | contig 10945 bp, 9 predicted proteins | sample 071ome_19_FD_133756 | JGI IMG/M metagenome (GOLD analysis project Ga0181593, IMG submission 133756) | Coastal salt marsh microbial communities from the Groves Creek Marsh, Skidaway Island, Georgia - 071413AT metaG (megahit assembly) | ecosystem: Environmental > Aquatic > Marine > Intertidal zone...
CAATAGGAATAGTCAGTGAATAACCTTTAATAGGATAAACAGGTACATCAATACCAACGTCCTGCAAAATATTTTTAGAATAAGATCCCATTGCTACAACATAAGAATCCGCGGAAATCTCACCATCATCGGTCAACAATCCGCATATCTCGCCATCTTTATGAAGAATTTTTGTGACCATGGTATTTAGCTTAAATTCGACACCTAGATGTTTACATTGATCCGACAGTTGATTTGTAAAACTAAAACAATCACCAGTTTCGTCTCCAGGCAAACGCAAACCACCGACGATTTTTTCCCGGCTGTATAAAAGTCCGGGCTCATATTCTAAACACTGATCCCGATTGAGTAGCTGGTAATCAACGCCACAATTTTTCAGCACCTCGACATCTTTCTCCGCAGATTTCAATTGTTTGTCTGTTCGAAAAACCTGCAAAGTTCCACTAGCTTTATTGTCATACTCGATTTTTAGTTCTTCACGGATTGAGCGAAAGCAATCCCGGCTATATTCTGCGATATTCATCATCCGAGATTTATTAACTTTATAACTTCGCTCATTGCAGTTCATCAGTAATTTCCCTATCCACATCAACGTTGATCGATCTACCTCTTTATAGTTAATTGCCAATGGCGCCAATTCCTGACACAGCCATTTAATAGCCTTGAGTGGAACACCAGGAGCCGCCCACGGAGCAGAATACCCAGGCGATATTTGTCCAGCATTAGCGAAGCTGGTCTCTAGTGCAACGCCTGGTTGACGATCGATAACCGTAACCCTATGTCCGGATTTTGCTAAACGCCAGGCGGTGGTCACGCCAATAACACCAGCACCTAAAACAATAACATGCACGACATCACTCCCGTTAAGACAACTAATCAATGACAGCTATACTAACGACTATTGAATATTTTTTTCCTTTGAAATATCTTAATTAACATGAAAAAACTTTGATAATTAGTAAAAAATTAGTGAGATAGCCCTAACCATGATAAAAGCACCAAAAAATCTGGATCGTCTTGACAGGAATATTCTAGAAGCCTTACAAGAGGATGGCAGAATCAGTTACGTTGACCTAGCAGCTAAAGTAGGCCTCAGTTCAACACCGTGCATGGAGAGAGTTAAGCGACTCGAAAGAGATGGTTTTATACTAGGTTACTATGCACGCCTTAATCCTTCACTAATGGATCACGAACTGCTGGTATTTGTCGAAATCTCACTACAACATCAATCTCCTGAGGCCTTCCAGAACTTTACCGATGCCGCAAAATCTTTAAAGTATGTGCAAGAATGCCATTTAGTTTCAGGAGGTTCTGACTATTTAGTCAAAGCAAGAATTAAGGATATATCAGAATATAGATCATTACTGGGCGATATGTTACTGGTTTTACCAGGAGTTAAAAACTCAAAAAGTTATATTGTAATGGAGGAGATAAAGGAAACTCTGAACATTCCAATCAACACTCAGAACCAATAAACTTAAATATCAAGATCTTCAGCAAAATCCTGAGATGATCTCCCCAAGCTTTCTCAATCCTTGGTCAATATTATTCTCTGAAATGGCAGAAAACCCCAATCTAATGAAACTTTCGTGTCTATTTCGACTAATAAAAAGACAATCTCCAGACTCGACAACAATCCCTTCGCTAGCAGCCCTAGTGGTGACATCAATCGCATTTACCCCATTGGGCAATCGTAACCAGAAGCAGAAACTACCAGGAGTTGAATACACGTCACATAGTTTAAGATATGAATCAATACCATTATTCATAGCTTTCCACTTTCTTTCGTACAACACACGCATTCTACGAACGTGGCTATCATAGTAGCCTTGCTCTATAAAAAGCGCCAGTGTCTTTTGATTGTTAGTTGGTGGGTGCCGGTAACTATAACGTCTCAATGCTCGCATCTGACTAATAAGCTCAAAATCAGCAACAACATAGCCAATGCGTAATCCAGGTGATAGAGACTTCGATAGACTACCTACATAAATAACACGACCATTATCGTCCATGCTTTTTAAAGCGGGCAATGGCGATTCAATGAAATTAACCTCACTCTCGTAATCATCTTCAATAATCACAAAATCATCATGTGCTGCTTGCTGGAGTAGCGCCTTGCGTCGGCCTATAGGTAAAGTAACGGTTGTAGGATATTGATGGCTAGGTGTTAAATAAACGTAATCACAGCCGCTTAACTGCCTACCAGGAATGACGCCGTCAAGATCGAGATTTAAAGGTACAACATCAGCCTCTGCAAGCGACACAATATGGCGCAAATCAGAGTAGCCAGGGTTCTCACAGCCTACCTTTGTACCTTTCTGAAATAACAGGCCTGATAACAAGGTTAATGAGTTCTGGGTTCCCAAGGTGATAAGAATATTATCGTTGGTTGTACTGATTCCACGCCTTGTCAGCAGTTGCTGGCGAATCTGAGTCACAAGTTGTTGATCATCTGCATCGATATGATCATCTACCCAGCCAGCGATAGCGCCGCGAGCCTGGACATGGCGGCTACACTCTCTCCATTGATGCAGGGGAAACTGGCTTGGATCGACCTGACCATAAGTAAACGGATATTGATATTTCTGCCAATCAAGAGCCTTCTGAAGACGGGGAAAATCAGCGGGTCGTCGACACAATCGTCCGTTCCATTTAGGTGCTGCACTTCCTTTGAGTGCACCATCATGATACAAACGAGGTCGAACATTGCCAAACCCGTTGTCTTTAACACTATCACTGACAAAAAAGCCACTGCGCTTCCGTGAGATTATATAATCTTCATCAACCAGTCTTTCATACACCAACACGACTGTATTACGAGATACACCCAACAACTCCGCAAGCTTTCGACTGGAAGGTAGAGGCTGATCACCAAAATAATTTTCTTTAATCAAATGTATTAGGTGCTCGCAAATCTGATTCTGATAGCTGCGGCCATCTTTCAAACTCATTTGAATGAGATATTCTGGCATATCTAGCTCCGAACTACTGGTTGATTGATCTAAGCAAGTATCGAGCCACCGATAGATCACTGACTGGTACTACCGAATAATTTTACTGGCCCTATCGTGCCTGTTTGAGTTCATGGTCTCCTGTTTCTAGAAGTCGTAAACGTATTAATGAAACAGGTGCGCGATGAATACACCCGCTACTCTAAAACACACAATCGAACAAGATAAAAGATATGTGTGGCATCACTTAACCCAGCACAATAGCTACAAAGAAACAGACCCTATGATAATGACCAAAGGAGTTGGTTGTAGAGTTTGGGATGCTAAAGGAAACGAATATTTAGACGCAACTTCTGGAGGGGTGTGGTGCGTAAATGTGGGCTATGGAAGAAAATCCATCGTTGATGCGATCAGCCAACAGTTACAAGTACTAAATTATTTTGCTGGAACAGCAGGTAGCATTCCAGGAGCCGAATTCGCAGAAAAATTGCTAAATAAAATGCCAGGGATGTCCCGGGTTTTTTATGCGAGTTCAGGGTCTGAAGCAAATGAGAAAGCTTTCAAACTGGTACGCCAGATTTCTGCTAAGAAATACAATGGAAAAAAGTACAAAATTCTTTATCGCGAACGTGATTATCATGGCACAACAATTGCTGCACTAAGTGCAACCGGGCAATCGGAACGGCGTAATCAATACGGGCCTTTTGTCCCAGGATTCGTCGAGTTCCCTCATTGTTGCGAATACCGAAATCAGTTTGACAGCAAAGAAAATTATGGGCTAAGAGCAGCGCAAGCATTAGAAGATGTCATATTAAGAGAGGGCCCGGAAACGGTGGGATCTGTAGTTTTAGAGCCAATCACCGCTGGTGGTGGTGTCATTGTTCCTCCTGAGGGTTATTGGCAGCGAATATCAGAAATCTGCAAAAAATACGATGTTTTACTGCATATTGATGAAGTCGTATGTGGCATGGGACGCACGGGTAAGTGGTTTGGATATCAGCACTATGGTATTCAACCGGATATCGTAACAATGGCAAAAGGTGTAGCTTCTAGCTATGCAGCAATATCATGCATGGTTACCACAGAAGATATCTTTAATGAGTTCTTAGATGATAGCGGTGATCGTAATGGCTACTTCCGAGACATTAGCACTTTTGGTGGGTGTACCGCTGGGCCAGCTGCTGCGCTTGCTAATCTAAAAATTCTCGAAGAAGAAAATCTCATCGAGAATACGAGAAAAATGGGAGACTATCTGCTATCTGAACTTATAACTTTGCAAGATGAATTTGAAATAATTGGTGATGTTCGAGGCAAAGGTTTGATTATCGGTATCGAATTGGTTAAAGACAGAAAGACCAAAATCCCAGTAAGTGAATCAATCGCAATAAAAATAGCAGCCGCCTGTATGAGCCACGGGTTACTAATAGGTCGTACAAATCGCTCCTTTAAAGATTATAACAACACACTATGCCTTTGTCCCATGATGACGATCACGAAATCAGAAGCGGATAAAATTGTAGAAATATTAAGACTGTCACTTCATGAGGTGACAGCCTAATAATATCTGGGTTTATCAATACAAATTTAACAGAAACTGAGGAAAGGTAATGAAACTAATATTACAATCCATTCGAAAAATTGGACTTGCAACAGCACTTTCAGGGATTTCATTGATGGCGACATCTGCCGCTCAAGCTAATGACGTTACCATTGGGTATCAGGGTATGTTCAACCCCTGGAAATACGCGATTGCAGAGAAGAAAATTGAAGCCGCAACAGGCAAGGAAATAAAATGGCGTCGCTTTGACTCAGGTGCGAAAGCTATGACTGCCGTAGCATCGGGAGCAGTTGACTTGACAGTTGCAGGCTCCAGTCCGATCGCAGCTGCTGTAAGTCGCGGCGTGGATATTGAACTTATATGGATTATGGAAAACATTGCAGATGCAGAAGCCTTGGTAGTAAGGGATGGTTCTAACATCAAAAAGCCGTCAGATTTGAAAGGAAAACGAATTGCGGTTCCATTTGTATCGACCACTCACTTTCATACATTATTTGCGATGGAACAATTTAATCTGACAGAAAAGGATGTCAAGCTATTAAACATGCAGCCAAGCGCTATTAATGCAGCATGGAAGCGTGGTGATATTGACGGTGCATTTATATGGGATCCTGTGTTGGGAAATCTGAAGAATACTGGTTCTGTTCTAATCACATCAAAAACCCTTAGTCAGTGGGGTAAGCCAACGTTCGACGGCTTAGTTGCCTCAAAAGAATTCGGTAAAGAAAATCCAGAATTCCTAAGTAAAATGATCGCTGTAATTGCAAAAACAGATGAAGAGTACCGAAGTCGTTCAGCCGATTTTAGCCCGGACGATCCAATCGCCTTAGCAATTTCTAAACTTTCTGGAGGATCAGCAGAAGGTGTGACAAAAGCAATTAAATTATATCAATTCCCTGATACTGATGAACAGCTTTCTTGCAAATGGCTAGGCTGTGGCAAGAATGGTAGTGCCGCAAAGGCACTTTTATCTACCTCTGAATTCTTAAAATCTCAGGGTAAAATCAGCCAAGTAATGCCTGACTATAGCATTTTTGTCAACCCTTATTACCTCGAGAATGCAAGAAACAAACTGCTTTTTGCTGCTGAGTAATCTTTATGAGTACTTTAAATATTAATAATGTATCGGTGGTCTACCCTGGCCACCAGGGAGGAGCGCCTGTAAAGGCGCTTCAAAATATCAACATAACGATTAAGCCAGGCGAATTAGTCGTTGCTTTAGGCGCGTCTGGCTGCGGTAAAACAACACTTTTAAACTTAATGGCTGGTTTCATTAAGCCGTCAGAGGGATTTCTGACACTTGGTGAATCTAACATAAGTGGATTACCGCGCATTGCTTGTGGTATGGACCTTAAGGATCAAATTACAGGCCCTGATGCCAATAGAGGTGTTATCTTTCAAAAACATGCACTATTCCCCTGGCTTAATGTAATAGATAATATTCAGTCAGGTCTTAAAATACGCGGCATACCAAAGTTGGAAAGGGATAGAATTTCTCAAGAATATCTGAAATTGGTTGGCCTGGAAGATTTCGAAAAACATAAAGTATATCAGTTATCTGGTGGTATGCAGCAACGTGTTGGCATCGCACGCGCACTCGCAAATGATCCAGAAATGTTGCTCCTTGATGAGCCTTTGGGCGCATTGGATTCACTAACTCGCGAGCGCTTGCAGGAGTTACTACTGGATATATGGGAAAGAACAAATAAGAAAATGTTCTTTATAACTCATGACGTGGATGAGGCACTGTTTATGGCGACAACTCTGATTGTTATGTCTCCGAGACCCGGCCGAATAACTCACCAGTTTAAACTAAATTTTAACCGTCAGTTTTTAGCGGATCGAGACGCACGACTCATCAAATCTCTACCTGAATTTATAGATATGCGCGAGAAGATTCTGGATATCATTCATAGAGATGAGGATCAGGAGTATATTGATGATTAACATAGAAAGAAAATGCACATCCAACACCTCACAATACAAAGAAAACAAAAAATATCAAGAGGAAAATTTACAACTTGAGAGCGACGGCAATATAATTAAACCAGATACTGATCATTTAAAACCATTACAATCACGGTGGTTTTCAAAGTTATATGGTCCGGGAAACATCACTGAACCATATGGCACACCTGGAGTTGGAAGTAGTCGCTTTTTAAGCATCACTACCATATTTCTCCTCTTAATTTTATGGTCGTTGGTAACCGAGACAGGTATAATTGAGCCGATATTCTTACCACCTCCAAGTTTAGTAGTTAGTCAGTTTATATTAATCTATCAAGAAGGATTCGCAGGAGCTTCATTAGGCGAGCATTTTTTAGCCAGCATGTGGCGTGTATTCGGATCATTTTCACTGGCGATAATAACTGCCATTCCAATTGGAATTTTGATTGGCTACAGTCGAATAGCGAGAGGGATATTTGATCCAATTATTGAATTCTATCGTCCACTGCCACCTCTAGCATATCTACCTCTAATCATTATCTGGATGGGTATCGATGAGAGCAGCAAGATCACACTTATATATCTTGCCATGTTTGCACCAATAGCTATTAGCGCAAGGGCAGGTGTCAAATCAGTTAAAATTGAACAAATTCAAGCAGCCTATGCTATGGGTGCCAGTCGTTGGCAGGTTATTCGCCATGTCGTAGTTATTGCCGCATTACCAGAGATTATTACAGGATTGAGGATTGCTATTGGATTTGGATGGACCACACTTGTGGCGGCAGAAATGGTTGCGGCTGATGCTGGTATTGGGTTCATGGTACTTAACGCATCAGAGTTTCTTGCAACGGATATTGTTGTTATGGGAATCATACTAATTGGATTAGTGGCCTACTCTTTCGACCACTTTATGCTCTACATCGAGAAAAAGCTAGTTCCCTGGAAGGGATATTAGTTAGTAAATTCAAATCCAATAAGAAGACATCTTTAGCCCGATCAAATCGGGCTCCCTTTAGAAAATCCATAAGAACTCTGGCCCCATAGATTATTTTTTATGGATCTAATGCAAGCGAATTAAATAAGGTAATTTATAACAATAAACCAGTTAGAAAAAGTCAAAATGACAACAGATATAAGTTTATTAATAGTAGCATTCTTCATCTCCTCCTTTATTACTTCAGTAACGGGAATGGCGGGAGGGATTCTTATGTTCTCATCCGCTACATCTGTATTACCTATTAGATCAGCAATTGCTATCCACGGTGTCGTTCAAGCATTTAGCAATCTATGGAGATCGTGGCTACTAAGAAATTATATTATTTGGCCAATGCTACTCCCCTTTCTAATCGGTTCGTTAATTGGCGCCCTGTTAACTACCGTTTTCATTGCCGACTTCATAACAGAACAAATGGCTTTATCCATTCTAATTGTTTTAATATCGTATTCTATACTTAACCCTAAAATGATCAAAGAATTAAAGATTACCAATAAACAATTCTCTGTAGTGGGGGTCATCACAAGCTCTTTGGGTTTAATCGCTGGTGCAATCGACCCACTTCTAGCCATCTTTTTCATGCGAGATGATTTATCAAAGGAACAAATTGTTGCAACAAAGTCTGCAATGCAGTTCATATGTCATTCTATTAAAATTCCAGCATTTATTTACTTAGGCTTTGATTTTAAGGAGAACCTCACACTAATAACAATTCTAACCATTTCGGCGACCCTTGGTACATTCGCCGGAGTACGTTCACTGCGAAAAATCCCACAAAACATTTTTTTCAATTTAATGAAAATATTCCTAATAATATCGGGATTAAATATTGCATACCAACTAATTTTTTAAAGGCTTGGAATAATTATTATGAATTACACTATTAAGAATCCATACAATGATGAAGTAATTGGCATTTTTAATTATGACTCCAATGAAGATATTGAAGAAAAATTATGCTTGCTTAAGGAAGGAAGAAATACTCAGAGAATGCTATCTGCCCATGAGCGATCTAGTATTTTACGTCGATTATCAGAATTAATTCGCCTTCATTCAGAAGAGTTAGCAAGCCTAATTACCAAGGAAACAGGAAAGACTATTTCCGATAGTCGAGTTGAGATTGAAAGGGCCATAAACACAGCCGTGGCTAGCAGTGAGGAAGCGCGCCAGATAAGCGGGGAGGCTCTCGATTCCGATGCCTACGCACCTACTCGCCGTAAAACCGGTGTCGTTTGTTGGCGGCCTTTGGGAACAATTTTATGCATCACACCTTTTAATTTCCCAATAAATATAGCATTACACAAAATAGGCCCTGCTTTTGCAGCAGGAAACACTATATTATTTAAACCTGGTCCACAAAATACATTATCAGGAAGACTTCTTACTGAGCTTTGCTATGAAGCAGGAATTCCGACCAATACAATCCAACTCTGCATTCCTGACATTCCACAAATGGCAAAATTGATTGCTCATCCAACGATCAATGCAATTAATTTCACCGGCGGTACCGAAGCTGCAAACTCCATTGCTGAGGCAGCTGGTTATAAACGACTACTACTTGAACTCGGCGGTAACGATCCTCTAATTGTTATGCCTGATGCGGATCTTAGCAACGCAGTAAATGCGGCAATCAATCAGAGATTTGCAACCGCTGGCCAACGCTGCACCGCCGCCAAACGCTTGTTTGTCCATGAGGCAGTTTACCCTGAATTCAAACGGCTATTGGTTGAGCGCAGTGGTAATTTAATCATTGGTGACCCTACCGACGATAATACATTCGTCGGACCGGTTATTAACTCTCGTGCTGCAGATGAGGTTCAGGATCGTATTCAAAAAGCCATTGCACAAGGAGCCGAAGTTCTTCTGGGAAATCGACGGGTTGGAAATATAATTTACCCCACAATTTTAGCTGGAGTACCGGATGATTCTGAGATAATGCGAGAGGAAACTTTTGGACCTGTCATACCTATCCGTCAGTTCAAAGAATTAGAAGAAATTATTCCTGTTATTAATAATACTCCTTATGGATTACAGGCAGGAGTTTTCACCCAACAATTGGATCAAATCAAAGCTCTGTTCGATGCTTTGGACGTGGGTACCCTCGCCGTAAATGACGGTCCAGGTTTTCGAGCAGAGCATTTTCCATTTGGAGGTGTCAAAGAGAGCGGCGTAGGTCGCGAAGGTGTCAAATATGCAATTCGAGAAATGAGCTATCAAAAAACCTTAGTTTTTTAATCAACCTGGAGAAATACCATGAAAATACTTCCCGTTTCATTGTTAACAGTTACGGCAACCATTGGCGCTAGTTCAGCCTTCGCTGATGAAAACCTGGAAGCTCAAGTAGCATCTTTAAAGGAGCGCATTGAAGTGCTTGAGTCTAAGCCCTCTTCAATTCCTTCTGACTCTTCTCTAACACTGTATGGCTCCCTTCGTCCGACTATCGAATACCGCACTCAAAGCGATAGTAATGACGACCGCAACAGTGAACTTGATCAACGTGATGCATTGTCCCAACTTGGGCTTAAAGGGAGCACTGCTATTGCCCATGACATTAATGCTTTTTTCAAAAGCGAATGGTCTGTTAATCTTAATAACAACGGAGAGTTGGGTAGTGCCCGTCAAGTATATGTTGGTTTGGAATCCACAGCAGGAAAAGTTGCACTTGGCCGACAAAGACCAAGCCAATACTTATTGATCAGTGAATACATAGACATCTTTAATCATGCTAGCAGCCCATTTGGATATGACAGTAATGGTCTTTTTTTTGTTAGTGACTCTTTTACCTATCAGTACAGTAATTCCGGTGTAACTTTTCATTCAACCTTATCAGCCAACGGGCGCTCGGGGTCTAACGATGCGGATATAACCAATTTTGGCTTAGGATTTGATAGAGATGGGTTACACATTGGTGTTACTTTTCTGGATAAAGCTATTGCCGAAGGCAACAATGTCAAAGATCGTGAAGAAACTAAAGCGCTAGCATTAGCCAATTCATTTGGAAATCTTTACGTTGCTGCAGCTTATCAAACTAGCAGCTACAGCAATAGCAAATATGAAAAATCCACATTCGATATTGTCAGCAGCTATAATTTCGGTAATGGCTACAAAATTAAAGCCGGACTATTCGGTTACGATGATGGAAATAATGGCAATGAATCTGGTCAATATACGGGATACAATTTTACAGTTGAAAACCAGTTGGCAAGCAACGTTCGAATTCATACAGAATACTTAATCCGAGATTTTGATAGCGAATCCACCAAGACTTTTAATTCAATAACTTTTGGATTACGTTATGATTTCAATATTGACATGAAATAGACACCTCTGAATCCAACCGTCGGAGTTATTTATGGTCTTGGAAACCCAGAAAAACTGGGTTTCCTTTTTTCCAAAAAAATTCTTTTAACGGCGCAATTTAAATTTTACAGAATAGAAAAAATTCAATACTTAAAAAAATCATTAACTTTGGATTAGCATTTCGCCATGAAAAAA
>Ga0181593_10006017_pt1 | contig 10940 bp, 9 predicted proteins | sample 071ome_19_FD_133756 | JGI IMG/M metagenome (GOLD analysis project Ga0181593, IMG submission 133756) | Coastal salt marsh microbial communities from the Groves Creek Marsh, Skidaway Island, Georgia - 071413AT metaG (megahit assembly) | ecosystem: Environmental > Aquatic > Marine > Intertidal zone...
ATGGCGCAGTCTTATATAAAGCGAATCTTGAACGCGCAGGTTTACGACGTTGCGCGGGAGACGCCGTTGGACGCCGCGCCGCTCCTGACAAGCCGGATAGGCAATCAGGCTTTTTTGAAGCGCGAGGACCTTCAGCCGGTCTTCTCATTCAAGTGCCGCGGTGCTTACAACAAAATGGTTCATCTTGATCTTGCAGCGAAGCAGGCAGGTGTTGTCGCGGCATCTGCGGGAAACCATGCGCAAGGGGTTGCGCTGGCGGCGTCTAAATTAGGCATCAAGGCAAAAATTGTGATGCCGGTGACCACGCCTGCGATCAAGGTCGATGCTGTGCGTGCGCTGGGCGCTAAGGTGTTGCTACACGGTGATTCATTTGATGAGGCGGCGGTGCGCGCCGAGTCATTGGTGGCGAATGAAGGCCTGACGTTTATACATCCTTTCGATGACCCCGACGTGATTGCGGGTCAGGGCACTGTAGCCGTGGAATTGGTGCGTCAGGCACCTGGTCCGCTTGACTATGTGTTCGTTTGTTGTGGTGGTGGTGGGTTGTTGGCGGGTATGGCCGCCTATTTGCGTTACGTGTGGCCAGAGACGTGCATTATCGGCGTCGAGCCTGCCGATGCCGCCTGCGTTCGTGCTGCGTTGGATAAGGGCCGGCGCGTTACGCTGAGGGATGTCGGGCTGTTTGCCGACGGTTGTGCGGTCGCGCAGACCGGGAAAGAGACGTTCAGGCTGATTCGCGAGTGCGTGGACGACGTCATCACTGTCAGCACCGATGAAATCTGCGCCGCGGTGAAAGATATTTTTGAGGATACCCGTGCGATCGCTGAGCCTGCCGGAGCCCTCGCTGTGGCCGGCATGAAAAAGTACGCCGCCCAGCATGGCATCGCCGGGACCACTATGGCGGCGACCGTCAGTGGTGCCAACACTAACTTTGATCGGCTGCGCTATATCTCCGAACGGACAGAAATTGGCGAGCGCCGAGAGGCCGTGCTCAGCGTGACCATCCCGGAAGCGCCCGGTGCGTTCAAGGCATTCTGCAATGCTATCGGCAAGCGCAATGTCACTGAATTCAATTATCGGTACGAGACGGCGACTGACGCGCGCGTGTTCGTCGGTCTGGCGGTGACGCCCGGCGATGGCAGTGTGGAGGCGCTTCAGCATCAATTGCGCGCCAAGGGATACCCGGTACTCGATCTGACTGACAATGAGACGGCCAAACTGCACTTGCGCCATATGGTCGGTGGCAGACTGTCATCAGACATTGAAGACGAAATGGTGTTCCGGGTCGAATTCCCTGAGCGCCCCGGTAGCCTGCTGCAGTTTTTGAATGCGCTGGGCAAGGAGTACAGCATTTCGCTCTTTCATTACCGCAACCATGGCGCTGCGTATGGCCGGATCTTGGTTGGCCTACAGGTGCCACAGGGAAAGCGCGCCGCACTGAAAAATGCGCTCGATCGTCTCGGTTACCGTTTTTGGGAAGAAACCGACAATCCCGCTTATATCGAGTACCTGGGCCGCGCTGACAATTAACGGCCATCGTGGCGACGTGTTAAGCGTTAGCGGCTGGCCGTTAAGTAAACAGCGTCAGACCCTCTTCGCTCAAGAATCCGTCGAGGGTTTGGTCGTGGGGTTCGGTGTGCCAATCCGTTACGCGCTGTATGGCGAACCCTACCCCCAAACGAAAACCGCTTGCGTCAGCAAATACGCGATCATAAAAACCACCACCGTATCCGAGCCTGATGCCGCTGGTCCCGCAGCCCAGTAACGGCGTGATGAACAGATCGATATCTGCGGTCGCAACCGCAGGTGCAGCCTCTGCGGGCTGAAGCACACTGCCAATGGTTGTCTCGGTGACATCACCCGCCTGCCATTCGCGGAAGGATAAGTTTTTTCCCTCAACCCTCGGGTACACGACCTTGACGTTCCGGTCACGCGCCTCTTGGATGAGCAAGGACGGGTCGAATTCAGATTGATGGGGCAGATAGCCGGCAATCACGCGAGCGCTCCGCCATGCGTGGCATTGATTGAGGTAGCCCCTTGCTTGTTCGGATAGGATGCCGCGTTCCTCGGATGTGAGGGCATCGCGAGCGGCACGCAGGTGGGCGCGAAGGGCGCGCTTTGTGGCGACACTATCTGCCATGAGCGGACGGGATGCGGGTATCGGGCGGGACTGTGTCGCCCCCAACATCATCCGCAATCAGCCGGGAATAGGGCGATGACCCCCAGGTAGTGACGCCAGGGCAGTATGAGTGCGGATGGAGGCCTTGAGGAGCAGCGTGGGGAGGCTGCAGATTCCAGAGCCCAGGAAGGGAACTGACCCGCGGTACCGCTGACGAATAGGCCCTTGAACCCTGCGGCTCAAGGTGGTGCTCACTACTTGACTTCAGGCTTCCCGGTTCTGGCCAGGCTTGCACAACGGTCACGGAAGTGAACTCCGGGTACTGCATTATCGGCTCGAGGACGAATCGTCTGGCGAATACTTCAGGCCAGCTTCAGTATAGCCTAATGCGTGGTCAGTTGATCTCAAGTTGCCGCAGCTGATACAGCACTTCGTCAAGCTGACTATTGAGCGAGGACAACCGTTCCTGCTCCTCACTGGCTTCGACGGGGTTATCGCCACTTTTCAATGCCAGCAGTTCATGGCTGATATTGAGTGCTGCCATAATGGCAACTCTCTCAAGGCCAATCACTTTGCCTGTCGAGCGGATATCGCGCATGTGCTGATCGAGGTATCGCGCAGCCTGAGTCAGTGCTAGCTCCTCTTCCGCAGGGCAAGCAACCTGATATTCCTTGTCGAGAATATCGACACTAACGGTGTTGGGACGGCTCACGCGCCGCCATCCAGAGAGCGCAACCGCGCCAGCGAGTTTTCAACATGCTCGCTGGCCAGACGTTGTCGCTCCAGTAGTTCTCTTCTCTCGCGCTGCAGTTCTGCAGCCCGCAGTTTCAAGGCGCGGTTTTCTCGATTGAGCTCGCGACTCAACTCGATGAGGTCATTCACTTTTTTTTCGAGCGCCTGGATGAGGTTGTCAGCCACGAGGGTTACACTGTGTCGGTTGCAAGCCCGCACTATAATGCGCGTCGTTTTATCGGGTCAATGCGCGACCGGTGCGCAGACCACTGACCACAGAGGACACACATCTTGTTGCTCGACGCACTTGGCGCATTTGAGGACATGCCGACTTGGGATGACGCGGCAGACAGCCTATTCAACGCCGGGCAAAGCCTCAATCCGTCAGCGCTGCATGGCGCAATGTCCGGGCTGCTGGGCGCCGGGTTTAACCCGCACACCGAGCACCATTTTTCGGCAACGGTGGCGGCGCTGGAAAAGGCGCTGGCCATAGATCTGACCGGTGATCTGGTGGATTTTGTCTCCCGTCTCAGCCTCGCCACCCTGTCTGCCATCCTCGACGCCGATTACACATTTCAGCCCCTGCTGCCCTCGGACGACAGTTCTTTGGAGGAGCGGTTGTTGTCCATATCGGAGTGGAGCCGCGGCTTTTTGTCCGGGTTCACTCAGGGCATTGCACAACGAGAAGCGGCGGGAGAGCCCGTGCCGAGCATGACGGCCGAGGCGCTGAAAGACATGGCAGCCATCGCACAGATAGATACTGAAGAGACGGACTCCGAGGAAGCCGAGCGGCAGCTGGAGGATATCGTTGAATACATTCGTTTTGCCGCCATCAACATTGTTAACGAAGCGCAATCACTACAGGAAATGAGCAGTGAAAATCTCGAAAGCTGAATTTACCCGCCGCCGCAAAAATCTCATGGCCATGATGGACCGTCACAGCATCGCGATCATCCCAGGTGCGCGTGAGGTTACGCGAAGCCGAGATACGGAATACCCCTTTCGCCAGAACAGCGATCTGTTTTACCTCACCGGCTTCGAGGAACCCGATGCCGTATTGGTATTGGTACCCGGTCGTCGTCAGGGGCAAGTGGTGTTGTTCTGTCGGGAGCGAGATCCTGAGATGGAGCTGTGGAACGGCTACCGGCTTGGGCCCGAGGCCGCGGTCGGCACTTTAGGGTTGGACGACGCTTTCCCGATCGATGACCTCGATGACATTCTTCCCGGGTTGATCGAGGGCACCCAGCGGATTTACTACTCCATGGGACACGACGACGTATTCGATCAGCGGGTCATGGGGTGGGTGAATCAAATTAGACGCCTTGTTCGCACCGGTGCCGCTCCCCCGGCGGATTTCACCGATCTGGCATTTCTGCTCCATGAACAGCGGTTGATCAAATCGGCTGCCGAAATACGCGTTATGCGTAAAGCCGGCGAAATCAGTGCCGCGGCACACATCCGGGCTATGCGGGAATGTCGGCCTGGGCGCTATGAATATCACCTCGAGGCTTCGATTCAACACACCTTTGCTGAACACGGTGCGCGTTTCCCGGCCTATAACTCGATCGTCGGTTCAGGGGCCAATGCCTGCGTGTTGCACTACACCGAGAATGCGGACCGGATGCGCGCGGGCGACCTCGTACTGATCGACGCGGGGTGTGAATACGAGGGTTATGCTGCCGACATCACCCGCACCTTTCCCGTTAACGGCCGATTTTCTCCGGAACAGCGGGCTATCTACGATTTGGTGCTCGAAGCGCAACGAGCCGCTATCGCCAAAGTGAAGCCGGGTAGCACCTGGAATCAACCTCATGATGCCACCGTGCGCGTCATCACTCGCGGCTTGATTAAACTAGGGCTGTTAAAAGGTAAAGAGAAGGAGTTGATTAAGGCCGAGGCGTATCGGGACTTTTATATGCACCGAGCAGGCCATTGGCTCGGCCTTGATGTTCATGACGTCGGCGATTACCGGGTCCATGGTCGCTGGCGACAGTTGGAGCCCGGTATGGCACTGACCATTGAGCCGGGTATTTACATCGCAGCGGACAACACCAAGGTGGCAAAACGCTGGAGGGGAATTGGCGTGCGTATAGAGGATGATGTTGTCGTGACGGAGCAAGGTTGTGATGTGCTAACCAGTGACGTCCCGAAGCGAGCCGAAGAAATCGAAGCGCTGATGTCAAAGGCGTGATGACGGATTCTGCTCGGGTACTGATTCTTGGCGGCGGCCTTGCGGGGCTGTCGTTCGCAATCGCGTTGGCCGCCGAGGCGCCTGAGCTGAACGTTACCCTGCTTGAGGCGCAGCCTTTCCGAGCGGGCTCACCCAACCCATTGGATACCAGAGCCTCTGCGCTCAATCTGCATTCAGTAGAGCAATTGGAGCAGTGGTCGCTGTGGTCCGAATTGAGCCGGTCAGTCGGGGTCATTGAGGAGATTCATGTTTCTCATCGAGGTCATTTTGGTAGCACCTTGATGACCACCGCTGACCTCGGAGTCCCTGCCTTGGGCTATGTTGTCGAGAACCACATTTTGGGCGCGGCACTGCTCGCACGCGCCGAGCAGTTGGGCGTGACGATTCGCTCTCCCCTAAAGTGTCAGGCACTTCAGCCAGACGGTTGTCACCCGGGCGTAATGACAGAAGACGGTGAGGTGCTGTCAGCTGATCTTGTATTGCTCGCCGCCGGGGTAGCGCCCGAATGGTTTCACGAACTGGGTATCACCGTGTCCGAGCGTTCGACTCGCAATTACGCGATTGTATTTAACGCGAGTTTTCAGGGGCAACAGGCGGGTCGCGCGTTTGAGCGTTTCACATCAAATGGGCCACTGGCGGTGCTGCCACTTCCTTCGATCAGTCGTTCTGAACAGCGTTATAACGTTGTGTGGTCAGTCCCTGACACTGAGGCGCCGACGCTCGGCGCATTAGAGGACCCGGCTTTTATTGAGGCGTTTCAAGCGGCTTTTGGCTGGCGACTGGGTGCCGTTGCTGCCGTCGGCCAGCGCAGTCAGTGGCCATTGGTCCGGCTGTTGGCGTCGGAACAATATCGGGCAGGGTATTTGCTGGTAGGGAATGCGGCCCACACGCTTCACCCGGTCGCCGGCCAAGGTCTCAATTTGTCGCTCCGAGAAGCCGGTCTTCTGGCGGCTGCGGTGGGATCTTCGATGCGCAGGGGCGCTCCGATAGGGCAGCTCAATCACTTGTCTCCTTACCTTGCGGAGGTCACAGAGGAGCAGCATTTCGTTACCCAAAGCACGGACCTATTGGCGACGCTGTTCAACCGACGTGGGCCGCTTCTGGATGCGCCACGGAACCTGTCACTGGCGCTCTTGGATCTCGTGCCTAGAGCTCGAGCCAGAGTTGCCAGTGTAGGAACAGGGCGTCGCAGTGCACTCAGGTGAGCCCGTGGCCCACCCCGACGTTCTAATCATTGGGGCAGGCATTGCCGGGCTGTCCTTGGCGACCGCACTGGGTCGCGAAGGCTTTCGTGTCACGGTCATTGATGGTGCTCCCCGGCCGGAACCGCCCTCTGAGAGCAGGGATCTGGATGCATGGGATCTGCGCGTCAGCGCCCTAACACCGGCCTCCATCGGATTTTTACAAAGCCTTGGTGCCTGGCAGGCGATCCCGACAGATCGCACCGGCTGTTACACGGGAATGCGGGTTTGGGATGCTCAGGGTAGCGGTTGTATCGCCTTCAGTGCCGGCGAGGTGGCGGCTCCTTTTCTCGGACACATCGTTGAGAATCGTCTCACCCTCTCCGCCTTACTCCGGTGCGCAGAGTCTACTGCTGGGGTGGAGGTGCTGTGGCAGCACGCCTTGGACTCGATGGCGCTGACCGACCAAGGCTGGCAGATTCACTGTGAGAGTGGCGAGGCCTTTTGTGCGCCGTTGACGGTGGGCGCCGACGGCGCCCGGTCCAGGGTCAGATCACTGACAGCCATGCCGAGTCGGCAGTGGAGCTATGAGCAGAGCGCCATTGTGGGAACGATCGCGCTTCGTACGCCCCATCAAGACACTTGCTGGCAAGCCTTTCTGGATACTGGTCCGCTCGCGCTGTTGCCTTTGGCTGACGACGACAAGGTTGCCATGGTGTGGTCTCTCGATCAGGCAAAGCATGAGTCGGTGGTTGCGCTCAATGACGAGGCGTTTCTCGCCCAACTTAATCGGGCCTTGGCGGGCGACGCACCGGAGGCGATGGCGTTGGGACCCAGGGTCAGTTTTCCCCTGATGCAGTGTCACGCGGTGGATTACGTCGATGAGGGCCTGGTGCTGGTGGCTGATGCGGCGCACAGCATCCATCCACTGGCCGGACAGGGCATGAATTTAGGTCTGTCGGATGTGAGGGTTTTGGCTCAGGAGTTAGCCAATGCCAATGCCAGTGGGCTGCCCGTGTCCAGCCCCGTTGCACTCAAGCGTTATCAGCGCCAGAGAAAAACCGAAAATCTGGCCATGATGGCGGCGATGGAAGGCTTCAAGCGAGGCTTTGGTAGCGCAAACCCCCTTGCCGTCATTGCACGCAATGTTGGCCTCAACTTGGTCGATCAGCGAGACGGTCTAAAGCGCTGGTTTATGAAGCAGGCACTCAGTTAGGCCCGTTTACCTCGTTGCCATTGGCTCTCTGAGAGAAATGATCGGCCACCCCTGTGCTTCGGCGTGGCTGCGCAGTATCGCGTCGGGGTCGACTGCCACGGGGTGACCGACCGCGCCGAGCAAAGGCAGGTCGTTGTGTGAATCCGAGTAAAACCAGGTATCTGCATTATCAGCGACTTCAGGATGCACTGAGCGCCAATTTTCGAGGTGCGCCACTTTGCCCGATTGAAAGCACGGCGCGCCATCGCACTCGCCAGTGTAATGCCCGTCGACAATACCCACACCGCTACCCAGCCAGTGCTGGAATCCAAGGCGTGCGGCGACTGGTTCGGCCACAACGGCGTGGGTGGCGGTCATCATCAGTAGCACATCGCCGGCCACGCGGTGCTGATTGAGCAGATCGAAGGCTTTGTCGAGTAGCATTGGCTCAATGCATTCAGCGATGAACTGTCGCTGCAAAGCGCGCACCTCGTCCCGGTGTTTGCCTGTCAGTGGCGCGAGCACGAAGTTGAGGTAGGCCATCATGTCCAGCGTGCCGGCCTGATAGTCAGCATAGAACTGATCATTTTTTATACCGTAGTCCTCGGCCTCCACCAGCCCGGCTTCGCATAAAAATTCTCCCCAGCGGTGATCGGAATCCCCCGCAAGTAGCGTGTTGTCGAGGTCAAAAATTGCAAGTGCCATAACGCTGACTCATTACTGACTGCGGGAATAATCTGCGTTCCAGCGCACTCTGAGAGTGCCGCAAGGCCTCTAGGCCGCAAGAGAGTGCCGCAACTGCAGGATGTGTGGAAGAATACGGCCTGAGGTGCCGAGCCTCAATCCCGCTTATGGTGTCATGAAGATTCGGAAGCAATTTTGGAGCAAGTGCTGGACAAGGAACGCGTCATAGACTGCGATGGTTTCCGACCTAACGTCGGGATCGTCGTCTGCAACGCGGACGATCAAGTATTGTGGGGCCGCCGCATCAATGGTCGGGACTCGTGGCAGTTCCCGCAGGGTGGGATGAACCGCGATGAAACGCCCGAGGCGGCCATGTACAGAGAGCTAGAGGAAGAGGTGGGCCTTCGTCCCGAGTCGGTGGAGGTGCTCGGTCGCACCCAAGGGTGGCTACACTACCGACTGCCCAAACGCTTCATCCGACATTCCGAGCGACCCGTGTGTATCGGTCAAAAACAAATTTGGTTCCTGTTAAGACTGACAGCGGATGACAGCGCAATCGTATTGGACGCACACGACGACCCCGAGTTTGATCATTGGCGGTGGGTTAGCTACTGGTATCCCGTGACTGCTGTGGTGGACTTTAAACAGGCGGTTTATCGGCAGGCGCTTACCCAGCTGACGGGTCGGCTCGTGCCGAAACCCCGTAATGCGCGCCGGCGCAGGAGGGGACGTTAGTGCTGGAGGTGCTGCGCCGGCTGATCCAAGACGTCAATGACGCCGATTCGCTTGAAGACGCGCTGGCATTGATTGTGGGTCAGGTCAGAGCGGCCATGCAGACCGACGTATGCACCATTTATCTGCACGATAAAGGCAGCCAGAAGCTGATATTTCGAGCTACCGAGGGTTTGAACTCAGAAAAAGTCGGGCAATTTGGCTTGCGCTTTGATGAGGGCCTGGTGGGCTGGGTGGCTACCCGCGAAGAGCCGCTCAATTTGGACGACGCCAGTGCGCATCCCCAGTTTCAGCTGGTTGAGGGCCTCGGAGAGGAGCCCTTCAATGCTTTCCTCGGAGCGCCGATTGTTCACCAACGAGATCTGCTGGGCGTGTTGGTCGTACAACAGGGCGATCACCGGCGCTTTTCGGAGGATGAAGAAGCGTTTCTGATTACTGTCTCGGCGCAGCTGGCCGGGCTGATTGCACACGCGGAGCTGGCCGGCGCGATCAGCCAGACCAATTCTGTTGCGGTTGACGCGGATGGTGGTGCTCGCCTATCGGGTATCGCAGCTTGCTCGGGCATCGGCATTGGGACTGCTGCTTGGGTTTCACCTCATGCGGATCTGCAGACGGTGCCCTCCAGACAGGCGGCTGACCGACGAGCAGAGCTGAAGGCTTTTCGTGATGCGCTGGCCAGCGTTCGGTCCGATATCCAGCAGGTCGCAGAGAATCTTGAGGATGAGCTCGGTCCTGAAGATCGGGCACTGTTCGGTGTTTACCTGAGCATACTTGATGACTCTGCTCTGGGTGGCGAGGTGGCTGCTCTGATCAAAGCCGGGGAATGGGCGCAGGGTGCGTTGAGTCAGGTCATGCTGCGCCACATTCGACATTTTGAGCGCATGGAGCACTCCTACTTAAGAGAGCGCGCGGTAGATGTGCGCGATCTGGGCACCCGGGTGCTGGGTTATCTGCAGGACGCTGACCGCAGGGACGTTGATTATCCGGAGGCGACGGTGCTCGTTGCCGAGGAGCTTACCGCTTCTGCACTGGGAGAAATTCCTCGGGATCGACTGGTTGGCATTGTATCCATGCGTGGCAGCGCCAACAGTCATACGGCGATATTGGCCCGCGCTATGGGTATTCCTGCCGTGGTGGGTGTTGAGGACTTGCCCGTGAAACGATTGCCAGACCAGCAGCTGGTGGTCGACGGTTATAACGGCCGCATATACGTCAATCCGCATGTGGACCTGTTGGCACGATTTGAAGGTTTGCTGGCCGAGGATGAGGCGTTGTTTGAAGAGCTGGCGCCGCTGGCCACACAACCTGCCACAACCTCTGACGGCAGCGCGGTAGCACTTTGGGTCAATACGGGTGTCGCGGCCGACGTGCAGCGGGCGCGGGAATTTGGCGCTGAAGGGGTGGGGTTGTATCGCACCGAAGTGAGTTTCTTGCTCCGGGACCGCTTCCCAAGCGAGGAGGAGCAGCGCCAGCTCTACCGTGAGCAACTTGAAGCCTTACACCCCTCCCCTGTGACGATGCGCACGCTCGATATTGGCGGTGATAAAGCGTTGCCTTACTTTCCTATCGAGGAATCGAATCCGTTTCTCGGCTGGCGGGGTATTCGTGTCACGCTAGATCACCCAGAGATTTTTCTGACCCAGGTCAGGGCCATGCTCAAGGCGAACGAGGGGCTCCACAATCTGCGTATTCTTTTGCCCATGGTCACGGCGATCGACGAGCTCCGCTCGGCGAAGGAATTGATCCTGCGATGCCATGACGAGGTGAAAAGTGAGGGCTTCACCGGGCCCCTGCCGCCCATCGGTGTCATGATTGAAGTTCCGGCTGCCGTTTATTTGGCGTCCGCCCTCGCTGAGGAGGCCGATTTCCTCTCGGTGGGTTCTAATGACCTGACGCAGTATCTGCTGGCCGTCGACCGGGGTAACGCCCGCGTCGCCGATTTGTATCAGGCATTGCACCCGGCGGTGCTGGCGGCATTGATGCACATCATTGAGGCAGCGCGTAGCCACAACAAACCGGTCAGTATTTGCGGTGAGCTGGCGGGAGATCCCCGTGCAGCACCACTGTTAGTGGCGATGGGTTTTGATCAGCTGTCGATGAATGCGG
>Ga0181593_10006026_pt1 | contig 10927 bp, 10 predicted proteins | sample 071ome_19_FD_133756 | JGI IMG/M metagenome (GOLD analysis project Ga0181593, IMG submission 133756) | Coastal salt marsh microbial communities from the Groves Creek Marsh, Skidaway Island, Georgia - 071413AT metaG (megahit assembly) | ecosystem: Environmental > Aquatic > Marine > Intertidal...
ATGCCGTTGAATTAAGCGCCTTTATCACTGAGAATATTGGCATTGATTCGAATCTCGAAGCATTAAGCATGTTTGCAGACATGGAACTACTCATGGCCCAGCATAAGTATGATTCTGCACTCCACAAACTCGATACCATTGAAATGATTTTTCCTGGCCATGAGCTGGGCGACAACATTCTATTTCAAAAGGGTATTATTCAAACAGAGCTCGGTAATTACGAAAGTGCCGTTTCCAACTTTCTTGAAATTCCAAAGCGGTATCCGTTCGGTATACTCAATGATAACGCCATCATGGAGGCCGCCAAAATAAATCAAGAAAAGCTGGGGAATGACGAATCTGCAATGGAGCTGTATCAAACAATTCTCACCGACTATTCCAATAGTCTCTACACCGTTGAGGCTAGAAAACGATTCAGAAAGCTCCGTGGTGATTCTGTTCAATAAATTACCCAAGCTGTGTTAGTTACTTTCTTCGCTTCGTTGTAACTCCCGGATTCTTTATAAATAGTTTCGTCTCCACTATGGCCGCTAAGAGTGATGAAAAATTTCAAAAACGAAGACTAAGAAGCTCCTACATCTCAGTTATTCTTAGTGTTTCGTTGGTGCTGTTTACCCTAGGCTTGCTTGGTTTATTTCTACTTTACACTCAAAAAATCACCAATCAAGTAATTGAAGATATCGGCTTCACGGTTTATTTATATGATGATGTAAAGCAAGTGGATGTTGACAGGCTCAAAAAGGCCATAGATATCGCAGACTATACACGCACGTCAACCTATATATCAAAAGACGAGGCCATAGAAATACTCAAACAAGACCTCGGTGAGGACTTTATGCAGTATTTGGATTACAACCCCCTTTTGGCCTCTATTGATGTTAAAGTAAAACCTGCTTACGCTAATACAGACAGCCTAGCCGTTGTAAAGGCTAGTCTTTCAAGAAGCTCAAAAGTCAAAGAAATCGTATACCAAGAATCGCTCATACAAAAGGTTCAAGAAAATCTCAGAATTGCAGGATTGGTGATTTTAATCTTCAGCAGTCTCTTATTGGTGGTGGCCATAGCATTAATTAACAACAGTATTCGGCTCTCAATTTACAGCCGAAGATTCATTATTAAAAGCATGCAACTGGTGGGTGCGACCCAAGGTTTTATTCGGAGGCCATTTGTTCAACGTGGCATTCTACACGGGGTTTACAGCGCTTTAATCGCAATGCTACTCATCATGGGAGTGATGTATTATTTACAAAATGTTCTCCCTGATCTAATTCAAATCGAAGACATTGAAATTCTAGCCTACCTCTTTGTGTTGGTAATGGCGCTTGGAATTATAATTTCGTGGGTCTCTACGAGTTTGGCAGTGCGCAAGTATCTCCGAATGAGAGGCAACAAATTATATTAAGAATGAGCGAAAACAACACTCCATCTGAATTTCCTTTAGAGAAGAAAAACTTCATGTTGATTGGTATTGGAGCAGCAACGGTTATCATCGGGTTCTTCCTAATGAGCGGTGGCGGTGCAGATGACGCAACCTCTTTCAGTCCCGATGTGTTTAGCTTCAGAAGAATGTATATCGCGCCAATCACCATCTTAGCAGGATATGGTTTGGTTATGTACGGAATCATTAAAAAGTAACCACGCTTGGGTGCCTTGGAAGCCATTTTACTGGGTATAATTCAAGGTCTCACCGAATTCTTACCCGTCAGTAGCAGCGGCCATCTCGAACTTGCAAAAGTGATCTTAGGAGATGATAGTCTCCCGGAGGAAAGCTTGCTTTTCACCATTGTTCTCCATTTCGCTACAGCACTAAGCACTATAGTGGTATTCAGACAAGAAATTGGGCAAATCTTCAATGGTTTAACGCAGTTCAAATGGAATGATGAGGCTCAGTTTTCAGTTATGATCATCATCTCTATGTTTCCGGCCGCATTAATCGGTGTTCTGTTTAATGATGAAATTGAAGCCTTATTCTCTCACCAGGTATTACTGGTTGGAGCAATGCTGCTCATCACTGGCCTTTTACTCTTTTTGGCCGATCGAGCCAAAAACACTCAAAAGTCTGTAGGTTTTTTAGGCGCATTTATCATTGGGATAGCCCAAGCCATTGCCATACTCCCTGGTATAAGCCGAAGTGGCGCTACAATTTCAACATCAGTATTACTAGGAATAGACCGGGAAAAGGCCGCCAGATTTAGCTTCTTAATGGTGGTGCCCCTAATCTTTGGCAAGATGGCAAAAGATGGCTTAAGTGGAGATTTGCTGTCAACAAACCTTGAAATCCTTCCAATTATTTTGGGTGCAGCAGCCGCATTTATTTCCGGTCTGCTTGCATGCAATTGGATGATCGCTTTGGTCAAACGAAGTCAGCTCAAATACTTCAGCTATTACTGCTTTATCGTTGGATTGGTCGCAATTCGTCTCTCATACTAGCGATTCATGTCTGACATCACACCATTTGGACTAACACTCTTAGTTGACAAGCCCCTTACTTGGACTTCTTTTGATGTTGTCAATAAACTCAGATATACCGTAAAGGAACTTACAGGTAAGAAAAAGAATAAAGTCGGACACGCAGGCACCCTCGACCCACTCGCCACTGGGCTGCTTATCATTTGCATTGGTTCACATACAAAGAAAATTGAAGGCCTACAAGGCCTACCAAAAGCCTATACAGGAACAATCAAACTTGGTGCAACTACCCCGTCATATGACCTGGAATTGCCCATTGACCAAACCTACCCGATACCCGAATGCGATCATAATCTGATGCAAAAGGTTGCCAACTCATTCGTGGGAACAATAGAACAAATTCCGCCAGCCTTTTCGGCTAAAAAAATTGCAGGTAAAAAAGCATATGAGTTGGCACGAAAAGGGAGAAATGTCGATTTAAATCCCTCCTTAATTAAAATATCCGAGTTTAAAATAACCACTGAAAACTATCCCGAAATCAACTTTGAAGTGAAGTGCAGTAAAGGAACATACATTAGGAGTCTGGCACATGATTTTGGAATCAAACTCAATACAGGAGCGCATCTCACTTCGTTGAGAAGGACCCAAATTGGACTATATAGTGTAACAAATGCCCACACTGTTGAATTGGCCATTGACCATATCCGAGAGGAATACGCTAATTACTTGAAACACAAGTAGGAAAAGTGGTATTCATTTATAAATTTGCCGCCCGTTTTCCAAAGCATATCAAAAGACCGAGATGACATACAGAATGAAGCTTTCTCAATTTAAATTCAACCTTCCGAAAGACCTGGTTGCTGAGTATCCATCCGAAGAACGCGATGAAGCGAGATTGATGGTTGTAGATGTGAGTAAAGGAACTATTGAGCATCGCGTGTTTAAGGATATCATCGACTACTTTGACGAAGGAGACGTAATGGTTCTTAACGATACACGTGTTTTCCCGGCTCGATTATATGGAAATAAGGAAAAAACAGGAGCGAAAATAGAAGTGTTTCTTCTCAGAGAGCTCAATCGTGAGAGCAGGCTTTGGGATGTTTTAGTAGACCCAGCAAGGAAAATCAGGATTGGAAATAAGCTCTACTTTGGTGAAGACGATTCACTGGTAGCCGAAGTAATCGACAATACCACAAGTCGAGGCCGGACACTTAGATTCTTGTTTGACGGCAGCTACGAAGAATTCAGAGAAACACTCATGAACATGGGTAATACTCCATTGCCAAAGTATATCAAAAGAGAGGTTGAGCCTTCTGATGAAGAGCGCTATCAAACCATCTATGCTGCAAACGAGGGTGCTGTTGCCGCTCCTACGGCAGGTTTGCACTTTAGCCGAGAGTTAATGAAAAGGCTTGAACTCAAAGGCATTGATTTTGCGAATCTTACGCTGCATGTTGGGCTAGGGACTTTCCGAACCGTGGAAGTGGAAGATTTAACGAAGCATAAAATGGACTCAGAGAAGGTGATTATTGGCCAAGAGTGCTGTGACATAGTGAATAACGCAAAGGATAAAAAGAAGAGGATTTGTGCAGTGGGCACCACAAGTATGAGAGCTATGGAGACCTCGTTTAGCACAAATCAGCATTTGCAACCATATGAGGGTTGGACCAATAAATTCATCTTTCCCCCACATGAATTTACGGTGGCTAACGCTATGATTACGAACTTCCATATTCCTGAATCTACTTTGTTAATGATGGTTTCTGCCTTTGGTGGATACGACCTCATTATGAAAGCATATAAGCAAGCTATAAAAGAGAAATATCGTTTCTACAGCTATGGCGATGCCATGTTAATCCTGCAATAAAAATCAGTGTCATATTTCGCAGTCATAGTTGCTGGAGGCAAAGGCCTGCGAATGAAAGCTGATTTACCAAAACAGTTTATTACTCTTCAAGGAAAACCCGTTTTGATGCGTACCATCGACCGTTTCGTAAGTGCGCTAAAGTCTAACGTTTCTATCGTTTTGGTCTTGCCAGAGGATCAGATTGATTTTTGGAAAGAGCTATGCGCAGAACATGACTTCAAAACTGCACACCAAATTGTGGTGGGAGGAAAAACGCGATTTGATTCAGTTAAAAATGGATTAGCTGCGTGCCCCGATGACGGAATAGTTGGAATCCACGATGGAGTAAGACCTCTGATTAGCGATGAATTAATCACCCTATGCTATGAAGAAACGCAAACTCATGGCTCAGCATTGCCTGTTACTCCGGTAAGCCAAAGTTTAAGACTGCGTACGGAGTCTGGTTCAAAAGCCATTAGCCGCGAGGGAGTATTGGCGGTTCAAACCCCACAATGCTTTGAATTACATAAGATAAAAAGAGCATATAAACAGCCTTATGAGCATCGCTTCACCGATGATGCCACCGTTTATGAAGGATTGGGTTATGAAATCGCTCTGGTTGAAGGTGAATCCACGAATATTAAAATCACCACCCCTGCCGATTTGAAAATTGCTGAAGCCATTCTAGCCTCCTCGAGCTATCGTTGATACCTTTGCTCATATGGCGATGGCAAAAAAGAATCTGCGCTCACTTTCAGAACAAGAAATCATTGAATTTTTCGATGCTATTGGCCAGCCATCTTATCGAGCCAAACAAGTAGATCAATGGCTTTGGCAAAAACAAGTAAAGTCGTTTTCCGAAATGACCAATTTGCCCGTGGAAACACGTGTTGCTCTTAATGATGCCTTCGTTATTAATCAACTAGAAATAGCAGAAGAGAAAGTAAGCGAAGATGGAACGGTTAAATGCGCCATAAAGCTGCACGATGGCAATGTAGTGGAGGCCGTTTTGATTCCGGCAGGTGACCGAATGACTGCATGCATTTCTTCTCAAGTTGGTTGCAGTTTGAACTGTGCGTTTTGCGCAACAGGCAAGCTAAAACGCATGCGCAACCTCGAGCCAGATGAAATTTTTGACCAAGTAGTTGCCATAAAGGCTATGGCAAAGAAATATTTCAACCAACCGCTCACCAATATTGTTTTTATGGGCATGGGCGAGCCATTGTTAAACTATCGGCATGTTATGACCTCCATTGATCGGATTACCAATGATATTGGACTCGGCATGGCATCTCGGAGAATCACTGTCTCCACAGCAGGTATTGATAAGATGATTAGAAAACTTGCAGAGGACAAGGTGAAATTTAGACTGGCACTCTCGCTGCATGCAGCAAACGATGAAAAAAGAAGCCAAATAATGCCAATCAACGATCAAAATAAGTTGGATAGTCTCGTTGAAGCGATCAGTCTCTTTCATGAAAATACGCGAAATAGAATCACCTTCGAGTACATCATTTTTAAAGACTTCAACGACTCATTGAAAGATGCTCAAGAGTTGGTCAACTTTTGTAGAAAGGTCCCTGGCCGGGTGAATATCATTGAATATAATCCCATCGGAGATGAAAAATTTCATCAAGCGGATCCTGATAAGGTTGACTTATTTGCCGCGCACCTGGAAAAGAATGGTGTAGTTGTAAATATTAGACGCAGCCGAGGTAAGGATATTGACGCTGCTTGTGGACAATTGGCGAATAAGAACGAAGTGGTATCGCATGTATAAATGGCTCTTCGCAAACTTACTTATCGTGGCTTCCTTGCTTTGCACGGCACAAGAAGGGGTTCAAGCCATACTGACATTTCAAAATCCTTTCGAAATTCCGAGTGGCGAAGAACTGGTTGCGCTTAAGGCTACGAGCACGGCTTCACCATTACTTATCACTACTAAACCTGGAATACTCTACCTCAGACCAATCGATATAGCAACAGGAACGCCAAAAAAAGTTCTGAGTATCAAGTCAAACGATGAGAAAAGAATCCTCAAGCATGAGGTTATTGGAGATAGCATTTTCTGCTTGGTAAAATCTACCGAAAATGATCGATCCATCACGTTTGAATCCGTGGTTTATACCATGTTCAATGATCAGCTTGCAGAAGCAGCAAGACATCCGCTCAGCATCAAAAACTTACCAAATCAAAGAAATGCCGAGACACTTTTTTTCAGCGTGGATGATCGAGCCAAGTTTTCAGCAGCTGTGCGATTGGTTGGTTATGAAATCAGCCCTGATGCTTTGATTGAGCTTGATGTTATCGACTATAAAGCCAACCGCCAATCAAGCTTCACCCTGCCCATACCTTATGGCGCAGATGATGTGAAAATTACGCAGATGGACATTACCGATGAAGGCATCGTTTACTTTACTGCCACTGCTGGTGTGAGGCTCAATAGCCCATTTCTAAAAAAGAATCTTTTCTACAGCTTCAATACAGCTGATAAGGAACTGCGAGAATTTGACATTAATAAAGACAAAGTATATCATCAAGAAATGCTTGCAGTCTCTAATCAAGAGCAGATAAACCTCATAACCACATTCAGCTCAGACCCCATGCTTCAAGCAGCGTGTCACGGCAACGGTTGGGTAGAAATAGATTCAAATGGAGCCTACTTATCCAAAAAGGCGATTAACGAATTTAGCCCTGAGGTAAAAAGTGCTTTGCGCATTGACTCTAGATCAAGTCAAACTTCAATCGAGCATTTGTTTATTGACGACATATATAATTTGGATGGACAAGTGGTTGGACTGCTTCACCAACAATATCGAGATCAAGTTTGCACCACCGATCCTCGCACAGGAATTCTTTCATGTACAGACCAGTTTCACCATGATGGAATTATTGTCCATTTTAGTTCAAACGAGGTTCCTACTGTTGTGATTAATAGATCCCAGCTTGACTTCGATCAAGAAGGGCCTTATTTGGGTTATACAAGCGCCCTGATTGACCAAGCCATTATTCTTTTATACAATGATCATGAGAAGAACAGCAACATTTTTGCTGAACGAGAGATGAGTAATCCCTCTAGGGCTAATTTGCGCTACGTCTACATCGAGTCCAATGGAAAGTATAGAAGCAATTCTTTAGATCTTGATTTGGGTCGTGGGTTTGTATTGTTGCCCAAAGTAAAGGGCTTTGAAAAGTATGGCATAGTGCATAATGTTTACTCCAATGGAAAAGACTTTCGCCTAGGGTTACTAAACACACAATTAATTCAAACTACAACGGACTAATTCTGTTACGTTTACAGCAGCTTATCAGCAATTTCAATTATGAAGGCCATCGATAAAATCAAGTCTCCAATCAAAGAAGAAATGCTTCGGTTTGAGGAGAAATTTCGTGCCTCAATGAAAAGCTCTGTGCCGCTTTTAGACAAAATCACCCACTACGTTGTCAAGCGAAAAGGAAAGCAAATAAGGCCCATGTTCGTTTTTCTTACGGCCAAATCTTTGGGTGACATAAACGAAGCTACACACCGTGGAGCAGCGCTAATTGAGCTTTTACATACTGCTACCTTGGTGCATGACGATGTTGTAGATGAAGCTTATGAAAGGAGGGGGTTCTTCTCGCTAAATGCCCTTTGGAAAAACAAAATAGCAGTATTGGTCGGTGATTATTTACTATCCCGTGGGCTCCTCTTGGCGACAGAAAACGGAGATTTCAAACAATTGCAAATTGTGAGCAACGCAGTGCGACAAATGAGCGAAGGTGAGTTGCTCCAAATCGAAAAAAGTAGAGGTATAAATGTTAGTGAAGAGGTCTACTTTCAAATAATCAGGCAGAAAACCGCTACATTGATTGCAAGCTGCTGTGCCTGCGGTGCATCATCTGTGGGAAATGATGATGCAATGATTGAAAAGATGCGCCAGACTGGAGAAAAAATTGGCATCGCCTTTCAAATAAAAGACGACCTCTTTGACTATGGACTTGGCGGCAAAATCGGAAAACCTACGGGCATTGATATTCGAGAAAAAAAGACCACCTTGCCATTCATTTACGCCATCAACAATAGCCAAAATGGTTCTGGCAAAAGGGCGCTAAGGCTTTTTAAAAAGGACAGAAAAAGCAAAAAAGATGTAGAAGAAGTAATCGATTTTGTGCTCAATTCTGGTGGAATAGAATATGCCGAAAGAAAGATGCGCGAGATATCATCCGAAGCCATTGCCGAACTTCAGCGTCTTCCTCAAAACGATGCTCGTGAATCATTAATCGAGTTAGTTCAATACACGATCGATCGCGAGAAGTAAACCGCTTACTTAAAAGCGTTAAGCCCAGTGACATCCATTCCTGTAATCAACAAGTGAACATCGTGCGTTCCTTCATAAGTTATTACACTCTCAAGGTTCATCATGTGACGCATAATGGAGTACTCATTGGTAATTCCCATTGCTCCATGAATTTGTCGTGCTTCACGAGCAATATCCAATGCCATAGCCACATTGTTTCTTTTCGCCATGGAAATTTGACCTGTGGTGGCGGCACCTTCATTCTTCAACTGACCCAACCGCAGCGCGAGCAATTGTGCTTTTGTGATTTCGGTAACCATCTCGGCTAGTTTCTTTTGTTGCAGTTGATATCCTCCAATTGGTCGATCAAACTGCACGCGCTCTTTTGAATATCGAAGTGCGCTATCGTAACAATCCATAGCGGCTCCAATAGCGCCCCAGCTTATTCCATAACGGGCAGAATCCAAGCAACCAAGGGGTGCCCCAAGACCAGATTTATTCGGTAAAATATTTTCCTTCGGAACTGGTGTGTTGTCAAATACCAATTCTCCTGTGTCAGAAGCACGCAGCGACCACTTTCCGTGCATGGTTGGTGTAGTGAAGCCATCCATACCCCTTTCAACGATCAAACCATGGATTCGATCATTTTCATCTTTCGCCCAAACCACGGCAATATCAGCAAATGGCGCGTTTGAGATCCACATCTTTGCTCCATTAAGGATAACATGGTCCCCTGCATCTTTGAAATTGCTGATCATCCCTCCAGGATTGCTTCCGTAATCTGGTTCAGTGAGACCAAAGCAACCTATCATCTCTCCAGATGCCAGCTTGGGAAGGTACTTTTGTCTTTGCTCTTCGGAGCCGTACTTCCAAATAGGATACATTACGAGCGAGCTTTGTACTGAAGCGGTGGAGCGCAATCCACTATCACCTCGTTCAAGTTCCTGCATTATCAATCCATAGGTAATTTGATCTAACCCTGCCCCACCATACTCAGTAGGAATGTATGGACCAAAAGCCCCTATATCGGCCAATCCCTTAATCCATTCTTTTCTGAACTTAGCATCCTCATACGCACCTTCAATGTAAGGACTCACCTCTTTCTTTACCCATTGCCGAGCACTGTCCCGAATGAGTTTTTGCTCCTCGGTTAATAAATCGTCAATACCGTAATAATCTACTCCTTGAAACTTATCTTCTTTATTTGCCATCGATCACATCAAAATTGAAATACGAAGTTAGCCATTGCTCGCTCGAACTCGCCTAGATTTGCGCATTAATTAAAATGTTTGAAATACAAGATTCCACGGGCGATTTTCCTTTTATAATTCTATTGGGCCTGTTGCTATTAATTGGCATTGCCCGGCAGTTGGAAGGAGATCGAATTGCGCTTTTTCTCCGCTCATTTTTTAATGGAACCTTGGCTGATCAGCAACTTCGACAAGAGCGCGCCTTTTCTAGATTGGCGCTTTTGGCTTTCTCATTCGTACTGATGACCATATCAGCCTTTAGCGCCTCAGTAGTGCAAAACATCGGTTACTTCAACGATTTCAGCAAATTGGGCCTCTTCACTACCATTTTCGTTATTCTTTTTTTCATTACCACCGCTCGAGTTGCATTGTATGCCTTTACTTCTTGGCTTTTTGAAATAGATAGCCTCCAACAGCAACACAATTATCACTGGCTGTTGACGAATGTAATTGGCTGCATTTTACTCATCCCGATCATCGCTTTTATCGAGTTTGGCCCGCGTCTACTTGTAGATTATTTCATGTACTCTGGAGTTACGATTGTCATAGCAATTAATGGCTTTCGGTTGTTAAGAATAATGTATATTTCTAACACCGTCTATGCTATTAAAATTCCCTTTTATTTTCTTTACATTTGCGCGCTCGAAATTATACCCATAGCAATTTCTATCACGGTGGTTTTGAGGCAAATTGGAGGTTAAAGAGGAGCAACATGAGCAAGAGCGCAGAAACTAAAAAGAAGATCAAAACCATTTTGGTTAGCCAGCCTAAACCAGATAGTGATAAATCTCCCTATTTTGATCTTGCCGCAAGGCATAAAGTAAAGCTCGATTTTCAACCATTCATCCACGTTGAGGGATTAACAGCAAAGGAATGGCGTCAGCAACGCATTCAAATTTTAGATCACACATGCATCATCTTTACCTCGAGAAATGCGATTGACCATTTTTTTAGGATTTGCAGCGAAACCCGAGTCACTGTGCCTGACTCTATGAAATACATATGCATGTCTGAGGCTATTGCCTACTATCTGCAGAAATATGTGGTTTACAGGAAACGTAAAATTTCAGTTGGGGAGAGAAAGTTTAGCGACCTTATTCCGATTCTCAAGAAAAACAGTGAGGAGCGATTTTTACTGCCAAGTG
>Ga0181593_10006028_pt1 | contig 10927 bp, 9 predicted proteins | sample 071ome_19_FD_133756 | JGI IMG/M metagenome (GOLD analysis project Ga0181593, IMG submission 133756) | Coastal salt marsh microbial communities from the Groves Creek Marsh, Skidaway Island, Georgia - 071413AT metaG (megahit assembly) | ecosystem: Environmental > Aquatic > Marine > Intertidal zone...
GTATCCCGCCCCGCCGGGTGGTCAGCAGCGCACAGCCACAGGCCAGCGCTTCCAGCACCGCCCGTGAGGCCGGCTCAGGCCAAAGCGAGGGCACAACACAAATCGCCGCCTGCAGCTGGCGGGCCTGCACCTCATCAGCTGGGATAAAACCGGTCATCTCAGCTTGCGGGCCGAGCTTTGCCACACAGGCGGCAACCTGTTTCTCATAGCTGGATTGATCTGTATTGGCAAAGCCGCGCGCGCCCACCAGCTGCAGCCGCCATTCCGGAAAATCAGGCAGAATCTCTGCACAGGCGGCAGCCGTCTCCAGCACCCCTTTTTCTGGAACCATGCGGGCGACCAGCACGATGGTCTTGCTCTTTATCGGCCTTTTTTTCACCGGCCGGTCCACCCCCAGCGGCGTGACCTTTACTTTGGCGATGTTCGCCCGGTCCTCCAGCCCCTCCAGAAAACAGCGCCGGATATAGTCCGAGACGCAGAAAATGCCGGCCAGATTATCCAGCAGCCAACGCCGCTCAGCCAGCCGGGTGCCGCCGCGCATCTCTCTTGGATCATTATGCAGGAACAGCGCAATCTTCAGATCAGGCCGCCTTTTGGCAATATAGGCGGCGACATGGCAGCGGCCATGCACTTCCAGCAGGCCCGGCAGCTCGGCCTGTCCGTCCAGCCAGTCCAGATAGGCCGCCGCCAACCCCAGATTGCGCCCCCTCAGCAAGCCGCGCTTTGGCTGCAGCGGCTGAAAAGGCAGGTTGGCCAGCACTGGCCCCTGCGGGTCCTGGCCCAGCACCAGCTGATCCCGATAATGGCTGGACCGGGCCATATCGCGCACCACCTGGGCCACCGCCCCGGCATTGGAGGCGGTAAAACGTTCCTTGACAGGCAATAAAAAATGCAGCGGGGCCGGGCCAACGGACAGGACAGGGCTGGAAGACATAGTGCAAATGGCCGATTCTTAACCGGTTGAGTCAAACAAGGGAGAGACGCGCCCCCCTTCTAGCGATAAGCCCTTCTGCTTGCCAAGGCAAGCCTGCTGGCCTGATGTCTGGCCAAAACAAGCCTTGTATGCGCTGGCTATAAAAACCGGCAGCTTTTTGATTTGACCTTTGCAACTTCGGCTGACACTCTTTCAGACAGAGCAGAAAAAGGGGGCAAAGCGATGAAAACCCGTGCCGCGGTCGCGTTTGAGGCAGGCCAGCCGCTGGAAATAGTAGAGCTGGATTTGGAAGGGCCAAAGGCTGGCGAAGTGTTGGTAGAGATTATGGCCACCGGCATTTGCCATACAGATGAGTTCACCCGCTCCGGGGCTGACCCGGAAGGGCTGTTCCCGGCCATTCTGGGCCATGAGGGAGCCGGCATTGTGCGCGCGGTGGGCGGCGGGGTCACCAGCCTGGCAGAGGGCGATCATGTGATCCCGCTCTATACGCCGGAATGCCGGGAATGTGATTATTGCCTGCATCCCAAGACAAATCTGTGCCAGGCTATCCGCACGACTCAAGGCCAGGGGGTGATGCCGGACGGGTCGTCCCGCTTTTCCTATAAAGGGCAGAAAATCCATCATTATATGGGCACCTCCACCTTTGCCAATTTTACCGTTTTGCCGGAAATTGCGCTGGCGAAAATCAGATCCGACGCGCCTTTTGACAAGGTGTGCTATATCGGCTGCGGGGTCACTACCGGTATCGGGGCGGTGATCAATACGGCCAAGGCAGAGCCGGGCTGTGTAGCGGTTGTTTTCGGGCTGGGCGGTATTGGCCTGAATGTAATTCAAGGGCTGCGGATGATCGGGGCGGCGATGATTGTCGGGGTGGATTTGAACTCGGACAAACAGGAATGGGGCCGCCGTTTTGGCATGACCCATTTTGTCAATCCAAGCGAGGTTGCAGGGGATCTGACAGCCCATCTGGTTGAGCTGACCGGTGGCGGGGCAGATTACAGTTTTGAATGTATCGGCAATACAGATGTGATGCGGGTGGCGCTGGAATGTGCGCATAAAGGCTGGGGCGAATCGATTATTATCGGTGTCGCCGGGGCAGGTCAGGAAATTTCCACCCGCCCGTTCCAGCTGGTGACCGGGCGCAGCTGGCGCGGCACGGCTTTTGGCGGTGCGCGGGGGCGCACGGATGTGCCAAAAATTGTCGATTGGTATATGCAAGGCCGTATCGATATTGACCCGATGATCACCCATAGCCTGTCGCTGGAGGAAATCAATAAGGGGTTTGATCTGATGCATTCCGGTGAGTCTATCCGCTCGGTGGTAATCTATTAGCCAAGGCGGGTCTGCCTGCCTGATCCTTTTGGCTCCCTGCGGATGGGTCACTTTTTTTTATATTAGTTGCAGATTATTCAAAAAAACTTGTCTATACTGACCATCTTGTGACCGGCCGGGTGGTGGGACTTGCAAGACAGGCTTTGTCAGGATCGGGATTTTTTTGGTCAGCTATGCAACTTCGCAGATGGCAGCAGGGGATTATTGACGGCTTTGAGGATCTGCTCAAGGCGCATCGCCGTTTTATTATCAAGGCCCCAACCGGGGCAGGCAAAACGGTTCTTGCTTCGGAGATTATCCGGCAATTCTATCCCGGGGAAAAAGTCATTGTGCTGTGTCACCGGCTGGTTCTGCTGGAGCAGCTGGAACAGGCCCTTGCCAAGGAACACCGGGTCCGCAAGCTGGGTCTGAACCATACTGAACGGGCCTTTGACGGCTATGATGTGCTGCTCTCTACCAGCACCCGCGCCCGTGATATTCTGGATGAGGCGGTGGAGCAGGCCAAGCTGGTGATCATTGATGAGGCGCACCGGGTCTCGCCGAACGGAACTGGCTATAAGCGGATTTTGGATTGCTTTATGGAGCGCGGGCGCGATGATGCGCATCTGCTGGGACTGACCGCTTCACCTGAGCGGCGCACCGCTGATCAGCGTGACCAGCTGAGCCTTGCCTTTGATGCGATCATTGACGGGGCGGATATGGACAAGCTGTTTGATGAGGGGATTTTGGTCCGCCCGCGCTATCGTCCGCATTTTATCCATGATCTGGAACTGGCCTCGATTGATATTTCCAGCGGCGATTTTCCGGTTGCCAAGCTGGCTCCGGCGATTATTAAATCTTCTATGATCAGCCATGCGTGTGCGATTTATGCAGAGGAACGCAAAAATGTCAGCCCGAAGCCGATTTCGGCCTGGTTCTGCCCGGATGTCACGGTGGCAGAAACAACGGTTGAGGCGATTGAGGAGATGGGCTTGTCAGTCTCGCTGATCACCGCCTCCACCCCGATAAAAGAGCGTATGCAGATGCTGTCTGATCATGCGTCTGGCCAGGTTGAGGCTGTGGTTTCCGTGGGTGTGCTGGCAGAGGGCTGGGACAATCCGCATTGCAATATCATCGTGCATATGCGCCCCACACTTTCCAAGGTTTTGTGGGGCCAGTCTGTCGGGCGCGGCCTGCGGTCAGCAGCGGAAAAAGATACCTGTGTGGTGATTGATGTCAGCTCCAACTGGTCCACTTTCGGGCCGGTTGAAAAATTGCAATGGTCGCTCTGGTCGCATCGTGGCTCCTATCTGAAATTCAAGAACCGCTTTGAATGGATTGCCCAGCAGCCGCTGGATGAGCAATCCAGTTTCTATCTGTGTGACAATAAGCTGGACGGGGGGCTGCGCTGCAGCCATGTCTATCTGAAAGACAAGTTTTCCGATACGGGTTGCCCGGTCTGCGGCTCTTTTTCTGCGATTGATATTCATAAAGAACAGAAGATGGATAGCCAGGTGAATGATATTGGCCTGCACCGGCTGTTCTTTGAGCGAATCCCGCAAGTCTATGAAGAGATGAACCGCGATATCTGGCGCACGCTGGGACGCACCGCCTGGACCGGGGCAGAAAAGCCGGAGCTGATTTTCCTGGCTTTTTGCAAGGCATTTGAGCTGGTATCGGGCGCGCCTTCCAATTCGGATTCAGAATTCTGGCTTCATACGCTCCAAGGCGAAGCTGCCATTCGCGGCTTTCTGGTAGAAAACAAGATCCAGATCGTCAAGGCTGAGCAATTTGAACATGAAATTCTGGTCGATGGCTTGATGTATGGGCGGCGGGTGCGGGCCTTGCAGTCCAATCACGGTATCTTGCTGTGCGGGGCCCAGTTTGAGGATACGCCCGAAGATGTGTTGGAGCGCAAATACCAGCGCGCCCTGCAAATTATTGAGCGGCTGGCAGTGATGGGCTGCTCACAGCAGGATAATCTGCCCTATTTCAAGGCACGGGATATTCTGGGCGGGGCCAGCTGACCGCGTTTCGCCATTGCCAAGAACCGCCAGGACAGGTAACAAAAACTCATGGATAAACCGATCATCATCGCCCCGTCTATTTTGGCATCTGATTTTGGCCGTTTGGCTGAGGAAATCAGCGCGATTGACCGGGCCGGGGCGGAGTGGGTTCATCTGGATGTGATGGATGGCCATTTTGTGCCGAATCTGACCTTTGGGCCGCCGATTGTGAAGTCTGTGCGCGCCGCCAGCCAGCGTTTTTTTGATGCCCATCTGATGGTTTCCAACCCGGATCGGCTGCTGGCTGATTATGCGTCCGCCGGGGCAGAAGGGATCACCGTGCATATAGAGGCTTGCCCGCATCTGGACAGAACCTTGTCTGCTATTCGAGAGCTGGGCTGCCGGGCCGGGGTGGCGCTTAATCCGCATACGCCGGTTGACGGGCTGGCCCATATTCTGGACAGGCTGGATATGGTGCTGGTCATGACAGTGAATCCGGGCTTTGGCGGCCAGAGCTTTATTGAGGCCATGCTGCCGAAAATTGCGGCGGTGAGGGAATTGATTGGCGGGCGCGCTATCGATATTCAGGTGGATGGCGGAATCACGCCTGCTACCGCGGGCCAGGTGATCGCGGCCGGTGCCAATGTGCTGGTTGCTGGCTCAGCTGTATTTCGTGGCGGGGCAGACAGCTATCAGGCCAATATTGATGCGCTGCGCAGCTAACCGTATTTTTTAGCGGCTGCTTTTTCTAGCCTGATATTTTAACCGGATTCTGGCGCGCGTTTTTTTCGGTCGGGGGCGCTGCCGATATGCGTCTCGCCGCGCTGGCGGGCCAGCTGCATTTGTTTCTGGCGTTCAGCAAAGCGGGCGCGCTGGCTGGCGCTGGTCTTTTCAATACAATGCGGGCAGCTGATCCCGGGCTGGTAGGCATTTGATTTTTTGTCCTGATAAGACAGCGGCATCCGGCAGGCATGGCACATATCAAAGCGGCCCTTTTCCAGCCGGTGATTGACCGCGACCCGGTCATCAAAAACGAAACACTCCCCTTGCCAGAGGCTGTCTTTTTCGGCGACTTCCTCAAAATATTTCAAAATGCCGCCTTTCAGGTGAAAAACCTCATCAAAGCCGTATTGACGCATCAGCGCGGTTGATTTCTCACAGCGAATCCCGCCAGTGCAATACATGGCAATTTTTTTTGGCCGCTCGGCTTCTGGCAGGCTGGCCAGCTGTTCGGCAAAGGCTGGAAATTCCCGAAAGCTGGAAGTGTGCGGGTTCACCGCCCCGGCGAATTGGCCGATGGCTATTTCATAATCATTGCGGGTATCCACGACCAGCACGCCCGGCTCAGAGATCAGCCGGTTCCAATCCTGCGGCTCTATATAGGTGCCGGCCTGGCTGGCGGGTTCAATATCCGGCCTGCCCATGGTGACAATCTCTTTTTTCAGCCGCACCTTCATGCGGTGGAACGGGCATTCTTCATGCAGCGCAAATTTTAACTCAATATCGCTGAATTCCGGCTGTTTCCGCAGCCAGTCAACCAGCTGAATCAAACCCTCGCGGCGGCCCGCCACCGTGCCATTAATGCCCTCTGATGCCAGCAGCAGCGTGCCGGACAGGCCAGCCTGCCTGCACAGGCTGGATAATCTGGCCTGCCAATCCGGCAAATCGGTCAGCGAGACGAATTTATACAAGGCCGCAACGATGAATCCGCCTGTCTCTGGCACTGAAACTTGCATAGGGTTTGTTGCTGCCCGCATCGGGGCGGCTCCTGTTTATGCATGGATGGGCAAATTTTGGCTTGCCGGATAACCGGGGTTCTCTTTAGCATAGACTACTGTCCTTGAGAAGCAGGCAGGAGGGTTGGGGTGCGCCAGACAGGCAAGAAAAAAACCAAAACGCCGCCGTTGATAGAGGTGCGCGATCTGCATAAAAACTATGGCGAGCTGGCGGTATTGCGCGGGGTCAGCCTGGCTGCCTCTGCAGGCGATATTGTCAGCCTGATAGGCTCTTCCGGCTCTGGTAAATCCACCTTGCTGCGCTGTATCAATCTGTTGGAAAATTCAGAACAGGGAGAGATCAGCTTTCAGGGCGAGGCCATTCGCTGGGCGGGTAGCGGCGCGGCGCGGCGGCCGGCAGATGCGGCCCAGCTGCGCGCGGTTCGCACCCAGCTATCGATGGTTTTCCAGCAATTCAATCTCTGGTCCCACATGACCATTATGGATAATGTCATCCGCGCGCCGATAACTGTGCTGGGCCGGGATCCCGAACAGATGCGCCAAAAGGCCCTCAGCTTGCTGGACAAGGTCGGTATCGCTGACAAGGCCAATGCCTGGCCTGCCCAGCTTTCCGGTGGCCAGCAACAGCGCGCCGCGATTGCCCGTGCGCTGGCGATGGAGCCGGCGGCCTTGCTGTTTGATGAGCCGACCTCGGCCCTTGATCCAGAGCTGGAACAAGAAGTGATAAAGGTGATCCGGGCTCTGGCAGAGGAGGGGCGCACCATGCTGCTGGTCACCCATGATATGAAGCTGGCCCGCGACCTGTCCAGCCGGGTCATCTTTTTAGAGCAAGGCGTGATTGAGGAAGAAGGGTCGGCTTCAGACTTGTTTGGCAAGCCAAAATCGGCCAGACTGAGACAGTTTTTGAGTGCGTCCGCTGCCTAGCGGAACGCCGTTTGGGGTTTTATGGCAAAGGGAGAGAGAAATGAAGAAATTGATTATTGCTGCTATTCTGGCCAGCTTTGCTGCTGTGCCTGCTCTGGCACAGACCGTGCGGATGGGGACCGAAGGGGCTTACCCTCCCTATAACTTCATTAATGACAAGAATGAGGTGGACGGGTTTGAACGCCAGCTGGGTGATGAGCTGTGCAAGCGGGCCGGGCTGGATTGCGTCTGGGTGGTCAATGACTGGGATTCCATTATCCCGAATCTGGTCGCTGGCAATTATGATACGATTATTGCCGGTATGTCCATCACGGCTGAGCGGGATGAGGTGATCGATTTCACGCAAAATTATTTCCCGCCTGATCCGTCCGCCTATATGGCGCTGAAAGGGGCGGCTGGTTCTGTTGCCTCAGGCGTGGTCGCAGCCCAGACCAATACCATTCAGGCCGGTCATGTCGCCGCATCCGGGGCAACATTGGTTGAGTTTGCAACCCCGGATGAGACTGTCGCAGCAGTGCGTAATGGTGAGGCGGATGCGGTGCTGGCTGACAAGGCGTTTCTGGACCCCATCGTTGCTGAATCAGGCGGCGAGCTGGTCTTGGTCGGCGGTGATGTGATGCTGGGTGATGGGATCGGGCTTGGTGTGCGCGAATCAGACGGTGCCTTGAAAGCCAAATTTGATGCCGCTATCAGCTCAATGAAAGCAGATGGCACGTTGAACAGCATGATCAAGAAATGGTTTGGCGCGGATGCCTCAACCTTCTAGGGAACGCGCGGCAATCCTGAGCAGGGGCCAGCTATTGGCCCCTGCTGTCATTTTGGCGATATTCAGGGGCTAGGGCCAATGTTCGCCAGCTGCGCCGATCCCTCCATCCTGTCGGGCCTGCATTGGCTGGCCTGTTATCTGACGACCGCCAAGCATATCTCTTTTTACAGCTCTTTCGGCACTGTCCTATTATTGCTGGCACTGGCGGCTCCGGCGGCTTTGCTGCTGGGATTTGCCGGCGCGCTGGCCGACCGGTCGCAGAACTGGCTGCTGGCCTTGCTTGGCCGTGCCTATATCGCGATGGTGCGCGGTGTGCCGGATATTGTGTTTTTCCTGTTTGTGCCTATCGCGCTGGATCAGGCTGTTGAATATATCCGCAATATACTCTTTTGCGATGAGCGGGCTGCCTCGGTCTGGCAGGGCAATGATTTTGTGGTTTGCGCCGCGGCCAAGATGCCGCTTTCCTCTGCTGCGCCTTTTGTGCATACGCTTTGGGGTTTTGTTCTGGCGCTGACCGCCTTTGCCATTGTGTTTGGGGCTTTTGCAGGCAATGTGCTGGCCGGGGCCATGCGCGCTGTGCCGCGCGCCCAGCTGGAAACCGGGGCGGCCTATGGCATGACAGACAGACAGGTATTCCGCCATATTCTGTTGCCGCAAATGTGGATTTATGCGCTGCCCGGCCTGTCCAATTTGTGGATGATACTGGTGAAGGCCACGCCGCTGCTGTTTTTGCTGGGGGTGCAGGATATTGTCTATTGGGCGCGTGAGCTGGGCGGCTCCAAGACTTCGGCCTATGCCTATCCGCATCCGGATTGGCGGGTTTGGTATTTCAGCGGCTTGCTGGTGTTTTATCTGTTGCTGACTTTTGTCTCTGAGCGCGTGTTTGGCCTGTTGATGGCCCGCCTTGGCCGTGGTCAGGCGCTGCAAGGGGCACGCCAGCAAGGCGCGCTGGGCGGGGTGCTGTGATGAGCTGTCTTGCCAGCCTGTCTGATTATGGGTTGCGTGCGGTCGGGGTAGGTGAGCGGCTCTTGCCAAAGGCGGATATTTCTTTATGCGAGCAATTTGTGCTAATCGGCTCCGGGCTTATCTGGAATATCTATTTCGGGGTGCTGGCGGTGGTGCTGGGCTTTGGCTTTTCCATCCTGCTGGCCCTGGGCCGGGCCAGCCAGCAGGGGCTGGTGCGGCGTTTGTGTGGCGGCTTTATCTTTCTGTTTCGTGGCTCGCCCCTCTTTATTCAGTTTTTCTTTGCCTATGAAGCCTTTGTGCTATTGCCAAAGATCGGCATAGAGCTGGATTTTGGCCTGTTTGTGCTGAGCGCCGAGACGCGCTGGCTGACCAAAGCCTGGGCCGGGGCGTTGCTGGTGCTGTTCTGCAATACTTCAGCCTATACGGCAGAGATTTTCTATGGGGCGCTGAAAGCGGTGCCCAGCGGCGATATGGAAGCAGCCAGAGCCTATGGGATGACCGGCTGGCAACGCTTCCGGCATATTATCTTTCCTTCTATGCTGCGGCTGGCCTGGCCGGCCTATACCAATGAGGTGATTTTCCTGTTTCACGCTACGACTTTGGTATTTTTCTCAGGCTTTCCGGCCTGGCGGCAATCTGGTGATGCGCTCTATTATGCCAGCTATTTTGCGGACAAGACTTTCAACCCGTTTATTCCCTATCCGATAGTGGCCTTTTATTTTATCCTGCTGACGCTGCTTATCATTGGCCTTTTTGGTCTGGCTGGACGCTGGCTGAACCGGCATTTGTCACAGGCGGTCCGGCCGCGCTATCGATTCCGGCTTAACTTGCTTCGTTAAGGGAGCCCGCCTCTATCTGGGCTTTTGTCAGGGGCGGCAGATTGGCCTCAATCGCCTGTCTCATTTTTTCGGAATCCGGCCCGGTCATAGAGGAAAACCAGTCAATCATCTGGCCCTCCGGCCCGATCAGATATTTGTGGAAATTCCAGCGCGGCCTGCCAGCTCGGCCGACCTGTTCAGCTGCCCAGAGATAGAACGGATGGGCGGCATCCCCCTTGACCAGGCTGCGTTCGGTCATCGGGAAATCAATGGCGAAATTGACGCTGCAAAACTCCTTGATAGCCGCGCTGCTATCTAGCTCCTGGCGGCCGAAATCATTGCTTGGCACGCCCAACACCACCAGCCCCTGATCCCGGTATTTTTCCCAGAGGGCTTGCAGCTGATCATATTGCGGGGTGAAGCCGCAGCGCGAGGCGGTATTGACCACCAGCAGCAATTTACCGGCAAACTCCCCCAGCGACAACCGGGTGCCGTTAATCGAAGTGAAGCTGAATTGATGGGCTGTATCGGCTTGTGCCATGGGAAGGCCTCCGCTGGAAATCATCATAAGGACAAGCGCTGCAAACCGGGATTTTGCAAAGAACATAGTTATCACCCTGTCTGCTGGCACCTCATTTATCCCTGCTAGATGGGATGTGCTGCCAGCATTTCAAGGGGGGCAGGATAAGCGGCTGCTCAGCTGCGGGCTTCTGGCAGCTCTGGCAGCTGCCAGACATCGGCAAGAAAGGAATCCAGCACCGCCCCGCCAGTCAACCCCAGCAGCTTGTCACGCCAGCTGGCAGCGGGCTGGCCAAGGCGCATCACCTCGCCAGCTGTCTCGGCACGGCGGGCAATGCGGGCTGCGGCAGCGGCCCGTGCGGCGGCCATCCGGCTCAAGGCGCGGGGCAAATCCTCATCAGCCAGCGCCTCTGCCAGGGCGGCGATATCCATCAGGCTCTGGCCAAAACCCTGGGCCAGATGCGGCGGCATCAGATGGGCGGCCTCGCCGGCCAGCACGACCGGCCCGCGTCGCCAGCAATCCAGCACTGAAGCCTGCCAGAGCGGGGTCGGCTGCCAGACCTGCACCGCCTCAGCCAGCCAGCCCAGCACCGAACTGCTGCTGAGCTGGGAGCGGGCCGCCTGATCGGCGCTGTCACCGGCTCGCGGGGTTAGGGCCAGCACCAGATTAACCGTGCCGTCCGGGCCATAGGGATAGCTGACCAGATGGCAGGCCGTTCCCAGCCAGAGCCGCGTTGCCGGGCTGGCAAAACCAGCTGGCACTGCTGCTTTCGGTAGGCTGGCCCGCAAGGCCAGCTGGGTGGTGGCGCGCGGGGTTTGCTGAGGGGCGACAAACTGCCTGCCCACCCCGTGCGGCCCGTCTGTTGCCAGCACCTGATCAGCGAGCAGAATTTCGCCCTGTTCGGTTAACAGCCGGGCGCCTCCTGCCTGTTCGGTGATATGGGTGA
>Ga0181593_10006029_pt1 | contig 10927 bp, 10 predicted proteins | sample 071ome_19_FD_133756 | JGI IMG/M metagenome (GOLD analysis project Ga0181593, IMG submission 133756) | Coastal salt marsh microbial communities from the Groves Creek Marsh, Skidaway Island, Georgia - 071413AT metaG (megahit assembly) | ecosystem: Environmental > Aquatic > Marine > Intertidal...
AGTGGCATTTTGCTTCAATCCTGCCCGAGCGAGAATCGTACCGTATTCAACGCGAACGTTTCCGTCGACTGAGATGCTGGAAAATCTGAAAGATTGCGCATGGACGGAACTGGCAAGCAGCACAGTAAAAGTCAGAAATATAAATAAAATCAACCACATCCGATATTCGGAACGGTCACGAAATTCAGCGCGGACAATAGTCCGCGATGCAGCATCATTGCGCATTAAGACAACCTTTTAAGACATCCCAGTCCAGAGTTTGGTATCGGTATTAACGAGGTATGTCAAAATGATCCCTGCCTATCGGCAAGAAAATGTTGCTGTCTTTCAGAGTTAGATGAATACAGACGAACCGCTCTCAAAAGAAAAAACAATAGCGGCGAGCGTTAATGCACCTGAGACAGCAGCCAAAACAATACGCGGTCCCAGTTGAGACCTACGAAAAAAGCCAATGCATTCGAACCTGAAACCAAAGCGCTCATGGTCGCCTCCTATCTTCTGACACCTCGATCCTAAAGACGGATTTGGGCAAAAAAGGGGCGCGCAGTAGACGGTTTCTTGTCGGTGTTTAAACCGAGCACGCTATATCGTTGGTCATTGCAAAAACCATAAACATGAGAACAATGGTCAAACCTAGCGACATCAGAAACCGGAATGCCTTTTCAGGTGGTGGACGGCGGGTAATGGCCTCGTACACATGAAAGACAAGGTGACCACCGTCTAGGACCGGAATGGGCAATAGGTTCATCAGACCAATTGCCGAGGACAAAAACGCAATGAAGTACACATAGTCATCAATCCCCTGGCTGGCCATCGCCCCCGATGTTTCTGCGATGCCAACTGGACCGGACAAGTTACATGTCGAGATAGCCCCGGTTAGGACGTGATATAGACCGGATAAACTGGAATGAATGATGTCTCCGACCTGAGCTGTGCCGTATTTTATAGCGTCGAACGGGGAAACCATTTCGCGTTTTGGCTCAAAGAGAAAGTCCAGCACAACACCAATGCGCCATGTCGTCACGAATGATCCGTCATCCTGTTGCTCATCCATGCGCTGAGCTGCAAGCTCCACATCTCTAATATCGCCATCATTCCAAACTGTTAGATTAATAGGCTCACCATTCGAATTCTCAACAAAGTCCTTGAGTTGGCTGAACGCAAAAACCGGATTACCTTCAATATGAGTGACGACGTCTCCTACTTTCATCCCTGCTTCATAGGCGGCTCCTCGGGGAACTAGGAAGTTGACCATTGGTGGAAAGGTATAGGGGCCTAAAACGTCCTGAATCTTTCCATCCCTACGCACTGTGTAAGCGAGAATTTCTTGTACCGGCAGTTTCTTATCCAGACCATTCATCCCTGAGAGGTCTTCGATATCGTTACCTTCGACTGCTAGAAGTTCGTCCCCTACGGCCAATTCGAACGTACCATAGGGCAAAGGTAACAACTCGCCGATTGTCAAAGGTTCTCGAACCGAACCTTTAGACATGGAAAGGACAAAGAAAACGAGGATGGCCAGAGCAAAATTGAAAATTGGACCAGCTGCGACAGTCGCAGCCCTTGCCCAGAGAGGGGCGCCGTGCATCGTTGCCCGTTTTTCTTCCTCGGAAAGACTTTCGAAAACGTTCGAATCCTTGTCGCTCGCCGCGTTTGAATCCCCGAAAAATTTCACGAATCCGCCAAAAGGTATGGCTGCGACCTGCCAGCGAGTTCCGTGGCTGTCTTGACGGGACCACAAAACGGGCCCGAAACCTATACTGAAGACTTCAGCGTGAATCCCGCTCCAGCGACCGACAATATAGTGACCAAACTCGTGGACAAATACGATTACAATCAACGCAATAACAAATGCAAACAAAGTGAACGCGAAGTTGCCGAAACTTGGTATTATCGAGATCAGGTCCATTACAATAAAATCTCCGCTCGTTACTCAAAATGCTCCGGTTAAAACCAGCTCATTCGCCACACGTTTAGCCGTGCTTTCTGCATTATTCACGTTTTCCAACGTCATCGCGTCGTTAATAAGGCTATCTTTTGACCCAAGTTGCTCAAGTACGGCCTCAACAAGGCGCGCCATATCCATGAAACCGATTTGTTCGGCAATAAATGCATCCAGCGCTCGTTCTTTCGCAGCGTTGAACACTGCTCCGCTCAGACCGCCCTGGCGCATAACCGTTTGCGCAAGTTCCAATGCCGGATATCGGTTTGGATCCGGTTTCGAAAACGTTAATTGCGAGATCTTGGCAAGATCCAACCGGTCAACCGGAAGTTTTTTTCTGCTTGGCCAATGTAACGCATAGCCAATCGCATGTCGCATATCCGGTGGCCCTACGTGTGCCATCAGCGCACCGTCTTGAAAACCAACAAGGGCATGCACCAAGGACTGAGGGTGGACAATCACTTCAATTTGCTCAGGCGTGAAACCGAAAAATTCCTTTGTCTCGATGACTTCCAATGCCTTGTTAAACATCGACGCGCTATCAATTGTGATCCTTTGCCCCATGTCCCAATTTGGATGCGTGGCCGCCTGCTGGGGCGTAGCACTTGCAATGTCCGCGAGCGGCCAGTCTCGAAACGCGCCACCTGAGGCCGTGATGATCACGCGCTCGACATCTTCTATTTCTTCACCAACCAAGGCCTGGAAAATCGCTGAATGCTCGCTGTCTACAGGTAGAACGGTTGCACCGACATTTTTTGCCGTATCCAGCAAGAGTGAGCCAGCAGTCACCAAAGATTCTTTATTTGCTAAGGCAAGTGTGGCCCCTTGGCGCAATGCCCTCAGACCAGGTTCTAATCCCGCGGCGCCGACAATCGCGGACATCGTTAGTTCCACATCCCGCTCGGCCGCCTCTAGCAAAGCTGTTCGCCCAGCCGCCGCTTCGACCCCCGTTCCTTTCAATGCTCGCTTAAGATCAGGCAATAGATCTTCGTTTGCTGTAACTGCAATTTCAGCATTTAAATCAATTGCGTCCTTAGCAAGTCGGGCGATGTTATTTTCGCCGGTAAGGGCCACTACTTGATAGGCATTACGATCGCGTCGAACGAGGTCAATGGTGCTTTGCCCAATAGATCCTGTCGCACCCAGGATTGTGATCCGTTTACTCATCGCCATTCCAGCTGGAAAAGATCAAGCCCCTCGGGCAATACAAAGCTCATCGCTCCAACAACCAACGCTGCAGCAATCATGGCATCAAAACGATCCAGAAAGCCCCCATGCCCTGGGATCAGATTAGAACTGTCTTTAATCTCGAACTTTCGCTTCAAAGCGCTTTCCGCGATGTCGCCCATCTGGGATGCGAAAGCGACCAAAACGCTTAACGCAACAAACAGTACAGCATTGGCAGTATCAAAAACTAATCCAACCAATGCTGCGGCGATCCAGCCCGAAGCAGTGCCTGACCAGGTTTTCTTGGGGCTGAGAGACGGCCAAAATTTCGGGCCGCCCATAAGCCTCCCGCCGAAATAGCCGGCGACATCAGAGGCAATGACAATCATGACCAGCCATAAAAGCCAGTATAGCCCCTGATCATTGCGAAGAATATCCAGAACCAATCCTGATGCAGAGATCATAATTGCGAAAAGAAAGACACGTACTTTGTGATTTTGGGCTGCGATAAATGCCGATATCGGGACGACTAGAAATAGGATTGTGATCGATCCCCAAGAACCTGCGGGCAAAAAATACAAACACAGACCTACGATCAAAGCAGCAACCAAAGGAAATACCCTGCCCTTTGATGACAGATTAAAAAGTTCCCAAATCATTGCTCCGCAAATCACGGATACGAAAAGACCAAACGCATTGCCGCCTATGATAGCTGACGTCAGTCCTAGTATTGCCAAAACAACGCCTGAAATGACACGCTCACGTAAATCAGACCATTGGGCTGATTTCATACTTTCACGCCCCCAAAACGACGCTCTCGTGAGCCGTACCGCTGCAAGACCTTATGGAATTCTTTTGCCGTAAAATCAGGCCACAAAGTGTCAATGAACTCGTACTCCGAGTAGGCAGATTGCCAAAGCAGAAAGTTGGAAATCCGCGCCTCTCCGCTGGTGCGGATCACAAGATCAGGGTCAGGAAGGACATGGGTATCCAAATATCGTGGAAGCGTCTCTTCGTCGACGCTATCCGGCGAAAGTTTACCCGCGGCCACATCCTGAGCAAGTCGCTTTGTGGCGCGCGCAACTTCATCGCGCCCACCATAATTGATGGCGACAGTCAGGTGTACAAGATCGTTTTCCGAAGTCATCAGTTCAAGATCGTCCATTAGCTCAACCAGCTTTGGATCGAGCCTAACTCGATCTCCGATAAAACGAACCCTAATGCCGTTATATTTCAGAGCGCGGGCTTCTCCGATGATGTATCGCTTGAACAGACTCATTAAACCGGCCACTTCGGTCTGAGTACGCTTCCAGTTTTCCGTGGAGAACGCGAAAATCGTTAAAAACTTAACACCTTCTTCGGGGCAAGCTTCAACGATTTCACGTACGCGCTTGGCACCAGCGTGATGTCCGAACAGCCTTGGTCGACCGCGCATTTGCGCCCAGCGACCGTTACCGTCCATTATGACCGCGACATGCCGCGGTCCTGAACGCTTTTGTTCGGGCTTCACCATTACCACTCCTTCGGCGCGTCTAATCAGACGTGCATGATCTCGGCTTGCTTGGTTTCAAGTGCCTTATCGACTAGCGCGATAAACTTATCGGTAAGCTCTTGCACTTCAGATTCCCAAAGCTTCTGATCATCTTCAGACATACCAGCGGCTTTCGCCTTTTTGACCTGATCCATGCCATCACGACGCACATTTCGTACAGAAACGCGAGCGTGCTCGGCGTACTGAGCAGCTACACGAGTCAATTCGCGGCGGCGTTCTTCGTTTAACTCAGGGATCGGCAGCATGATAATCGTGCCGTTGGTCTGAGGATTGATACCTAAGCCACTTTCTCGAATGGCTTTTTCTGCCGGGCCAACCAGGGATTTATCCCAAATATTCACTGTTACCATGCGTGGTTCGGGAACGTTTACAGTACCTACCTGATTGATCGGTGTCTTTTGCCCGTAAGCTTCGACCATGATCGGTTCAAGGATTGCTGCCGATGCACGGCCAGTGCGAAGCGATGCAAATTCCGTTTTCAAGGCGCCCATTGCACCTGACATACGTCGTTCCAAATCATCGGTATCGATTTCAAAATCTTCTTCGGACATTTCAGCCTCGTTGTCTGAGTTTTTCTGCCATTTGGGCCTGTATCAATACCACTTTACTACTGTGGTACGACCTTTGTATAGGTGCCTTCGCCAGCCAGGATCCCGCAAAATCCGCCGGGTTCATCAAGTGAAAAGACGATAATCGGCAGATTATTGTCACGCGCCAATGCAATCGCTGACGCATCCATAACGCCCAGGTGTTGGGCCAGAACTTGATCATACGTTACCTCGTCGAAACGCTTGGCGTCTGAATGTTTGGCCGGGTCTTTATCATAAACTCCATCCACCTTGGTGCCTTTGAAGATCGCTTCGCAGGACATTTCATTGGCCCGCAATGTCGCGGCAGTGTCAGTTGTAAAGTATGGGTTTCCGGTGCCCGCTGCAAAGATACAAACACGCTTTTTTTCAAGGTGGCGTACCGCGCGGCGGCGAATATAAGGTTCGCAAACTTGATCCATTGGGATCGCGCTTATTACACGCGTATAGATGCCAAGCGCTTCAAGGGCTGACTGCATGGCAAGCGCATTCATGACCGTTGCTAGCATGCCCATGTAATCAGCGGTTGTCCGCTCCATACCTTGAGCAGACCCCTGAAGCCCTCGGAAAATATTACCCCCACCAATCACCATGCAGATTTCAACGCCCAGATCGTGGACTGACTTTACCTCTTCCGCGATTCGCTGGACCGTCGGTGGGTGCAGACCGAATCCCTGGTCCCCCATCAATGCTTCCCCCGAGATTTTAAGCATAACACGTTTAAATTCGGGTTGAGGCGCTGATGTATCGGTGGGCATTTGTATCTCCTGAAAGGGATCATTTTGTGAAAGTCAAAAATCCTTTGCAAAATGTCGGAATATACGTCCGGTTTCAATGCACGAGAGGGAACTAATTGCATCAAATGTACTTTTCGACCAAAAGGTGCCCAACCAAACATGGATTTTGACTTGTTGCGAGCATTCGATGACGTCCCCAATGGGCCAATTCTAATCGCTGGTCCCACAGCCAGCGGAAAAAGCGCCCTGGCTATTTGGTTGGCGCAGCATTTTGGCGGCCGGATCATCAATGCGGATGCGCTTCAAGTTTTTGAGGGTTGGCGCATCCTGACGGCACGCCCCGATGACGACGACCTCATCAAAGCAGAACATTGTCTTTACGGACATGTCGCTTTTGACGAAACGTATTCGGTGGGTCACTGGTTGCGAGACCTCAAGCCGATGTTAACCGGAGAACCACGTCCAATTATCGTTGGTGGAACCGGATTATATTTTTCGGCCCTGACCAAAGGATTGGCCGATATCCCGACTGTTCCTAATCATATCCGAGAGGAGGCCAACGCCGTCTGCGCGTCAAACGGCTTTCAGGTCATGCTTAAGGATCTCGACGAAAAGACAAAGTCTCGCATTGATTTAAACAATCCGATGCGTGTTCAGCGCGCGTGGGAGGTTTGGCGCGCGACTGGGCGTCAGATTTCGGATTGGCAGGACAGCACCCCTCCACCCTTATTGTCCGATAGCGGGCTAACGAAAATCGTCTTGAATTCATCGGTTGAATGGTTGAGCGATAGAATTGAGCGCCGATTTGACAAAATGCTCGAGATCGGCGCCCTGGAAGAAGCCGAGCATATGCTACCCCATTGGAATCCAGAGCTTTTATCGTCAAAGGCTATTGGCGCAAAGGAACTCATTTCACATCTCAAAGGCGAGATATCTTTGGATGAGGCTCGGGGTTTTGCGACGATCACGTCGCGTCAATACGCGAAAAGGCAGCGCACTTGGTTTCGATCCAAGATGGCCAACTGGCTACAATTCGACGCTGAGCGCCTTGGTGAGCAGTTGATCTAGACACCCTTCGCACAACTTTAAGACTGTCAACGCTATGAGAAGTCTCGTATTAAGCCTTCAAAAAAGCGAAAGAATCACGATTCTACCCTTGCATCGCGCGGTTATGTCGTTTTTGCTAAGTCATGGTGTCGCTTTTAAGCCTAAAAATGGCGAAAGCGATGATTGACGGTAGGGAAAAACTCGTGCCGTATGGTCAGCAATAGGAGGATTCTGCGCAAACATTCCATAGGAAAGTCGATATCCTTGATAGGATTTGTCTATTGAATGCTTTACATGGATTGTCCTAGTAAAAATTAAAACGTGTCACAGGGAGTATAAGATGACGCAAGAACTAATGAACGGAGGCCGCATCCATCCGGTCGCGAAAATGTATGCCGAAGAAGTCAAGGCGGGCAAACTCAGCCGCCGCGAGTTTATGGCGCGCGCGACGGCTCTGGGTGTTGCTACTCCGGTTGCCTATGGCATGCTGGGCATGACTGCTCCGGTCCTCGCAGCTGGTCACGCCAAGCAGGGTGGAACCCTTCGTATGGAAATGGAAGTTCGCGCATTAAAAGATCCGCGGACTTATGACTGGACCCAGATCGCCACCGTGACGGCAGGTTGGCTGGAATTCCTGGTTGAGTATAACTCCGACGGTTCGTTTGAACCGCTTCTCCTAACCTCTTGGGAAGCAAACGCTGACGCAACACAGTACACTCTGAAAGTCCGTCAAGGCGTTAAATGGAACAACGGCGACGACTTCACTGCCGACGACGTTGCCCGCAATATCACCATGTGGTGCGACAAGGACGTTGAAGGTAACTCGATGGCAGGCCGTATGGCGTCATTGATTGACCCCAACACCAATAAAGCTGCCGAGGGCGCGATTGTAGTGGTTGACAGCCATACCGTTCAACTGAACTGCTCGAGCTCGGACATCTCGATCATTCCGGGCATGGCAGATTACCCAGCTCAAATCGTTCACAGCTCGCACAGTGCAGATACAATGCTATCGAACCCGATTGGCACAGGATACATGCTACCTGAAAGCCATGAAGTCGGCGTTAAGGCAGTTCTGGTACGTAATGAAGGCCACGACTGGTGGGGTTACGCAGCTGGCAAAGGCGGTTATCTGGATCGCATCGAATTCATCGACTACGGCACAGATCCCGCAGCGATGGTCGCGGGATACGACGCTGGCGAAATCGACATGAACTGGGAAACTCCGGGTGAATACAACGACATTCTCGACGGCCTTGGCCTGAACAGATCGTCGGTTGCGTCGGGTGCGACAATCGTTATCCGTCCGAACCAGCTTGCCGAAGTCGATGGCATGAAGCCGTATGCAGACAAGCGCGTTCGTCAAGCTATTGCTATGGCTGTAGATAACGCAGTTTGTCTTGAGCTAGGCGTGAATGGTCTGGGAACTGCAGCGGACAACTGCCACGTTGGTCCAATGCACCCCGAGCACGACCCGTCTGTAACCCGTAAACCGTTCGATCCAGCCGCTGCAAAAGCGCTGATGGACGAAGCAGGAATGGGTGACTTTGAACACGATGTTATCTCAATAGACGACGATTGGCGCCGCAACACCACTGCAGCAGTAGTGGCACAGTTGAATGACGCTGGTATCAAGGCAAAGCACACTGTTATGCCGGGTTCGACTTTCTGGAATGACTGGACCAAGTATCCTTTCAGCTCGACCAACTGGAACCACCGCCCGCTGGGGACACAGGTTCTGGGTCTAGCCTATCGTTCTGGCGAAGCATGGAATGAATTCGGCTGGTCTAACGCCGAGTTTGACGCCCTGCTAACCGAGGCAAACGGTATTGCGGATGCTGATGCGCGTCGTGTGGTTATGTCGAAGATCCAGGCAATTGTCATCGAAGAAGGCGTAACAATCCAGCCATACTGGCGTGGTTTGAACCGTCACCACGTTGAAGGTCTGGTCGGAGCAGACATGCACATTGCGTATCTGCCACAGATCTACAAGTGGGGTTGGGCTGCTTAATCACCCAAACTCAATTTAAATGTCATGGGCCACCTTGTAGGGTGGCCCGTTTCAAAAACACTCCGGTGAATAAACCGGGTAAATTCATCTGACCAGCAGGGGTCGATATGGGACTTTTTATCCTCCGCAGGGTGGGAGTGATGATTTTGACGGCTTTGTGCCTGACTTTCATCGTTTTTTTCCTTACGAACCTTTATCCCAACTTAGAAAAACTCGCTAAAACTCAAGGTAACTTCCGAATGTCGGATGAGCAGGTTGAAACCTGGCTTGGGAACCGCGGATATCTACAACCAACTGTCGTGAAGTACGGTCAGTGGCTTGGTGTTGTGCCCGGTTATGTCATTGAGGGCAAGGACGGCGAAGTCAGGGGGCGTTGTTTCCGAGGCACGATTGAGCTGGAAGACGCGCCTCGTTTCTGTGGGATTATTCAGGGCGACTGGGGGCAATCGACAGTCTTCAAAGTTTCGGCTTCTGAAGTGATCGGGACCAGACTTAGCCTGACAGGTCAGTTGATGATGTGGGTTCTTATTCTTATGGTTCCTACCGCATTGATCGTTGGCATTATGGCCGGCATGCGAGAAGGATCATGGCTTGACCGTTCTCTCTCGACGTTTGCGATCACAACGACAGCTACGCCTGAATATGTGTCTGGCGTTATCTTTATCGCCGTGTTTGCATCCTCAACTGTTGGCCTGAAATGGTTCAAAGGCTCGGCCACATCGGCGATGGAAAATGCGAACTTCGAAAATTTCTTCCTCCCAGTGCTGACAATCGCACTTTATGGTATGGGGTATGTTGCACGAATGACGCGAGCGTCTATGGCTGAAGTCATGACCGCGCAGTATATCCGTACGGCACGCCTCAAAGGAGTGAGCTTCAAGAACATTGTTCTTAAGCATGCACTGCGCAATGCACTGATTGCCCCATTCACCGTGATTATGCTTCAGTTCCCATGGCTTCTGAACGGTGTGGTTATCGTCGAGTCTTTGTTCAACTACAAAGGCTTTGGATGGGTTCTGGTACAGGCCGCAGGAAATAACGACATCGAACTATTGCTCGGTGTCTCTGTCGTGTCCGTTATTGTGGTTCTGGCAACGCAGCTGATTTCAGATATCGGCTATGTCTATCTGAATCCTCGGATCAGCGTAAATTAAGGAGAGGACGAGATGGACCCGCTAAGCTGGGGCGAAATCATCGCCCGTATCCTCGGAGACTTGATGCCGACATGGATCTCACTGATCGTTATGTTCGTGTTGTCTTTTCTCTACAAACGCAAACTTGGTCTTTACGGAAAACTCTTTGACAGCACCATCGGCATAATCGGATTAGCATTGGTCATGTTCTGGGTATTCACCGGTATCTACGCTGCTCTGGACATGGTCGGAACACACGATCCACTGGCCCAGGTCTCTGGTATGAAGAATAAGGTGCCCGGAACTCCGGTTCGCGGTGCGACTGACGGCGCTTATGAATATTATCTGCTTGGCGGAGATAATCTGGCCCGTGACGTTTACACACGCATGGTCAAAGGCGCATGGGAAGTGATCAAGATTGCACCGTTCGCGACACTTTTCGCCTTCATGGTCGGGATTACACTTGGATTGCCCGCAGGATATTATGGCGGTCGTTTGGACACATTCCTTTCTTTCCTAGCCAACCTGATCCTTGCCTTCCCAGTAATCTTGCTGTTCTACTTACTGGTGACGCCAGTAATCATTGCAACGGGCATTCCAGTGTATATGGCAGGTGTATTGTTCCTGTTCCCGGTGATTTTCTTCGTCGTCCTGTTCAACTCACGCTTTTTCACTCAACCCAATAAACGCAATGTTTATCTGGCGGTAACCATCTTGCTTGGCGGCTGGTTGTATTTGGGAATTGCTTGGG
>Ga0181593_10006031_pt1 | contig 10925 bp, 13 predicted proteins | sample 071ome_19_FD_133756 | JGI IMG/M metagenome (GOLD analysis project Ga0181593, IMG submission 133756) | Coastal salt marsh microbial communities from the Groves Creek Marsh, Skidaway Island, Georgia - 071413AT metaG (megahit assembly) | ecosystem: Environmental > Aquatic > Marine > Intertidal...
ATGATCTGCTTAACCGCATGCCTGAGTGCTTTGGATGGGATAGTACCAAGGTGAGTACAATTACCGCCGATCTTCTGGCTTTCGACAATAGCGACCTTCTTCCCCTGCTTGGAAGCGTTCATTGCCGCCGCTTCACCAGAAGGGCCCGTTCCGATAATCACCACGTCATAATGGTAGTCTGCCATCCGTCACTCCAACAGTTTTATTACTAATGTCAGGTTAGACACTAGCATGATTCCACAAGTTTTTAGAAGTATAGGTTATAGAAACTAGGATTGCTTACTTGCGTCATAGAAAAGATCTTCCGCTTCCTGACGGATCGGATCCTTCTTTTTCGACTCGCATTTTTCCAAGTCACCACCGCATACATCACATGCACCTTTCATTCCCACAGCCGCCATACCACCACAGGATCCACTGATTGGCTTACGCCCCATCAACACACCTGCGGACATCAGAATGACGAACAAAATCATCACGGCAAACACTATGATCAGAGTTTCCATCGATTTACCTGCCTATTTATATAATGCGTTAAACGCAGGGCTAGCTTGTGCAGCGAAGCCTTGCTCTGTTCTGTATAAAAAGTAGACCTTTAGATCGTGCTTTTTCGCTAATTCGAGGCCTTTTTCCGTGCCCAAAACCATCAGTGCCGTTGCCCAGCCATCCGCCAGCGCTACACTCTCGTGCAGCACAGAGACTGACGCCAGCTTGTGCTCTATCGGATTACCAGTACGCGGATCTATGGTATGGGAAAAACGCACACCATCTTTCTCAAAATAATTTCTGTAATCCCCGGAAGTCGCTATGCCCAGATCATTCAAAGCGATAATTTTCTGCACCCGGCGACCACTTTCCGGCGGTGCTTCAATAGCTACACGCCAGCGATTGCCATCAGGCTTCTGACCTTTCGCCATTAATTCCCCACCCACTTCAATCAGATAGTGGCTGATTTTCTTCTTATCGAACAAGCGGGCGAGCTCATCCACGGCATAACCTTTGGCAATAGCTGATAAATCAATGTAACGAGGCTCCATCAGTTTTACCTGATAGCCTTCATCCCTGAGCCTTATATTAGCCACACCATAACCGACCTGCTGCATCGCCTCACGGACTTTGTCTTTTTCCGGAACCTCTTCAACCCCCTTGTCCGGACCAAAGCCCCACAAGTTAACTAATGGCCCCACGGTCGGGTCAAAAGCATGGTCTGAACGCAGATACACCTGACCTGACATTATCAGCACCCGGTATAAATCCAGACTGATATCTTGCCAATCACTGCTGGCCGAGCGATTCAGCAACGAAAGCTCGGATTCAGGGCGGTAAGTCGACATGGATTGATTGATGCGCTCCAGCACGGCTTCAATGTCCGCCTGAATAGTCGCAGAGTCAGAGGTTTTGAAAGATTCCGTTTCAACCCAACTGATGTTGTACTGAGTCCCCATGGTATGACCAGAGACCTTTACAATATCTGCTTTAGGTAAACACCCGGCAACCAGAAGACTGAACAACAGGATAACGGGAAGAAATGCCGCTCTCATCAGGAAAACTCACAAATAAAACTGTGCGCAGTATAACGGATTGTGATTCGTTAACCCATGCCCTATGCTGGCTATTCTCATCAGATAGCGCCCTCTTCACTAAAAGTTAGATAAAGCACCAATGAAAAAGCTCGCCATCAACATTTTCGCAAACCTCAGCCTGCTTATCACCCTTCTGGGGGCCACTATTTACGGCATCACCTACCACCCAGATGCCATTGAAAGCATGCCGGTAAGTTGTGCAGCAAATGCTCCACTGTATGATGAAAGCCAGCCATTAAAAGTAATGAGCTACAACGTACAGTTCTTTGCGGGGAAGAATTACACCTTCTACTTTGATATGCCTGATAACAAAGGCCCGGATATTCGACCATCCTCAAAAGATATCCGATTGACTCTGCAAGGGATCGCGAAACTGATCCGTGAGGAAGCCCCTGATATCGTATTACTGCAGGAAGTACACGATGGTGCCAAGGCCACAGACCATCAGGATCAACTGGCCAAACTACAGAATTTGCTGGCAGAACAGGCCTACCCATGCTCAACCAGCGCCTTCTACTGGCAAGCGGATTTCGTTCCTCACCCCAATATTCTAGGCAGCGTAGGGATGAAGCTCAGCACTCTAAGTCGCTTTAAACTCACCCACGCCACACGCCATCAACTGGCGTTGCAGCCAATGGACATCGTCAGCCAGCAGTTCTACCTAAAGCGTGCTATTTTGCAGACCACCATGCCCAGCCAGCAAGGGAAAAACTGGCAATTACTCAATACTCACTTTGATGCATTTGCTCAGGGCTCAGATACCATGGAACGTCAGGTGGCCTATACTCACAGCCTGCTTGCAGCATTAGATCAGCAGAACCTGCCCTGGATAATCGGTGGTGATTTCAACCTACTCCCCCCCAACGCCTATCAGGAATTACAACAAGATCAGCACTATCTATATAAACCCAACACCGAACTTCAGAAGATGCTGAAGGATTATTCATCCATCCCTTCTCTTACCACCACCCAAAGTGAAGATCGGGCCCAATGGTATACTCACCTACCCAACGACTTTCAGGTAACAGAGCCGGACAGAACCATTGATTACTTGTTTTATTCTGCTGATCTTTCAAGCGATAAAGAAAAAGTACTCAATCAAGGAGCTCCCCTGAAATTATCCGACCACTTCCCGGTAATCGCTGAGTTTTCGATTCAGCCAAATAACAGATCACAAATCCAATCAAGCACTCAGTCTAAATAACCAAATTGAATAACCAAATAGCACTTAAATATAACGAAATAACTATTCAGATATATCCTTTCAAAAAAAATGGTTAAACTATAGCAATGTTATTTGTTTTAACACGCCGGAGGTAATAATGGCTGAGATGACACCGGAAATGCTGGAACTGGTCGCACAACGCTTTCGTCTGCTTTCAGATCCAATGAGATTGCGTATTTTGCATGAATTGCAACAGGGTGAACTGTCTGTAAGCCAGCTGGTTGAACGCACCCAAGCGTCACAACCAAACATATCGAAACATCTGGCGTCTCTGAAAAGCCTGGATATGGTGAAGCGTCGCCAGGAAGGTAACATGGCTTATTTCAGTATCTCTGCGCCATATATCTTTGGTCTATGCGACACTGTATGCAACAGCATGCGATCTGAGTTAGAAGAAAAGCAAACACTATTAAGTTAGAAGCTAGGTCTAAGACCTCTGGTCAGACAGCCTGACCAGAGCGAACACTACTTGCTAAGCGCTTAATACCTTCGGTGGTCAACTGCCAAGCAGCCCTTGCTCCGCGCTGTTCACAAGTAAGGAAACCCAACTCCTGCCAGGCTTTCAACAACTGGGTGAACTGCCCTTTATCCACCTTAATATCGTCTACTGCATGAGACGACGGATGAAGTGATGACAAGCGTCGTTTCACATCATCCTCCATGGCTTTTTCCAATATTGATCTGAGACGATCTTCACTGCACGGTTGCTTCATTCCCCCGGCAATGATGGAAAACAAAGTATCGCTTCGCTGCGGCAATTGAAGTTCTTCAAGAGTATTATTGCCAGCTTCGTATACCTTAGCTGACATACGTAGCTGAACCAGCTGCCGAGCCTTAGTCATCACCTCTTTTGAACTCAAACGAGGAGCTACTGACGCTGCGGTGGTCGAGGCCGAATCGGCTACCTGACTAGCATTATCAACTTTCATCCAGCCGCCGGTACGATTATTCAAGGCAGCTGCAACAGCCGCTTTAACATGAGCAATTAGCTCTTCACGCAAATGCCAAAGACGATAACTTCCTTTGGATACCACGCCATGGAAACCTGCCAGACGACGCTCGGCTTCGGTCTTTGGCTCTTGTGCGAGAGAGTTCTTAACAAAAGTCAGCGTAGGCTTGGATAAAGACTGGGCGTGAACAAACTCACGATGCAGATAACTGATACCGGTAGGAGCCATGGGCCCATAATCATCACCCAGTATCATCAGAAACAGATCGGCATCTTCGATCTGAGTACGAGCGAGATTCCAATCATAAGGAGATGTATCTTCCCGACAAGGGAAACCACACACCAGAATTCCCATGCGAGCCAGCTGGCGGGCAACTTCATAGCGCTCGCTCTCCAGACCATTGTGGTTGGATGCGATATACACTAAAAAACGCTTAGTCTGCGCCATGCCTGCCTCTCAGAATTCATTTGTATGTTATTGTAACTCAAGATTATTTTTCTCCAAGCCCTGAAAACCCTAAATAGCGTAAAATTCTCCTGCGCCACATCCCTGCCAGCCAAAACTGCCACAAAGCTGCAAATGACAGGATATTTAGGGTAGAATCCCGCGCTTAAACAATCAGTACCTTTGTTATGACCCGCAAGAAGAAAACCCGCTCCCTGAAGCGCATTCACAATGTCAAAACCGGTAATATCAGCAAATTTAAAAAAGACGCTGAAAATGACCGCCAGTCTGTGCGCCTGAAAAACCGTAAAAAGACTAAATCTGTTTATCAGAAATTTCTGGATGAAAATCCGGAAGTAGCAGCAAAAGAACAACAGGCAGCTCAACAAGCCAATAAAGGCAAACCTGAGCAAGCCCAAAATCCAGCGCCCGCTGAACCAAAGAAAGAAGAGAAAACTCAGGATAAAACCGACCTGCTCTCTCAATTGGATGACAAAAACTTCAACGACATCTATTAATGCCGACCTTCGACACCCCTGCTGGCAGCCTGCAACTGGCGACTTATCCGGAAACCGGCAGGGAAACCACTCAACCCTGGAACAGTGCAGATGACTATCTGCTCAGCGAGGGGCTCAGTGATATTCCAAGCGATCCCCATCAAGCAAGACTGCTCATTATCAATGACAACTGGGGCGCGTTAAGCTGCCCCTTTGCTCAGCTCGGCTATCAGGTCAGTTGTTATACCGACTCTTTCTGCAGTCGCATGGCCATCAGCCACAATCAGCAGCGCAATGATATTGCTGAGAACATCACGCTTATTAATGACCTGACCGAAGCAAGTCAGGATACAGATAGCATTTACATCCAGCTTCCCAAATCATTTGATAGCCTACATTTCTGGCTGTCACAACTGATCGATGCAGGACTGGCCGGTAAGACTTTATTCATTGCCGGTATGGCGAAGCACATTCCGATCAAATGGCTTAACTGGCTGGAGAATCATTGCCAGAATTACCAGCAATTTCCGATTCGGAAAAAAGCCCGTCTGATGACAGTCACCTTGCCAGACAGATTGCCAGAACTAAAAACCCTTAAGGGGTATGAATACAATGGCAACCTTTACCAAGGCTACCCCGGCGTATTTGCGCGGGACCATCTCGACATCGGCAGTCGGGTCTTGTTAGAGCATCTACCTGAAAACATTACAGGTCATGTGGTCGACTTAGGATGTGGCAATGGCCTGCTTGCTAAAGAAATCCATCGACAAAACCCGGATATCAAACTTACCCTATGTGATGATTCCGCAGTAGCAATCCGATCTGCTCAAGAAAATCTAGCTGACATTGAAAACGCCAGTTTTATTCATACTGATGCCCTTCAGGACTTACAACAACCAGCGGACTGGATTATCTGCAACCCGCCCTTTCATAAAGGCAATCAGGTACTGACGGACATAGCCCAGCGAATGTTTGCACAAGCTGCTCAAAAACTAAATAAAGGTGGCAAGCTATTAGTCATAGCCAATCGACACCTGCCCTATAGTGGTCAATTCAAACGCCACTTTGGTGGTTTTAAAGTCCTGCACAAAGACGCCAAATTCTCCCTTTACCTGTGCGTTAAGCGATGACTGTTTACAAGACCCCCGCTCAACCACATCGCTGTGAATTCATCGAGAAAAAGAGTCGATTCATTATTTATACCGAGCAGGTCAACGATGAAAATGAATTCAAAGCGTTTCTGACTCGAACAAAGCAGCAATACCCGGATGCGGGCCATCATTGTTATGGTTTCCGAATCGGTCCTTCAAGCTCCGCCAAGCGTGGCTTCAGTGATGATGGCGAACCCAGCGGTACTGCTGGCATGCCTATTCTTAATGTTATTGACCACTCGGAATTTTCCGATATTGCCATTATTGTTGTGCGCTACTTTGGCGGCATCAAGCTAGGCACCGGTGGTTTGACCCGAGCCTACAGTCAAGCCGCAAAACTAGCCATCGAGCAGCTGCCATACCGATTTTTCGAGAAAAAAGTACAGATCAGAATTCAATGCGATTTCTCAGAAGAAAATCAGGTGCGGCATTTATTGGCGCAAAATCAGGGAGAGATAAAAGAAGTGAATTATGAAGCTGGTGTAAACATTCATGCCCAGCTGAGCGAGATCGCTTTAACACAATTACGCGAGCACAATCTGGCAATTAGCAGCGAGCCCGATAGCTAAATCAGGCGCTCTTGCTGTGCTCAATGTGAATCGGCATATCTTCGATAGGTGTCAGGTGCTCTGCAATCAGGCGATAGCCATCTTGTTCCATGCCCTGAAATTGTAGGGATACGGTAAAACAATCCTGAGCGCAGCGTCGTATGGCAGTGATCTGGCCGATAGCGGTCACATATTGAGGCCTCGGACCACTATGAGGATATAAGGCGAGCTTAATTGCAAAACTCTGATAACGACCAGTTTGATTTGCATCCTCGCGAAACAAGGATATCTGCTCCTCGTTGCATACAAATTCACATCCTCTAGGCGATAAACTGCCAGCGCCCACTTTAAGGATATCCTGTTCGTCTTTCAGCAATGTCAAAACGGCTTGAGTTGTCATATGCAGTAAGTCCACACAAAGCAGATTAAAAAATATACGACTTACTACTAATGTTCAACTCAGAAACCGTAAACTTCCAACAATAACTGTGAGCTTTGTCACATAATATGTATACAGACATACCTATTTTGGATACATAAAACACAATCTGACAACAGCGTCGCGTTATGACTGAGCCACACTGCGGATTATCAATAATCAATGGCTCAGAATATCGCTCTTAAAATCTCCTTTTATCATAGGTACTTCATGAAATTCTTTATCGGAATCCAATGAAAAATACAAAGCACTTTGTTCTGGGGGAAACACTGTCAGATCATGCTGACTACTAATGGGCTTATCGCCATGGATCATATCTTTGAACTTCAGATAAGCTTGTTCATAGTTTTCAGCATCCAAAGTCACTTCACACTCAGTCACAAAACGGAATTTAATGGCAGCCATGACAAACCTCCGCTATTCCTGCTTTAATTGAACACCTATTAATTCTAGTCATCATCCGACTGTCGCCCCTATCCTTTTATAAATAGCCTTATGTCAGTCGTCTGTTAAAATCACCAACATTACAGAATGCCTCTATGTACTGTCGGCATGTTTATTACTTTCGGAACTCTTTATGACCCCTACTTTTGAAACCCTGTCCCAATGGCGTCGATCAGCTTATTGTGCGGCGCTAACTCAACTGAACATTAATCACATTATCTTATTCAGTGAATTGAATGAGCAGAACCCGAAGCCTGCACAGAAGTTATTAAATAAAGTCTGGTCATTTCTGGAGGGGGAACTTAAATCTCTCGATAACCTCGAACGCTTCTTCAACGAATTCGATCAATGGCAGAACCAACTACTGAAGGAGTTAGACTCATTCGGAGCCATGGCTGCACAGCAAGCTTGTCAAAGTCTTTATTCTGCGGCTTACGCACTATTAGATGAAAGCGCCAACGACTGCGAACTGGTATATAAGTCACTGCAGCAGTTATTAGCCGACATGGAAGAAATGGGGGCGGAAACAGAGGAGTTGTTACAGCAACAACAAGCCTTCGATACTCAGCTGATAGAACTACTGACTTCCGGCAAGCCTAAAAGGGAAACAATTCAGGCGGTGCGAAAGCTCAGCAGTCAGGGAAAAGCCAGCAGCTTAGGTATTGAGCTGGACTAATGACAGTCTCCTGCACTTCCTGCCCCCTGTGCCAAAGCCAAAACACCAGCCTGTATCATGAGGACAAAAAACGTCCTTATTTAAGATGCGCAGTCTGTGATCTGATCTTTGTACCCAGCTCATACCACCTCAAAGCCGAGCAAGATAAGGCCGTTTATGAACAGCATGAGAACAACCCGGACGATCAGGGCTATCGAAAATTCCTGAGACGTCAATGGCATCCATTACGTGACCGGCTGAAAGATGGCGACACAGGACTGGACTTTGGCTCAGGCCCCGGCCCTACCTTGTCATTAATGGCTCAGGAAGATGGTTTTCCCTGTGCTATCTATGATCTGTATTTCGCCAACCAGCCCGAAGTACTACGGGAACAGCATTATGATTTCATCACATCAACCGAGGTTATTGAGCATATTGCTGCGCCTGATAAAGTTCTGAACCAGCTATTCAGCATGCTAAAAGCAAAAGGCTTGTTATGCTTGATGACCAAACGCCATCACCCTGATGATGATTTCAGCCGCTGGCACTACATATTAGACCCTACTCATATCACCTTTTTCAGTGAACATACATTTCAGTGGATTGCACATGAATACAAGTGCCAACTGTATATCGTCGACAAAGATGTCGTCATCCTTAAAAAACTGACATAGATCAATTTTCAACATCCAGCAGCCCCCTATAATCTGCGGCCATTTTTTCAGCTGAACTGAGCATTATGTTTAAGCCCGAACTCCTTGCCCCGGCCGGTACTCTCAAAAATATGGAATATGCCTTCCAATACGGTGCCGACGCCGTATACGCGGGCCAACCAAGGTACAGCCTTCGGGTGAGAAACAACGACTTTCAGTTGGAAAATCTGGAAAAAGGCATTCAGCGTGCTCACGAGCTAGGCAAACAGTTTTATGTGGCCAGTAACATTGCACCACACAATAACAAGGTCGATACCTATATGCGGGATATCGAACCTGTGATTGGCATGAAGCCGGACGCACTCATCATGTCTGATCCCGGACTGATCATGCTGGTTAAAGACAAGTGGCCAGACACCCCAATCCACTTATCCGTTCAATCAAACGTGGTGAACTACGCCGCCGTTCAGTTTTGGCAACGTCAGGGGATCGAGCGGATTATCCTCAGCCGCGAACTTTCTCTGGATGAGATCGAAGAAATTCGTATGCGCTGTCCGGAAATGGAGCTGGAAGTATTTGTCCACGGCGCACTATGCATCGCCTACTCCGGCCGTTGCCTGCTATCCGGCTATATGAATCACAGAGACCCGAATCAAGGCACCTGTACCAATGCCTGCCGCTGGAAATATCAGGCCCACGAAGCGAAAGAAACTGATACCGGTAATATCATTCCGACTCAGGCTGTTGAATTTGATCCAGCCAGTGAAAGCTCTGCCATTCATAACCCGACATTAGGTGAAGGCCAGCCTTCCGATGACATCGTATTATTGCAAGAAGGTAACCGCACCAATGATCTGATGCCAATGTTCGAAGATGAGCATGGCACCTACATCATGAACTCCAAAGATCTGCGTGCTATCCAGCACATTCAGCGTCTGGTGGATATCGGCGTACACAGCCTCAAAATCGAAGGTCGTACCAAGTCCCATTACTATGTCGCCCGCACCGTTCAGGCCTACCGCCAGGCCATAGATGATGCAGTAGCTGGCAAGTCCTTTGACAGAGGCCTGATGGACACCTTAGAAAACATGTCCAACCGTGGTTATACCGAAGGCTTCTACCGTCGCCACGTACATGATGAATATCAGAACTACGAACGTGGCGCTTCTATCAGCACTCAGCAGCAGTTCGTTGGTGAAGTAACCCACTTTGATGGCCAACACCTGACCATCGATGTGAAGAACCGTTTCCAGATCGGCGACGAGATGGAGCTAATGACATCTAATGGTAATTTCAGTTTCCGTTTGGAAACCCTGCTAAGTTCTGACGATCAGCCTCGTGAAGATGCCCCAGGGTCAGGTTTTATTGTGAAAATTCCTGCTCCACAAGGTATGCAGCAGGCAGAACGTGCATTATTAATCAGAAATCTGCCACAAAACTAAGCCCTACCCTCGTTATGCCTTGTTAAGGTCCTGCAGCCTCACTATAGTTAGCGATGCAGGACTAAAGTCGTAACGAGGAAATTATGTCGATTCTCACCCAGCGGATACTCAGCCAACTATTGATTGTCCTGAGTCTCTTTCTAAGCATGACCAGCCTTCATGCTAATGCCAACAACTCAGATCCTAAGAATGTGGTACAAACTGCTGCCACAAAGATGACTGAGCGTCTTATCAGTGACAAAGATAAAATTCAAAGTCATGAATATTACATTGAACATCTGGTGGACGAACTGCTGCTTCCTGTTGTTGATCACAAATATATGGCTAAACGAGTTTTAGCCAAGCATTGGAAAAAAGCATCCACCGAGCAAAAAAAACAGTTCGTAGGTGCTTTCAAGCACAAGGTCATTCGTACTTATGCCGGTGCCTTTAAAGCCTTCAATGGCGAAGAAATGACGTTTTCCGATGCAAAATATAACAAGACTGGCAAAAAGGCCTCCATCGCCAGCGAAATCCTGCGCATAGGTGCACCACCCATCAAGGTAACCTACAAGCTCTACAAAAAGAATGACCGCTGGCTGACGTTTGATATCGTTATCGAGGGGGTTAGTCTGGTAAAAAGCTTCCGTGACCAATTCAGCCAGAGAATTCAGAAAGAAGGACTTGCACAGGCTATTTCTGGCTTAGCAAAAGAATATAAAAGTGAAACCCCTCGGCTAAAGATGGTCGGGCACACGTGGGAGCCGTACATCAGCAAACAACTACCAGCTAATGGTCTGGTGATTGATTTACTGACGCAAGCATTCACGCGTGCCGGATACCAAATTGAGATGGAATTCATGCCATGGAACCGCGTTGAAGAAGAACTGGCAAAAGGTAGTGCCGATATATCTG
>Ga0181593_10006035_pt1 | contig 10918 bp, 9 predicted proteins | sample 071ome_19_FD_133756 | JGI IMG/M metagenome (GOLD analysis project Ga0181593, IMG submission 133756) | Coastal salt marsh microbial communities from the Groves Creek Marsh, Skidaway Island, Georgia - 071413AT metaG (megahit assembly) | ecosystem: Environmental > Aquatic > Marine > Intertidal zone...
AAGGTTGCAGGTAAGGTTTTGATAGTTGACCAATATGCTGTTCCTGCTAAGATATTGATATTGCTGGAAACAGTCTTGAAATGGTGCTGTGTATAGGCTTCGAACCCCTCATCACCCGCTCCAATTAAAACATCGCCGGAAGGGCTTCCTTCACGGCGGTTTTTTTTGGGTGCGTACACCTGGAGCCGTGCTTCAGGTTACCGTTCTTAAAGGGCCCCGGCACCACTTCTTTCTGACTATCCGCCGCTGATATATTCCGCCCCACCGGCCTGTTATCGACATATTTATTTCAGCTAAGCACAACACCTGATTTGTGCCGGCCGGGGATGGAAAACCCGGGAGGACAGATTATATATTAATTCATATCTGTGATCGTTTCCAAAATGGAGAATGGAATGAGTGAAGCAAACGCCTGCGGGTGTGGCCGCAGTCCCACCGGCAAATGCGTCGGCTGGCACAGCCTGACCGAAGAGCAGTTCGAGGCAAAGAAAGCCGCATGGGATGCAAAACAAGCCGAAAAAAAGGCCCGTGAGGAATCCTGAACCAGACATAGCCCATAATGGTCGCAAGACTGTTATGGGCTTTTTCATCCGCCCTGAAATATTGCCTCCGGGACGATGAACCGATAAATTTTTTGGGGGAGGATGTTTTCATGAGCATTACCGATGAAGGCGAATACGGCATCAAGCAGATCATGTTCCTTGAAAGCGTCTGGGGTGAGGGGTTTCTTTCTCCCGGCGGCGAAGAAGAAATCGATCTTGTCGTAGACGGGCTTGATCTCAGCGGAAAAAATATCCTTGATATCGGCTGCGGTTGTGGCGGGGCGGCTTTTCATCTTGTTCGCCGCCATGGCGCTCAGCACGTGACGGGTATAGATGTGGAACCGCTCGTGATTGAAAGGGCGAATGAGCTTGCTGAACAATACGGCATCACCGATAAGACAACCTTCGCTTGCGTTGAGCCGGGCCCCCTTTCCTTTGCGGATAACAGCATGGATGTGATCTTCAGCAAGGACGCTTTTCTTCATATTCCGGATAAGGAAAGCCTGATGCAGGATTGCGCGCGTGTCCTCAAGCCGGGGGGAATCATTGCGGCCAGCGACTGGATGCGGAAAGACGATAACCCCCCTTCAGCGCAGATGCAGGATTATATAGAAAGCGAAGGGCTTGATATGCATATGTGCTCGCTTGAGCGGTACCGCAAGGCTCTTGATCAGGCGGGGTTTGATGAGATCCGTCTCGTTGACCGCAACGAATGGTACCACCGCAAAGCCATTGATGAAGTCGCCCAGCTGAAGGGCCCGTTGCGGGAGACGATTATCGGTCTTGTCGGTGAATCCGATGCCGATCATGTCACCGAGATATGGGAGAAAATGGTGGGTGTCCTGGCCTTAGGCGAACACCGGCCCGGGCATTTTCGTGCCAGGCTCAGCGCATGAGGTTTCCGTCCCTCAAATCATGCGCTTAAATGTTCTTTAAGCGACTGAAATGTCTTAAAAAACAGGCTTGTCAAAACGTGCTCCCGGGGTAAGACTTTTCCCGGTTAGAAACAGATCAGAGATATGCGATGGCGCCTGATGATTTCCGCGGTGTCCTTTTTATTCTGGCGGGCATGTTTCTTTTCAGTTTTCAGGACGTCCTGATACGTGAGTTATCCGATGATGGTTCGCTCTTGCAGATCATCTCAATGAGGGGCGTATTAGGGGCTGTCATTATATTGCTGTTCATGAAATTCACGGGCCGGAAGATACATTTCGGGTCATCTTATCCGTGGTTGGCGCTGACACGTGTTGTGTTGTTTTTCACCGGGTTTTTGTGTTTTTATTTTGCCTTGTCCTGGATGCCACTTGCCGAAGCGACAAGTCTCTTCTTCGCCAGTCCTCTTTTCATCACCCTGCTGTCGAAATATTTCCAGAAAGTTGAAATCGGGATTTACCGGACGGGCGCAATCATCGTCGGGTTTGCCGGTGTGTTGTGTATCGTCAAACCTTCTCCCGAAAGGATGAATTTAATTTCACTGCTGCCGCTTTTCACGGCTCTTACCTATGCGATTTCCATGCTGATCGCCCGCCACACAAAGGAAAAGGACAGTATTTTTCAGCAGATGATACATCTGTATCTGGGAAGCGCGATGCTGGGCATTTTTACATCCGGCCTGCTCATATCGTTGGGTGTAAATGAGACGAGCCTCGAAAATGCCGGATATCTTCTGCGGGCATGGAATATATCGAACATCACTGTGATCATGATCATAGTCATCGTTGCCGCCATCGGATCCGTCGGGATGCTGCTGTTAACGTCCGCCTACCGGCTTGGCGCGCCGCCGGTTATTGCCCCTTTTGAATATTCACTGCTGATCCTGGCGGTTTTGTGGGGATATCTGTTTTTCGGGGAAATCCCTGATTATGTGTCGATCATCGGGATGGCGCTGATTGTCGGCAGCAGTTTGTTCATCTTCATTCGTGAAAGTATCCGCAACAAACCCCTGACGATCAAGACAAGCTTGCGGACCTGATACCGGCCGGAAGGGCAGATATACGCCATCAGGCTGAAAGGATGCGTTCCGTAAAACCAGAAGAAATATTATTTACTGATATTATTTAAATTCATCTGATATCTTTCAGAAATGAACAGAATAGACGCTGATTTCATCATCATTGGTGCAGGTTCTGCGGGATGTGTCCTCGCCAATGAATTAAGTGCCGACGCCTCCTGCAAAGTGCTTATCCTTGAGGCCGGGCCCATGGATCGCAGTCTTTTTATCCATATGCCAGCCGGGGTTTACCGGGTTTTCAGGGATTCTGCACTTAACTGGAATTACTTTACCTCAAGTGAAGACGGGCTTTGCGGCCGGTCGATTTACACCCCTAGGGGGCGGGTGGTCGGCGGATCATCCTCCATCAACTCAATGGTCTATATGCGTGGCCATCGGCTTGATTATGATGGATGGGCCGAAGAGTTCAACCTGCCGGAATGGCGTTTCAACAACTGCCTGCCCTATTTTATAGCGGGCGAGAATTATCAGGGTGACGCCACCGAATGGCGCGGTAAAACCGGCAGGCTTGGGGTGAAACAGGCCAATTATCCTGACCCGCTTTACGATGCTTTTCTTGCCGCAGGCGAGCAATCCGGGCAGGGGCGATCTGATGATCTTAACGGAGCTAATCCGGAAGGCCTTTCACGACTCGATTGTACCGTCATGAATGGCAAAAGATGCAGTGCCGCCACCGCCCATCTGAAGCCTGCGCTTTCAAGACCTAATCTCACTCTCATTCATTCTGCTGAAACCCGGCAAATCCTCCTTAACGGCAACAAGGCACAAGGGGTGGTGTTCAGCCATCGGGGAGAGCACATCACTGCCTTTGCCGAAAAAGAAGTGATCCTTTGCGGCGGTGCGATAAACTCGCCCAAACTTCTTATGCTGTCAGGCATAGGGCCCGGAAAGCATCTGAAAGAATGTAATATCACGACCCGGGTGCATCTGCCCGGTGTTGGCCAGAATCTGCAGGATCACGCCAAGATCAGGCTGCAATTTGCTTCAAAAAAGCGCCTTCCGTTTCATTCGATCAACAACCCCTTTAATAAATTGAAGGCCGGTATCAACTGGATGCTGACCGGCGGCGGCATGGCGGCATCAAACATCTGGGAGGCCGGGGGCCTGATCCGGAGTAACGGGGACGTCACCCATCCCAATCTGCAATATCATTTCGGCCCGCTCGGCTTCACCATATCGAACGGGAATATAAAGGTAGAGCAGGCCTTTTCCCTGAATGTCGATCAGATGCGACCCAGAAGCACCGGCGAAATACGGCTTAATCCTTCCGATGCCCATGCAAGCCCTGTGATCAGCTTCCGCTACATGCAGGACCCGTATGACCTGAAAGAAATGGTGGAAGCGGTATATATGGCAAGAGAGCTGGTATCACAACAAGCCTTTGATGACTTCAGAGGGGCAGAAATGAAACCGGGTGACCAGTTTCAATCTGTCAAAGATATAGAGGATATGCTGCGCGCCAATATTGAAACCGCTTATCATCCCAGTTGCACCTGCCGCATGGGGTATGATGATGATGCGGTGACCGATGGTGCGTTCAGGGTGCACGGGATTGACGGGCTCAGGGTGGTTGATGCATCCGCAATGCCCAGAATTATCAGCGCCAATTTGAACGCCCCTGTTCAGATGATGGCGGCACGGGCGGCAGATTTCATCCTCGGGCACAAGCAACGCACGCCGTTGGATTTGCAATATATCTGATCAGGTTGAGGGGTGCTTTTCCGGCAATCATGCGGGGTGTCAGCTCGCCGCATCACCCGTTACCGGATGACGGCGTCAGTTGCTTCAGGGAAGTGATAATCCGATCATAAAGACTGGCCGCCACCTGTCCGGGTGGCTGATCTGACGGGGTGATAACCGCCAGTTCATGATCAATCCGCGGGGCGAAGCGGCGCCATATGACGCCGTCGTTCAGACTGGCCTTGCCATTTGTCGGATCGATGATGGCAAGCGCATTACCCGAAGCGATGATATTGCGGGCTATGGCAAAAAAGTAGCTTGATAAATGACGTTCAATGGTCACCCCGGCATCGGCCAGATGAGACTCCAGCTGGCGGTCAACCATATGCTGGCCCGTAATGGCAACAACCGAGCGGCCGGCCAGATCAGACGGGCCGATCACATCTTTTGCGGCAAGCGGATCATCCTGGTGCATCACGCAGACACATTCGAGATTGAATAATCTGGCATTCAGCCCGGCAACAGGGACCGGGGTGTCAATCAGACCGATATCGATTTGCCGGTTGCTCACCCAATCGGCAACCTGCCTTGAACTCCTGACCAGAATATCGATCCTGACGTCAGGATGATCACGCTGATAGGCGGCAATCAGTGGCGGCAGAAAATGAATGGACATGGCTCCATTCGTGGCGATCCGGATACTGCCCGCTGATCCGGCACGAATTTCAGATATCCGCTGTGATATTCGCGATAACGCCGATAACCCCTGCACCATTTCATCCTGTAAAAGCAGGGCTTCACGCGTCGGGGCAAAAAACCCGCGGTTGCGCTGAAAAAGTTTGAAGCCGACTGCCTCTTCAAGATTGGCAAGGGCAATGCTGACGGCCGGCTGGCTGAGGTTGAGCTGTGCCGCCGCCCGGGAAATTGATCCGGCGCTGATTATGGCATCAAAAACTTCGAGGTGACGCTGTTTTATGTGCATAGCCTGAATTTCCCTGAGACAATGTGATTATAATTGAACACGAATTAGTATAAAGAAATCGAAATTTTTTATAATAATAATTAAGTTGTATTTATTTCATTAGTTATTTAGCGTTTAGTCTGGATAAGGATATTTGAGCTGTTCTTGCAGGGCATCAGGCCTGCGGGTCAGCCAAACGGGATTGATCGTTTTGATGGGGGATATAAATGCGATCAACAGCAGCGTCTTCACGGCCGGTGCCAATCGCTGATCACGGTGCGTACTGGACGGATGGTATGGCACCACTGCCCGTGACACATACCGATATCGTTTCCGAAGCTGATGTTGTCATTATCGGATCCGGCTACACCGGCATGCATGCTGCCATCGTCACGGCGAGAGAGGGCAAATCCACGCAGGTGCTTGAAGCACAGACCCCCGGCTGGGGATGCAGCACGCGGAACGGCGGGCAAATCAGCGGCAGTTTAAAACCATCGCTGAAACAGCTGACGCGAAGATTCGGTGCTGAGCGGGCCCACGCCATCCGTGGGGAAGGCAATACCTCGCTTGAATGGATTGAAACGTTTATCAAGGCCAATAAAATTGACTGCGATTTCAAGCGAAACGGCCGCTTTCACGCCGCCCACACTCCACAGCATTTTGAAAAGATGGTGGCCGAAGCCCGCCTTCTTGGGGATGAGGAAAATGTCCCGACAATCATTGTGCCAAGGCAGGATCAGCATCAGGAACTTGGCACGGATGCGTATTTCGGCGGTGTTGTCTTCACGCGGCATGCTTCGGTTCATCCCGCAAAATATTACGCCGGCATTTTGCAAACTGCGCTGAATGCCGGGGCACGTGTCACGGGCCATTGCCCGGCCATGGATATCACGCGATCAGGCGGCGGCTTCATCGTCACCACACCGAAAGGCAACATCAGGGCCGGCAAAGTTGTTGTTGCCACCAACGGATACAGCGGCCCGTTGGCGCCATGGATGCAGCGCCGGGTGATCCCGATCGGCAGTTACATTATCGCAACCGAGCCATTGCCGAAATCGCTCATGGACCGATTGTTTCCCAAAGACCGCATCGTCGGTGACAGTTGCAAGGTGATTTATTATTACCGTCCATCACCTGACCGCAGCCGCATCTTGTTCGGCGGACGCGTTTCAGCCAACGAAACCAACCCTGATATCAGCGGGCCAAAACTGCATCACGATTTATGCCGTATTTTCCCTGAACTGCAGGACTATGGCCTGTCGCATTCATGGAACGGCACGGTGGCCTACACGTTTGATGAATTGATGCATATCGGCCAGCATGAAGGGGTGCATTATGCCATGGGATATTGCGGATCAGGTGTCGGTATGGCGAGCTATCTCGGGATGCGTCTCGGCCAGCAGGTTGCAGGTCTGGCCGAAGGAAAAACAGCGTTCGATGATATTGCCTTTCCGACACGTCCGTTTTACCGGGGAAACCCCTGGTTTCTGCCGGCGATGGTCAGCTGGTACCGGTGGCGCGACAAATGGCAATACCGCCGTGCATTGAATACTCAGGGAAACGGCACAACCGGAGGCTTTGCCGGACATGTATCAAAAAATGCCGGATAGAATGGTCTGGCAGATGAGCAGGAAAAGGATTGAAAGAATACCGTTATATTAGTGCAAAAGCAGACAAGCCAACTGCAGACTAATATTTTGCCATTTTTGGCTTTTGGAAAATCAACAGGGAGGTAAGGATGATTTTCAAAAATATAAAACAAAAAACCCAGAAATCATTTTGGGGGATAGTGGGTGCCGCCGCATTGTCAGCCGCAACCATGGGCCATGTACAGGCTGATCCGGTCACGGTCGTCTCATGGGGCGGAACTTACGGCAAAGCCCAGGATGCTGCGCTGTTTAACGATGCGTCAAAAAATTCCGGCATTGAAATCAACCGGGAGTCCGGTGCCAGCATGTCAAAGGTGATGCTGCAGGTCGAATCCGGCGCGGTGACCTGGGATCTTGTTGTCAGCGGGTCAGGCGGATGTGCTGCCGCCGCGGCAAAAGGTGCGCTGGAGAAAATCGATTTCAACGTGGTTGATGTATCGAACTTTCTGCCGAACACCTATACCGATTACTGCATCGGCTCAGATGTATTTGCCACGGTCTTTGCCTGGAATACCGAAAAATATGGTGAACCCGGCACACCCGGTGCGCCGAATTCATGGGCTGATTTCTGGGATGTGGAGAAATTTCCCGGCACACGGGCCATCCGCCTGAACAATGTCGATGGTGTTCTGGAACCTGCCGTGATGGCCATGGGGGTCGCACCGGACAAGGTCTATGAGTTTCTGTCCAGCGAAGGCGGGATCGAAAAGGCGATTGCGAAGATTCGTGAATTGAAGCCGCATATTTCGGTCTATTGGAAATCCGGCGCCATGCAGGCCCAGCTGATGAAAGATCAGGAAGTCGATATGATCACCGGCTGGAACGGCCGTTTTGACAACGCCAAGAAAGATGGCGCCGTTGTCGGGTACACCTTCAATCAGGCCCTGCGTGACTATGATGGTTTCGGCATCCCGAAAGGTGCGCCGAACAAGGATATGGCCATGAAGTTCCTTGCCGAAGTGTCAAAGCCGCAATATCAGGCTAACCTGCCGTTCCACATCACCTACGGGCCGACAAACAAAGAGGCGTATGAGGTGACCACCGCACCAAAAGAGTTGCTCGAAGCCCTGCCGTCACATCCGAATAATGTGTCCAAAATGCTGGCGGTTGATCTCGAATGGTATGCGAAATACCGGGAAAAGGCGCTGGAAATGTATATGGAACTCCTGAGCGAGTAAGGCCATCACCAATCTCAGATGATACGAGGGCATGCGCCCTCGTATCATTGCTATAATACAAATCACGACAATAGGTATATTTGAGACATGGCTTCCGACAGGTCTGCATCATTGTCAATTTCAATCACCGAATTGACCAAATCATATGGCGACGTTTTTGCCCTTAATACCGTCAGCATCGATGTGAAAGCAGGTGAGTTCCTGACATTGCTCGGACCTTCAGGTTCAGGGAAAACCACCTTGCTGATGGCCATCGCCGGGTTCAACCGGCCGGATTCAGGACGTATCTGTTTTGGTGATCATGATGTCACCGTCTTGCCGCCACATAAGCGTGAAGTCGGCATGGTGTTTCAGAATTACGCCTTGTTTCCGCATATGTCGGTTTTCGAGAACGTGGCCTTTCCGTTGAAGCTGCGCAAAATCGGAACAGAAGAAAAACATCAGCGCGTGATGGAAGCGCTGAAGACCGTGCAGTTGTCAGATTATGCCGAACGCGGTATCGACCAGCTATCGGGCGGGCAACGCCAGCGTGTGGCCCTTGCCCGGGCCTTTGTGTTTGGTCCGAAAATCTTATTGATGGATGAGCCGCTTTCCGCGCTTGATAAAAAACTGCGTGAGGAAATGCAGATTGAACTCAAACAGCTGCACCGCCAGTTGGGGGTGACAACGGTTTACGTGACCCATGACCAGCGCGAAGCCCTTACCATGTCGGATCGCATTGCGGTCATCAACGAGGGAGAACTGGCGCAAATCGGCACCCCGCGGGAGATTTATAACGCCCCGGCCAATCATTTTGTTGCCGGTTTCATCGGCGAATCCTCCTCTGTGCCGGTAACCCGGGATACGGCGGGAAATTTGCTTTATGATAATATAAAAATCGGCAAAGCCCCGGCGGGCAGTAAAGATAAAAAATGGTCCCTGGTCATCCGCCCTGAAAGATTGTCGCTGACAGAGTCAAAGGCCCGAAAAACAGCGGGCAGGATCTATTTTCAGGGGAAGATCAGTGAACTGGTCTATCAGGGTGAAACCGCCATTATCATGATACGTCTTAATGATGGACAGGAGCTGACGGCGCGCGTCAATACACGGGCCGGAGATGACGTGGATACCCTGTCGGTCGGGCAAAGCCTGAGGGTTGCCATCGACAAGAAAGACATGATTATCATTCCGGGCGAGGCGAGGTGATGCCAACCCCTCTATCAGAGAATACGGACGCGCTGAATGCCGATAAACTAAAGGCCGCGGAACGTCGTGAGACGCTGACGATACTGGCGCTGACACTGCCTGCCATCATTGCCGTATTTCTGGTCATCGTGGTCCCGGTGGGATGGCTGTTTTCCCTCTCGTTTCTGGATAGTTCCGGGCAGTTATCCCTGGATAACTACCAGAAGATGATCGAATACAAATCCTATATCCGTGTGTTCAAAACAACATTCAATGTCAGTTTTCTGACTACTTTTCTGTGCATCCTCATCGGCTATCCGCTTGCCTATTTCTTATCGCAGATACCCAAAAAATATGTGGGGCTTTTCATGCTTACGGTGCTGCTCCCTTTCTGGACCTCGCTACTGGTGCGGACCTATGCCTGGCTGGTGATGCTACAGCGTAATGGCCTGATCAACAATTTTGCCATTGAACTTGGTATCTGGGATACGCCTGTTAAGCTGGCCCATAACCTCAACGGCACCCTGATCGGCATGGTGCATATCATGCTGCCATTCCTTGTATTGCCGCTCTATGCGGCCATGCGGCGAATAGACCGGCACGCGTTGCAGGCGGCGGCCAATCTTGGGGCGACCCCGGTACAGGCTTTCTGGCAGGTTTTTGTGCCGTTATCCCTGCCCGGCGTGGTTGCCGGATCACTGATTGTATTTGTGCTGTGTCTCGGGTTTTACGTAACACCTGCGGTACTCGGCGGCGGCAAGGTTATTCTGGTATCGATGCAGATCACCGCCATCCTGGAAGATCAGTTTAACTGGGGTGCTGCCAGTGCGCTTGGGGTTGTTCTGCTGGTGGCTACCTTTGCCGTCTTGCTGCTGGCCTCGCGGTTCCTGAAACTCGACAGCGTGATGTTCGGGAGACGCTGATATGATGTGGTTCAGATCTGCTGCAAGCGAAACCCAGATCACCCATGGCCAGCGCGTCTGGCTGTATTGCCTTGCCTTTATCATCATGTGTCTTCTGGTGATCCCGACGGTGATTGTGATACCGATGTCGTTTTCGGATTCGCAATATCTGGAATTTCCGCCGCAGGAGTGGTCGCTCCGCTGGTATCAGGAATATCTGGATACCCCGCGCTGGATGAATGCCACCGTGACCTCGTTCAAAGTGGCCGCCCTGACCATGCTTGTGGCAACACCTTTTGGCACCATGGCAGCCTATGGGTTGTTCGTATCGGGAAGCCGCCTTGGCAAAGCGGTGTTTTTCCTGCTGATGACGCCGATGATTGTTCCGGTGATACTGATCGCCATCGGCACGTTTTATGTTTTTGGCAAAGTGGGTCTTGTCAATTCGACGCTGGGGCTGGTTCTGGCCCATACCGTCCTGTCTGTGCCGATTGTGATGATTATCATTACCTCAGCGTTACGCACCTATGATCTTAATCAGGAACGTGTCGCGCAAAGTCTTGGCTCAACCCGGATCAGGGCCTTTTTTGAAATTACCCTGCCGCAGTTGAAGTTTTCCATTATGACCGCGGCATTGCTGGCATTTCTCACGTCTTTCGACGAAGTGATTATTTCGATCTTTTTGTCGGGCGGCGGCAATTCAACCCTGACCAAGCAGATGTTCAGCGCCTTGCGTGATTATATCGATCCGACGATTGCCGCCATCTCAACCCTGATGATTGTCCTTTCTACCGGGTTGATGCTCGGGCTGCAGTTTATCGGCGATAAGGA
>Ga0181593_10006039_pt1 | contig 10911 bp, 8 predicted proteins | sample 071ome_19_FD_133756 | JGI IMG/M metagenome (GOLD analysis project Ga0181593, IMG submission 133756) | Coastal salt marsh microbial communities from the Groves Creek Marsh, Skidaway Island, Georgia - 071413AT metaG (megahit assembly) | ecosystem: Environmental > Aquatic > Marine > Intertidal zone...
ACCAGCCTTACCTTGGGCCACACTTTTCATTCGAAATCAAAAACGGACAAAACCTAACTCTCTTAATTGAAAAACAAACCCATGGTCCTGCCACACTTCCCATGGTGATTTATGACGAAACGACCTTTCAGGATCACCTACGCTCTCAAGATTTTTTTTGGGCCAGTATTATTTCTATCATATTAGCCATGGCATTTTTTAATGTGCTGATTTATGCCATGCATCCAAACAGAACCTATTGGTGGTATTTAGGGTTCCATATAACCAGCTTTATTTACGTTTCAAGCATGCAAGGGTTTGGCTTTTTAATTTGGCCAAGCCAACTACAAATATGGCTAGCTCAGCACGGCGTATTTATTGCCGTGATAATGGTTTATTTTGCTCTTCAATTTTTGTATTACTTTTTAGATTGTAAAAACACCATTCCTCAACACAATAAACTGTTTTTACCGGCCAGAGTGATTACCTTAACTATGGCTGTGGTCAGTATATTATTATATGAATACCAAATTTTATGGTTTGTTGGCGTATTCTTTTTAGTAATGGCCGTATTTGGCATTTTTGTCGGTTTTGCGGCCTTTAATAACGGATACCGCCCTGCCAAGTATTATTTAATTTCTTGGATTTTTCCCATTATTGGCGGTTTTTTAGACTTTGGTTATTCAGCAAATATCTTGCCGACGAATTTTATCACGCTAAATGGTTTTACCATTGGCACAATAATCGAGCTTTTTTTGTTATCCATTGCACTGGCCAGCCGCATAAAACACTCAGAAAGCCAATTATTAAATCAACTTTATATGCACCCTGAAACTGAGGTGGCTAATTTTAGTTATCTGAAAAATTTACTTCCTAGTTACTTTGAAGAGATTAAGGATCAACTAGAACACACCTTTATTGTGATTGCCGATTTACAAGGCTTTAAAGAAGTTGGCAGCTTATACGGGCCAAAAGCATTAACCGAACTGTTTGCCATCCACACACAAACCATGACTGAGTTTTTGGCCAGACAAGTTTGGTCGGTACCTTTTGAAATGCCAAACGGGGGGAGATGTTATTTAATCACACTACCTTCAGAGCAAGTGCTGTGTTTAGTTAATTTACCAAAAGATGGTATCGACACGACTTTGTCGGATGTGATGAACCAAATGATGAATGAGTCAGATGGCATGCTCACCAGTAAACATTACAACAGCCAAATACGTATCACCCTTGGTTGCGCTGAAATTACCGATGATATTGAATCCGCCTATCGAAAAGCTCAGGTAGCCTTACTCACCAGTTTGCGTTTACGTAAAAAATGGACACTGTTCTCCCACGAGCATGAAAAAGCCATTAGCGAACAAACGCTTATTGTTCATGAATTACAGCAGGCTATTGAGCAAGATAAACTCACCCTTTCTATTCAACCAAAATTTCATTTGTACAATGAAACTCTAGCGGGTGGTGAAATTTTACTGCGTTGGACTCATCGTGATTTTGGTGAGTTTTCTCCCGCGAAATTCATCCCACTAGCCGAACAAAGCGGCATGGTTTTTCAAATTACTCAGCTGGTCATCGCGAAAACCTTTGCTTGGGTTGCTGACTTACAAAGCCGAATGACACTGCCTAAAGATTTTTCTGTATCGATTAATTTATCCGCTTTGGATATGGCTGAACCTCGCTTAACCCCTTATATTGCATCTCGCTTAGAGTTTTATAAATTAGATTCAAAATGGATTACGTTTGAAGTAACCGAATCCGCCGCACAAACCAACCCTGCGCAAATCATTCAAACCATTAAGGTGTTAAAACTGCTTGGGTTTAGAGTGTCCATTGATGACTTTGGCACAGGCTACAGTTCCATGGTGTACCTGCAAAATATCGAGCCAGACGAAATAAAAGTGGATATCGCCTTTATTCGTGACATTCATAAGGACCGACAAAAGCAACACATAGTCAAAGCCATCGTGCAGCTTGCGCGCTCCAGTCATGCCAAAACCGTGGCCGAAGGCATTGAAACCCAGGCAGAGCTAGAACATGTAAAAGGCCTACATTGCGATGAAGCCCAAGGCCATATTTGGAGTAAAAGCCTCCCTCTTGAAGAATTTGAACATGTGTACCTAAAATAATACGTGGTCGGCGTTATCCGCCTAAATTGACAGATTGTTTGACAATCTAGCAATTATCCCTATGCTTATACTGGTTACTCACCAGAATCGCCCATAGGAGCTTGGCATGTGGTTGAATAAATTTAACCTAGAGACTGTTCTCTCAATTAAAAAATATGGCTATTTGATTTTTTTGCTGCCGCTTAGCTTGCCAAGTTTGAGCTTTTATTGGGCCCATGAAACCGGCCTGCATACCTTTTTCGCGTTTTTTACACTCATGGTGGTGTTCATTATTGTTCCTATTTTTGATGTGTTAATTGGTAAAGACCCAGTTAACCCTGAAGAAGATCAGGTGCCTTTACTAAATGAACAAGGGTTTTATCGCTGGCTAACACTGGCATGCTTGCCTTTATATTTCGTGTGTGTTTTTAGTTCGGTTTACTTATTACTTAACTGGCCCGAACTGAGCTTAATTGGTGAGTTTGGTTATGTGCTGTCTCTGGGTGTAGTGGGCGGCATCATTGCCATCAATGTTGGCCATGAGTTGATTCATAAAAATACCCGTTTAGAGCAAATCAGCGGCGGCCTATTATTATCCTTAGTGAGTTATGCTGGCTTTAAAGTCGAGCATGTTTACGGCCACCATATAAATGTCTCTACCCCATTAGACGCCAGCTCCTCCCGTTATAATCAAAGTCTGTATGAGTTTTTACCTAACGCCTATGTGCATAATTTTTTGAATGCTTGGAAACTGCAAAAAGAACGCTTAGCCAAAAAGCATGTCGGCCTTTTGAGTTTTAAAAACGAGCTAATTTGGTATTACGCCTTCAGCCTAGTGTGCAGTTTATTACTAGGTGGGTTTTCAACGTTAATCGGTGGTGAATTCTACTTAGGGGTCATACTGTTTTTCGCGCAAAGTTTTATTGCCTTTACCTTGCTCGAAATTATTAATTACATTGAGCACTATGGCTTACACCGAAAACAATTGAGCAATGGCAAATATGAACGGGTAAACACCGAGCATAGCTGGAACAGTAATTACTTTTTAACCAATATGTTTTTATTTCAATTACAGCGTCATAGCGATCATCATGCGTATGCCGCCCGTCGTTACCAAGTTTTACGCCATCATGAAAATAGCCCACAGTTACCGTTTGGTTATGCCACCATGTTTGTGATTGCACTGGTTCCTCCACTGTGGAAAGCCATTATGAACCCGAGAGTGAATGCGTATTATCAGCACGAAACTCACAAGCTCGCCCATCAGTAAGTTTTCTCCTGTTTGCCGGTCTTTGACCGGCTTTTTTATTAATTTCCTACGATAAATAAAATCTATCATCTCAAGATAAACAATCAATTATAAATATTAACTATTAAGCTCTATCTTTTAATAAAGCCACACAGCAAACCAGTGGTCACACAAAAACAAGGAGCATCACATGGAAATCATTAAACGCATCATTCAAAAACCACGCTCTGAATCAAACAAAGAGTGTAACTACAGCAACAACTACTACGGTGATCAAGTGTGCATGGTTAAACCTGCTAAACCTTCTGCATAAGGGTGAGCCCTATGAGTATTCAAGAGTTTTTTCTATTTTTTAGTGAACCCAATGAATAGTGAGTCACCACGGTTTACCGTGGTGACTCATCCAAACATTTCTTCGCCTCGTACTATACTCATAGTGAACAGTACAGGTTGCGTATATGAATATATTAATTAGTGGTGCCAGCGGATTAATCGGTACCGCTTTACGATCTTATCTAGAACATAAAGGGCACCAAGTTTATATCCTGCATCGTGGCCGCAGCAGTGGCCGATTTTATTGGCAACCCGAAAATAAAGTGATTCATATTGATGACAGCATTCCTATTGATGCCGTTATCAACCTTAATGGCGTAAATATCGGTGAAGAGAAATGGAGTGATGAACGCAAGCAAGCCATTTATGAAAGCCGCATTCATAGTACTCAATTATTAAGTGAAGCCTTAGCAAAGCGCCATGAGCCTCCCAGTGTTTTTATCAGTGCCAGTGCCATCGGCTATTATGGTGATACAAAAGATCATGAAGTAGATGAACAGCATTCAGCGGGCAATAATTATCTCAGTGATATTGCCATTGACTGGGAAGCCGCCACGGAAGCCGCACAGAAAGCCAACATCAGAACTGTACACATTCGCAGTGGCGTGGTGTTGAGCGCACAAGGCGGTGCATTAAAAAAAATGCTCACTCCGTTTAAACTTGCCCTCGGTGGTAAACTGGGTAAAGGCACTCAATACATGAGTTGGATCAGTTTAAAAGATGAAATTCGCGCCATCGAGTTTTTGTTAGATCAGCAACACATTTTCGGCCCAGTCAATTTAACCGCACCTAATCCTGTGACCAATTTAGCCTTCACAAAAGCTTTGAGCAAACAGTTATCTAGGCCAGCCTTATTCCCTCTGCCAGCATGGCTCATTAAGGTGGTGTTTGGTGAAATGGGGCAGCTTTTATTATTAGATTCAAATCGAGTATTACCAAATGTACTAAAGAGCAATGGCTTTAAATTTGAGCATAAAACCATTGAGGATGCCTTAGCCTACAGCCTAAATAATTCAGGCTAATTGCAATAATTTTACTAGACCAAACAGTAAAAAAGACTAATATACAAGTCCCATCCAACATATCAGAGGAACATGTTGATGATTGTATACAAAACCCCTATCGAAACACCGGGCGTGTGCTCGTTATAACAAACGGCTCTGTCCTTTTTTATTTTTGTTTTAGGTAGCATTCGCTACTTAGGGTTAATACATGAATACATGTTTTACGCTTGCCCAACTTGGCTGGCGCAATTTCTTTCAAACACAATTAAGCTTTGAAGAATTAGAAACGTTTTTCCCTGTACGCATTAGCGAGCAGCACAAAAACCAATATCATTATTTTTCTACCGATGGCGAAGGCATATTGCCCATTCAACCGAGCATGCCTGGGTTAACTGTGGGTGACTGGGTATTACTTGATGAAGAAGGCCGCTTTGATCGTGTATTGGATCGACAAAGCTACTTTAGCCGAAAAGCCAGTGGCACAAAAATTCAAGAGCAGAGCATTGCCAGTAATATTGATACCGTGTTCATCGTGGCCTCATTAAATGATGACTTTAATTTGAACCGCATCGAACGCTATCTCGCACTGACTCACGAAGCGCAAAGTGAGCCTGTGGTGGTGCTGACTAAAGCCGATTTATGCAGTCACATTGATGATTACCTTGAGCCTTTACGTAAGCTCGACCATCACCTCAATATAGAAGTGGTGAATGCATTAGATGCAGACAGTCTAACTGGCTTACATGCTTGGTGTAAAAGTGGGCAAACCATTGCCCTGCTAGGCTCATCTGGCGTTGGCAAGTCCACTTTAGCCAATACCTTAAGAGGACTGGGTGTTGATGATGAAAACAGTAGTGCTACTCAAGGTATTCGTGAAGATGACAGCAAGGGCCGTCATACGACCACAGCTAGGCAAATGTATTTTCTCCCCCATGGCGGTTTACTATTAGACACCCCCGGGATGCGAGAGTTACAACTGGCTAACTGTGAAGAAGGGCTTGAACATACCTTTTCTGATATTACTGAACTGGCACAACGCTGCCGCTTTAATGATTGCCAACATCATAGCGAACCGGGCTGCGCCGTGAATCAGGCCATAAACGAAGGTGAACTTGAACTGAGGCGACTACAGAGCTATCACAAGCTAATGAAGGAGCAAGCCCTTAATTCAGCCACACTTGCTGAAAAGCGCGCTCAGGATAGAGACTTTGGTAAGTTCATTAAAAACACACAAAAGGATATGCGTGCATTGAAAGGTCAGTGATGATTTCTCTTTAACCTGCAAACCCACAAAAAAGCCGCTTTATTAGCGGCTTTTTTGTGGCAATTATTTACACAGTTAAAACAAACTTCGGTATGGGTACGTCCGAATCTAACTGCTGCTCACGATTTAAAAAGTTTTGCAGTTTTTCCTGGCTCCAACTGGAAAGCAATTGCTTATTGGCAATGGCACCTTGCGTTGTGGCAAACGGTTGTTGGAACACTAATTCGACAGGTAAGCGACTTGCTGTATAGCAGGATTCATCCACTTTATTGTGATGAGAAGTGAGCGCTTTTCCCAAATGATTTGTATGGCCAACATAAAAGCTGCCATCACTGCACTTTAAAACGTATACGTGGAATACCATGTACTCATCCTTGAATCGTTATGGTCTGAAGTGGCAAGAAAAGCCTGAAACAAAACCAACTTTATTTTTTGTTCTTAGAAAGTAAGCATAAAAAAATCGATCATAAAATCGATCATCCTCATACTATATACTTAATTTTCCAAGGAAAAGGCAATTTTGTTTACTTTTTGTAACCAGATTCAGTTACATAAGCAAACAATCAATTGCGAATAAAATGCATTTGCATTCCATAGCAACATACATCGAATCCAGACTCACATTTAAGATAAATTACTGAGGAATGTCTATACAGGAGATGAAAGCTGGCGCATTCGCCCCAGCTTTATTGTGGTTTACTTTGCTTTAAGCTTTTTGTAGGTTTCACGCAAAAGCATCACATCATTGGCGGCACGATGCATTTCTAAACCCAGCTCGCTCACCATGGCATCTTTGGTGTCGCTCCACTGGCCCATTTCTTCTTCGTTTAATAAGCGAGTAATGGTGTCGAGACGAAAACGCTGAATAATTTCGGCCTCGTCAAACAGTCGTCCAAGCCAAGAGCTATCGAAACTCCACGCATCGCTATATAGGGTTTGCCCCGAGCAAATATCATTCAGGTACATGGCGACTTCCCTTGGGGTTTTTCCATGCTCCATTAAATGTTCGCGGCTAATACCATGAATGGCTTCGGCTTTTTCATCCCAATGGTTCCAGCTGTCTGCAGGTTTGATGAGTAACGCATGAACAGAACCATCTGCTAATGCCACGCCCACCTCAATGGGGTAGCTACCGCGCCCAAAACCAGACGCTTCTAAATCGATAATGGCCGGCACTTCCATTATTGTTTACCTTTTTTTATGGCACCGATACTAATATCAATGCGGAATCCGGACGATAATTTTGAGAATGTATCTTTAGCTTAGCCCATTTCTGCAGGGGTAACTCTTAACACTTCTTCAATTGTTGTGAGACCAGCTGCCACTTTTTGTGCGCCGCTCAGTCTTAAATTGCGCATGCCATCTTTCATGGCCTGACGTCTTAATTGGGTCATATCCGTTTCGGTTTGGATAAGATCTGCCAATGTATCATTCATGGGCATAACTTCATAGAGCCCAGCACGGCCCATGTAGCCCGTATTGCGACACTCTAGGCAACCCACTGGTTCATATATAAATTCAGGGGCTTTAGCACTCCATGGTTTCACCAAGTCATCCCATAATTTACCGTTTACCCCTTGCTTTTGTTTGCAATGAGGACACAGGGTACGCACCAAACGTTGCGCCATCACACCCGTTACTGCACTTTTTATTAAATAGTGAGGCACCCCAATGTGTTGCAAACGCGCTATGGCACTGGGCGCATCATTAGTGTGTAATGTGGATAACACTAAATGCCCTGTAAGGGCAGCTTGAATGGCCATTTCAGCGGTTTCGCTATCGCGAATCTCGCCCACCATAATGATGTCTGGGTCTTGTCGCATTAAGGTGCGAATGCCTGATGCAAACGTTAGATCAATGGTTGGATTCACCTGCATTTGATTGAAGCTTGGCTCCACCATTTCGATGGGGTCTTCTACGGTGCAAACGTTCACTTCTTCGGTAGCTAATTGTTTTAACGTGCTGTACAAGGTGGTGGTTTTACCTGAACCGGTAGGCCCAGTAACCAGAACAATCCCAGCGGTTTGATGAACCATTCGATCCCAATGCTGGCTATCCTCTTTGCTAAAACCTAATTCACTGAAGTTACGCAGTAATACATCTGGATCAAAGATACGCATGACCAGTTTTTCGCCAAAGGCGGTGGGCATGGTACTTAAACGTAATTCCACTTCATGGCCATTGGGGGTTCGGGTTTTAATGCGACTGTCTTGCGGTTTACGTTTTTCTGCAATGTTCATGCGCCCTAAACTTTTAATGCGCGACGTCACTGCGTTGGATACGGTGGCTGGGAATTCATAAACCGGATGCAAAACACCATCGATACGAAAGCGCACCCGAGAAATATCGCGACGAGGCTCTACATGTATGTCACTGGCTCGCTGTTCAAATGCATATTGGAAAAGCCAGTCTACGATATTAACGATGTGCTCATCATTGGCATCGCTTTTACCTTTTGCACCAAGCTCTACTAACGATTCTAAGTTAGAACCTTGTTTTTGATGCAAGGCACTGGCACCACTCACAGAAGCCGCCAGCGAGAAAAACTCCACCTGAAAACGTTCGATGTCAGAGGGTTTCGCCAATACGATTTCAACTGAGCGACGATTAATATGCTCGATGTCTTCAATCCAGCGACGATCGAACGGCTCGGATGTGGCCACTGTCATCACATCTTGATTCACACCCACTGGCAACAAACCATGACGTTTAGCAAAGGCAAACGACATGGTTGGCGTCACCTCAGAGGCTTTGACTTTTAAAGGGTCGATAATAAAGTAATCAAGCTTTGATTCATCCGCGAGCAACTGCATGATGGTATCTTCATCAATACTGAGTTGCGGTTGTGCGGCACTGGTAAATTGATAGCTGGCTAGTGCTATCACGGGATGAGCTTTACCATTCATGCCTTTTTGCTTCACCTCGGCCAGCTGTTCTGGGCTTAGATGGTGATGCTGCTGCAATAAATTGCATAAGGCGGTAATGGAAAGCTTTAAATCCTGTACTTGATTCATGGGGTTTCCTGTTATGTTAACCCGGCATCCACTAGTGCTTGTTTGGCATCCAGTAAGTTGCGGTTTTCCACCGTTAATCGTCTTTGCCAGCTGCTCAGCTTGGCTCGGCTTAATTCATCTGTCATCGATGACAACATATCTTTCGCTGCAATCATGCCATGTACCACTAGATGACAGCGAATGACGTCGTTAATTAATAAGTAACGGGGGTCTTTATTTCTTATGCATACATAGGCTAATGCATGGAGTGACGATTCGCTCACAAACTGCTCTTGGGCAACTTGGTGAGCTAAGTCTTCAAACCAAGGCATCGCGTTAAATTCTGTGCTTCCGGTTAGGTTTTGCTCATACAAATATAAACCTAACTCTAACATGGCCACACCTAGACCATTGTTTGCCATCCAAGTTTCTAAATTACTGGATAATTGTGCGGCCATTACGTTTAATAATCGTTGACTCAGTCCACGACTATTACTGTTCAAGTCCACATATAAACCTGTGACCACAGAAGCAGGTTGCAGTAATTTTAAAAGGTCTTGCTGCAATACTAACCAGCGCCCTCTTAATGCATCTGGCGCTTGTGGTATTTCACTTAATAACCAGCATACGGCATGTACCTGACGAGCTATTACCTGTAGTGACCACCAGTTTTCTTGTTGAGAAAATTGATCCCAATGGCGGCTCATGCGGGTCAGTAAATCTTGCAAAAAAGCGGTAACCGGTAACTGCTGTTGCTGCCAAGTTTCAATAAAATTGTGCGGTGTGAAAAAATTTACTTCTGGAAACAGCAAGCCATAACCACGTTCTGCTTTATTGATGTCACAGGGCACTAATGGGTGGCGTTTGGCTAGCTGTAGGGCAAACTCAAATAAGTCTTCAACACGGCCTTGTTTTAGTTCTAGCTCGATTTCGCAAAGGTTTATGTTACGCTGGTTAGCACCTTGAATCAGGCCTTCATCTAACACTAGTTCAATGACACTATTGCCTTGCTCTTTTATCCAAACATGGCGGGTAAAATCGGTTTTAAAAATCGGCTGAATGGTTTGCTTTAATGCATCATCTAGGTGAATGTCATTCTCAAATAATGACCAATCAATTTGCTCGCTTGGAATATCGTATTCCCACTCCCCTCTTTGATGTAACCCCGCAATGGCATGGCCTTTATTCTTAAGGGTTTGCTTATAGCCAAATTGTGATTTACGCACTCGTAAAGCCGCGTGGGATTTATTCAATGCTAAATCTGGGGTATCAAAATACTGGTTATCCAATAGCAAGGGCTCACCTTGTGTTTGCCCCAGTTGGTTATCCTGTTTAAACGCTTCCACTGCATGAGAAGGTAGAGTAAGTTTAAGTTCGACTTCGCTGGCCATGGCCTTCCACTTATCATATTCAATCCCCCGAGCTTAGCAGAAACTGAATTAAGACTCAGCAGTAAATTTTCGCAAGCCTTGATTCCGCGAAAATCCTCTCAGAACGTCAGGGCGATACAGACAATACAAGACTTTTACTTTGGGTTTGATACACTCAATGCATCTTGGTTTGGCGCGTAAAAAAGGAAACGCATGAAAGCCCTTCCTACAATTAAACAAAATATGGCCACCTTGCTTTCGTTGCCCAGTATCTCGAGCACCCTGCCAGAATACGACATGAGCAACAAAGCCGTTATTGACCAACTGGCAAGCTGGTGTGAACACCTTGGGTTTAACGTCAGCATTCAATGTGTTGATGAGGCCAATAAAAAATACAACATGCTCGCTACCCTAGGCTCAGGCCCAGGGGGATTAATTTTGTCTGGCCATACCGATACGGTGCCATGCAATATTGAAAAGTGGCAAAGCGACCCGTTTACCCTAACCGATAAAGACAACCGTTTTTACGGCTTGGGGAGTTGCGACATGAAAGGCTTTTTTGCTTTAGCGCTGGCTGCTGTTGAAAAAGTCGATGCCAAAAAGCTCAA
>Ga0181593_10006040_pt1 | contig 10906 bp, 5 predicted proteins | sample 071ome_19_FD_133756 | JGI IMG/M metagenome (GOLD analysis project Ga0181593, IMG submission 133756) | Coastal salt marsh microbial communities from the Groves Creek Marsh, Skidaway Island, Georgia - 071413AT metaG (megahit assembly) | ecosystem: Environmental > Aquatic > Marine > Intertidal zone...
ACTCACTCGGATAAGTAATTTCATCAGCGCCATCTCTCTCCGCAATCAGCCTAGCCTCCCTCGTTGCGAGAGAAACTCGTTGAGACTCTGCAATTTCCAGCTGAGCCAGTTGTTGCGTTTCTTCCAGAGCTAAGATTGGACTTCCTGCTTGGATTAACTCGCCATCCAACGCAAAAATTTCTGCAACTATCCCGCCTTCTAAATGTTGAACATTCTTCTTATACGATTTGACAGTTACCCTTCCAGGAGCGAAAGCGGCTCCGTCCAGAGGTGCAAGTGCTGACCACAGTCCAAATATGCCGAAGATCAGAAAGAAGATAAATAAACCGACCTTTTCTGCGCTAAATGGTGGTTCGCTATTTTCGTGCCTCGTGGCCGTTGGCAGGTTGACATGTTCTGTATTTGAAGACATATGATGCCGCCGTATCAATTTGGAGCAGCTTTTGGTGCTGCCTGTTGTTTATTGAGATCGGCTAGGACTTGATCTCTCGGCCCAAATGCTATGTTCAATCCATCTTTCAAAATCAGCAGCTTGTCAACACACTGCAATAACATCGTTCGATGCGTAATTACCACGGTTGTGCACCCTGATTCTTTGATTCTATGGAGAGCTTCCAAGAGTTGTTTTTCCCCAGCGTCATCCAGATTTGAGTTGGGCTCGTCGAGTATTAAAAATTTTGGCTTACCGAAAATTGCGCGGGCTAATCCTATGCGTTGTCTCTGCCCTCCGGAGAGAACTCCGCCTTGGCCGCCTATCACCGTGTCATAGCCGTCAGGGAGTCTCAGGATCAAGTCATGAACCCCTGCAAGCTGTGCTGCAGCTACAATAGCTGAAGGGTTAGGCTCCTTAAATCTCGCAATGTTTTCAGCTATTGTTCCGTCGAATAGCTCTATGTCCTGCGGCAGATATCCGACGTGAGGGCCTAGGTCGACTCTATCCCAGCTCGAAACGTCTGCTCCATCAAGTCGCACCTTACCTGAATACGTGGGCCAAATTCCCAAGAGCGCTCTGGCGAGAGTCGATTTCCCTGAAGCACTGGGACCAATGACTCCGAGCATGTCGCCGGCCTCCAGTGCGAACGACACGCCCCGTACAACCGCGTTCTTTGAACCAGGCGGCACGACAGTCGCTTGTTCTACAGATAAGTTGCCCTCCGGGTCTGGAAGCTGCATCCTTTCGGGCTCCAACGGCATTTGCACAAGTAACTCGTTGAGCCTGTCGTACTGTGCTCGAGCAACGGAAACGCCCTTCCACGACCCCACCAGTGAATCAATTGGTGCCAACGCTCTGCCGAGCAGCAGGGAGCCAGCGATCATCATCCCAGGCGATATCTCTTGGTTTAGAGCAAGATAAGCGCCTAATCCAAGCACCAGCGATTGCACTATGAGCCTAAAGGATTTGGTAAGGCCGCTCAGGGCGCCGCCATACCTGCTTGCCTCGCCCTGTTTTTGGATCACCTGGTCGGCTAATTCATCTTGCCCTTTGTTGACATCACCTGACATGCCCATGGCTGCAATAACTTCAGCATTTCTCAAACTGCTTTGAAACCTTGCTGCCGACTGACTCAATTTCTCATTCGCTTCTTTCATCAGTCCGTCTGTGGCCGAATTGTTGGCGTATGCCAGAGCGATCATTACGATCCCGCTTACTATGCCACTTACCCCAAACCAAGGGTGGAACATAAACATGACTGCTATGTATATCGGAAACCAAGGAGCATCGAAAAAAGCGAAAAGTCCATTGCCGGTCAGGAACTGCCTCAGTGAAGTAAGATCCGCGATAGGCTGGGCGTTGGTTACTAGTCCGCCTGATTTTAACGCCATCTTAAAGGTGGCGTCAGATACGCGCCTACGAATCATATTCTCGAGACGGTTGCTGGCACCAATTAGCATCATAGTTCGCACCCATTCGAAGCCGCCTATTGCCGCCAAAAGACATACAACAAGGAGGCTTAGCATCGCGAGTGTTGACAGGCTTCCGCTAGCGATAACCCTGTCGTAAACAGTCAGCATGTAAATTATGGGAGTCAGCAGGAGGATGTTGATTGCGGCACTGAATAAACCTGCGTACAGGAAGTACCTCCGGCACTCGAACAGAATATCTCCTAGCTCTGTTCTAGTTCTTATTTTTTCTGACATTACCTGTTCTTCCAATACAACCCGGTCTTCAAGATTGTGGCCAAACACTCAAATTTCAATAGGAAGGCTTGAGCGCTTATTGCGCGTAAGCTCAATGCGAGGAGATTAGCGGCGTTGACTTAGACGGCTCTTGGTGAGCGCAAAGTGCTGAAGTAGCGCTACAGCGGCTCATTCCCTTCGGCAAGATTTTTAAGCTGTTTTGCGTCAAGCACCGACAACAAGCTTGGACCACTTCGTCTTACTATCTGCCGATTCTGTAAAGTCTGAAACACTCTTGTTACGCTTTCTCGGCTTACGCTGAGCATATTTGCTATCTCAAGGTGGGTTGGGGGATTGACTATGCCTACGGCCGACGTTTCTTCCATTGCTTTCAAATCTTTGCACAACATCCAGAGCTGACAACAAACACGTTGCTGGACGTTAGGAATGGCAAGGAGAGACCTTTGGAAGGTGAGCTGCCTGATTCGAGTAGCTAGTTTATTACCGAGGAGGTTCATCACGCTGGGTGTTTCTGACATGATTTCCTGTATTGCCACTGAAGGCACCTTCACCGCGACAGAGTGCGCGAGCGATACCACGTACTCAGGCCTAGCCAGGTCATCAAATAGCGCTGCTTCCCCGCAAAAGTCGCCGGGATCCACGAAGTACAGGCCAACTTCCCTCCCATCAACAGTAAAATCAATGCCTTGGAGCTTGCCCTCGAACAAAAAACAGACCACCGCCTCGCTCTTATTTGGATCTAGGACAATACCTCGCCTTGAAAACTTCTCTACCCAACTACACGATGCAAGGCGAGTGAGCGTCGCGGGAGGAAGCGGCCTGAGTAATGGAAATACGCTCAGCAGGTCAGGGGTTACTTCCATTGGGGTATATTATCCTAATGGCGACTAACTTCGGTTGGATTCGGACAGGGAAAGGAAGTATAAGTATCTGATGCGAAAAGGTAAAATAGTGAATTTATAAGTTTGTGACCGCTGTCACCTCCATTTGACCGGATATTCGATTAGCATTCCAGCCCTATAAATTTGAACTCAACATGAACATGCCCATCACACCAACACGCCTCTTAAACAACTATCTGCTAGTGGTCGTTCTCATGTTTGCGCCCCAGCAGGCTCTGCCAAGCGAATCAGCTTTGCTGGCCGGCGAGACTGCTTTGGTTCTTGGCAGGGCCACGGTGACTCATTCCGACGGAAAGACGTCTGCCGTTAAGCGTGGGATGGATATACGGGTGGGAGATCGCATTGAGACATGGTCTAACGGCCACGTGCACGTTAGATTTGTTGATGACGCGCTCCTCAGTATCAGGCCGAATAGCGTTTTTGAGATTGATGAGTACATATTCAACTCTGACAATCCAAAGAGCTCGACTATAAAATTTAACCTTGTCGAAGGCGTCGCTCGAACTATATCAGGGGACGGCGCCAAGGCTGCACGCGATCGGTTTAGGCTCAATACCCCCGTCGCAGCGATCGGTGTGCGAGGTACTGACTTTGTGGTAAGCGCAGAACCGCAAGCTACCAGAGCGCTGGTCAATGAGGGGGCGATTGTAATTGCCCCTCTTTCAGGAACTTGTCTCGCGGAGTCCTTGGGTCCTTGCGCAGGCGATGCGTTAGAGTTGACGGGTGCCAATTTTCAGCTAGCGTCCTTGCAGTCAGATGACCTAATACCGAGGGTTTTGTCCTCACAAAATTTGAGGGCCCCTGGTGCCATCCAGAGGCAGCTTCAACTGCTTTCTTCTCCACCTTCATCACCACCCCCGAGCTCCTCTGTGGCTGATGTCAAGGAAGGCGAGTCGTCTAGTTTTAACCTTAGCAACGATGTCTTGCTGGAGGGAGTCACTTCGCCCGGTGTTCGTTCAGGTGCTCAGGTTGCCGTCGACAAGGTCACATCGACGGATTTTGTGCCCATTGATCCGATAACAGTTTCGATCGACGGGCAGGTGCAGGACTTCGACTACACTCCCCCCAGCCTGATGACACAAAAATCTTTAGAGGACAGGCAACTTGTTTGGGGGCGCTATCTCAGCTCGCCGCTCCTCACCGATCGTCTAGCCCTTGATTTTGATGAGGCGAGTGACTCGAGGCGTGTCTCAATCGGCAATACTACCTATGGATTGTTCAGAAAAGACGCCGATCCGCGCCGCGTTGCCGCAGATCTCGGCCTGGTCGGATTCCAGCTGACAAGTGCCCAGGCTATTTTCAATTCGCAGACTGGGATCGCTGTGATGAGGGTAGACGGAGGCACTCTCAATATAAACTTTCCAGAAAGTTCTTTCGAGACCGTGCTTAGCCTTGGACACGAGCTGACTGGAAACATTGAATTCGCTGCTGCTGGAAAGATCTATGACGGGGGATTTTTCAGGGCAATAGAGTCGACTCAACGCATCGCTGGCGCAGTCAGTTATGACGGTTCCGAGGCGGGCTACTTATTTGAGAAGCAGATTGGTGACGGATTGCTGACGGGTCTTACCCTCTGGGATAGCAAATGACTGCGGATAACTCAGCCCTTTCCTCGGCCAGTCGATTTTCAGCTGCCTTGGAGCGCTACCCAGCTGGCGGAAAGGTTGCAGCACTTTTCCTGGCCGGTTTGGCCACTTTTGCACTTACCTTCCTGGCTGCTGGGTGGTTGCGGCCCGTCGAGGATAGGCTCGGCGCTCTCGGCTGGACACTCTTCAGCGACGGTGGGGCTGAGGAAAGAATTACCCTGGTTGTTGTAGACGAGAAGAGCCTCGCTGAGATCGGACCTTGGCCTTGGCCGCGCGGAGTAATGGCTGACCTGGTCAATGCCATCGACCAGGCCGGTGCGCAGCTTCAAATTCACGACATCGTTTACCCGGAACCAAGACCGGGCGATGAATTTTTTCGTGACGCGCTATTGTCCGCCTCCGGCTCGGTTATCGCACAAGTACCTGCGCTAGACGCGATGCCAGGGGCGACGAGTACAGGGGTTATGTCCTACGGACTTGAAAGTCCAGGGTGCGCTGCGTCAGGACTTGATGTAGCGTCGGCGAGCAGTTTCGTAGCACCGGCGCGCGTTTTCGAGGGTGTGCCCAAAGGGCACAACGCGGCACTTATAGAAAGTGACGGCGGTGTGCGCCGGAGCCCTGCACTTGTATGTGTCGGGGAGACACTCTATCCGTCACTGTCATTGGCTGCCTTTCTTCAATTGGGTGTAACTTCAGGTTGGTCGGTGTCCCTCCTCAACGCTGAGGGTCCGTTTCAGCCACATTCCCAGCTCACACTAAAAGGTTACCCCGGCCTCCGAATTCCTCTCGACAGGGAGGGAGCAATGCGGATCAATTTCCGGAAATCGCCAGACTCTTTCAGAGCTGTGTCTGCTTCTGATGTCATTTCTGGTAATTTTGACAGATCCTTCCTCGAGAACGCTTGGGTCATCGTCGGCGGTACCGCGTTCGGTCTGGCCGATATTGTACCCACTCCCTACAGCGGGGCAGCCTTCGGCGTCGAACTTCAGGCTAGGTTGCTGGCAAGCATTCTTGACATGGAGGTCCCCTACACACCCGCTGGGGCCCCAATTTTCCAGCTACTTCTGATGTCAATCTTCGGGACTTGCTTGTACCTGGCGTCGACATCTGGGGGAAGGATTAATGCTTACGGGCTACCGATTCTTGCCGTGGTTTTGCCATTCTCCGCTCTAGGAACACACATCTGGGCGTTGCATTCGCTCAACTTCTGGATTGGTTGGATCGGTCCCGCGACTTTCGGCCTGTTAGCTGCGGGCAGCATCCTGCTGCTTGAGCTTGCTCAGGCGCGTCTTGAGCGTGGTAGGGTGTATCAGACTTTATCAAGCTATCTTTCACCGATGGTTGCACGTGAAGTAGCTTTCTCTCTTCCATCTTCTAAGGTTGATGCTCAGCGCCAAGATGTAACGCTTCTGAGCGCTGATATTCGAAACTTCTCAGCGTTCGGCGAGTCCCGCCCCCCCGAAGAGATTGCGGCCATACTTCATTACTTTAATGTTCATGTTAATGGAGTTATTGAATCTTTCGGTGGGAGAGTCGCAGAATTCAGGGGAGATAGCGTTTTGGCAATTTGGGAAGGGGCTGGTTCGTCTGATGCCGGCCTGGCGCTTGATGCTGCAAATTCCTTGCAGAATTCGTTGTCTGAGAAACTTCTCGCCGATCACCAACTGCTGGGTCTCGAGCCTTTAGCCCTGGGCATCGGTATTGAACAGGGGCCGGTCCTGTTGGGGTCTATCGGCCCATCTCACAGGCGGAGCTTTACTTTGCTGGGTGACACCGTCAGCACGACGCTCCGAATTCGGGAGATGACGGAGGATCTCGCTCAGCCAGTGCTGTTGGGAGCTACGGTTGCTAGGCAACTGCCGGGAAGGAACCTCCAATCTCAGGGTAGTTATTTGCTCCCGGGTCTCTCAATACCCCATACCCTCTTCGCACCACCCGCCCCTGCTGAGGTGATGCCAATCCGAGGGTCCCGCAGGCGTGATTCTCGCGATGTCGCATAGATTACCCTCTCCTTACAGGCGGTTTTGAGTTACTCTACCGACCTCGTCCAGTGGTTAATTTTAAAAGTGTTGCTTTGCTGCTAATTGAGTTAGCACTGGCAGTCGCGGCCTCTTCTGACTCTCGAGCATTCTTGTGGCACCTGTATCTTCACCCCACCCCCTGACAAGCTTGCTGGGCAATGTGGTCCTACTTGTCTCTCTGATACCCACCGCGGCAGCCGCTTGTCCAGACCTCAAGAGTTTTTATCCAGGCCCAGAGCCGGATTGGGGCCTCGTTGAAAATGAATTGGAGGTCATTTTTGATCAATGCCTCGAGAGCTCTGAGTACTTCGCCCTCCTGGGCGGCGCACAGCTAAATTTGGGTGATGTGGCGCGGTCGATTGAATCCCTCGAGCGGGCCCTTCTTTTGAATCCCGACAATGGTTCTGCCCTAATTGACTATGGTGAAGCGCTTTACCGGGATGGGCAGCTCTTCGCTGCTCTTGAAATCAATACACGCTTGGTCGAAAGAGAGGACGTGCCTGGGAATTTGCAGGAACAACTCATCGAGCGTCAGCAGTACTGGCAGCGCCAGACCCGTCAGACTAGCTGGCGTCTGGACTTCGGAGGCGGTTATGACAACAACCTCAACGGGGCCCCCGATGACACCCAGATCGCAATAACCCTGTCCGGGGAACCGATCTATTTAAACCTCAATGAGGAATATCGGTCCGTGAGTGGTGCTCTGCTCAACGCTGGCTTCACCGCCGAGCATACTCGCCTGTTTCCAGACAAGCAGGACAATTTTCTTGGGCGTGTTAGAAGTAGATTTAGTGAAAGTGAGTCCTCTGATGTCGTCCAGGCTACAGGGAGATACAGCAGGCTATTTTCGGGTAGGCGCTTCAACTACCGACAGGGTTTGGGAATAAGTCACCTCACCTTCGAGGGGAGAGAACTTTTTACCGGGACTGATATCAGGCAGCGAGTTGAATTTACTCGAGGCTCCGAATCATTCTGCGATCGCTTCATGGGCTTGGCGCTTCAGCACCAGCTCTGGCATACCCAGCGCAGGCTTGACGGTGCTGAGGTGAAGGCGGGGGTGGGTGCTGCGTGCAACTTCACGAACCTTGAGGCCCAGGCCTTCGGGATAGAACTCAACTTAGTCCACAACAGAGAGTTGCGTGACGACCGGTTGGGCGGGGACCGGAATGGCTGGCAGATTCTGGGGCAGTGGCAGTGGCGTTCACTCGGTGGGCTGGTCACGGCCCAGGTTGAGTTCGCGTCTCTGCGTGATGAAGAAGGTTATAGCCCGTTGCTAGAGAATAACTCGAGGCGGCAAGTCTCCAGAGGGTCTGGGCTGCTGCAATATCAGAGGCCCGGCAGGCTCTTAGGCCTTGACACTGCCCTGCTGGTAAATGTGTTCCACCAGGAGCAGAGCTCTAATATCGACCTATTCGATACGACAGACACGTCGATTGGTCTCGGGATCAGCATCAATTTTTAGAGACTTTGGCTAAATTTTGATCAGCAATACCCTGGGGCCTCCCCGACCTGTCTCCGCTCACGATAGTGGGCCAGAATCTGCCCCAATTCGCATGCATTTCTGCATGGCTAATCGTAGTAAAAATAGTTAGTTACGGATTTTTCTTAATTTTTATGGTGTAAATGTTGTTTTGCGCCTCAAGTGTCTGTAACATCTCGCCGATACCTCAATCTGTGGGTACCTCGCGTGCGTGTTTGCCGAGCTGTTTTCAGTGAGCCGAATACCCTGCAGAGGGATACCCACCGCGAAACTGGGTGAGGCGCAAATTGGCGGCGTGTGACAGAAATCACAAGCCGCACTGGCGTTGTGCTCTATAATTCGCGAGGGTAAAAGAATATTTGGCGAAAGCCGTCAGAGTTTTTCAGGGAATTCCTCGGTCTTCCCTGCCCCAGATCCGAGAGGGCGCTGGGGCTAGTTAGCGAGGAAAGCTGGGAATGCTGCGGAAGAGAGAGACCCGACGGTCTTAAGCCATCTAACGTTAGATAAACGATATCGATCTCAAGGAGAAAGTAACTAATGGCTATTACAGCTGAAACTCGTCAAGACCTTATGGAGCTCTACGTTGCTGCTAATAACGCGGCACCGGGCACCTCGGCGCTTTCAGACCTGGTGGCGGCAAGCACGTCAGGTTCATCACTGCTGGACATCGCGAATGCGATCGCTGATTCAGCCGGATTCAAGGCGACCTATCCAACATTCCAGACAGCAACCGAGTTTGCCACAGAATTCCTGGGCAACCTGGTTCCTGAGGCCTCAGCCGCCGCGAAGGCAGAGGGCGTAGCGATCATTGAAGGCATGCTGGCTGCTGGTAGCAGCCGTGGCGCTGTGATTCTCGAGGCTGCGACCTACCTCGCAGCACTGCCAGAGACTGACGCGTCTTTCGGTAGCTCTGCCGCGCTGTTCAACAACCGCGTAGAGATCGCCACTTACCACACAATCACCTCAGAAGCTGCGGCTCCGTGGTCTATCCCTGCCGCTCTGACTTCTGATGATGCAACGGTTGCCCCCACTAAGGCGGCGATTGATGTGGCACTGGCACCACCAGCGCAGACCAGCTTCGAGTTGACTGTTAACTCGGACAAGCAGACCGCTCAGTCTTTCACTTCTGAGAACGTGTTCGTGGCTGGTACCGGTTACGTCAATACCCTGAATGATAACGACGAGCTCACCGGTTCTGGTGACAGCGCGTCACTCACGGTGGAGCTTGGTGCGGCTAACGACATCGACGACGATGCTTCTGTCCAGCCAACTCTGACGAACATCAAGACCATCAACGTTGACTTCATTACTGGCACAGCGCGAGGTTCAGAACTCAACCTGCGAGATGCTGGTGATGACGTAACTACCGTTAACGTGAATCGCATCACCGACGATGCCACTTCAGCAGTTACCGAGATGAACGCTGGTGCTACTAACCTGAATGTCTCGGATTCTTCTAATGGCCGGTCCCTGACCTTCTCCCACAGGGAGGAAGTCCTGACTGCCTCTACGGATGAGCTGGATCTGGGCATCAACAGCGTTCGCATCGGCACCCTCACACTGAATGAGGCTGGTGATGGGGATGCGGATACTGGTTTTTACTTCGAAGACATTGACGTCACCACGACTGGCACCAACGACATCGACACAATGGTCGTCGCGGCGAATACCCGCGAGGCTGTCGTTGCGGGATCGGCAGTTAATCAGGACATCAGCTTCACAGTTAACGGCACCACCACTGCGGGTGGGCTCGAAATCAATGACCTCACCGCGAACGGAGCAGAGGTCATGACGATAGTGGCTAACGCTACCGTTGACATTGCGGACGACCCCGAAGCCAACCTGGCTGCTGGTAACGACGGCATAACCACAAACGATCTGTCCAGCCTCACCATTTCAGGTGCGGCAAACGTCATGATCGACGGGCTTGACGGCGACAATGCCATGATCACTGTTGACGCGAGCGCGATGACCGGCGACCTGAAGCTGGGCGTGGCTGAGTCCACAGCGGGCGGCGCCTCAAGCGCATGGGCTACTCGCGCGGACGAGGACCTGGACGTGACTTCCGGTTCCGGTAACGACGAGATCGCCGCTTATGCCGGCCTGGCAGGTGACATCACCACCAACGCCGGTAACGATACTGTGACTGTGACCGGCAACGTCGAGGGTGTCTCTACCATCGATACAGGTGCAGGTAACGACACGGTTACGGCAACTGACCTTCAGGCTACAGTCGCGGACGACGACCAGGCCGGTAACGACGCTTATAATGTCACCGCAGCAGAGGTCAAGACCGGTGCGGGCGACGATACCGTCACCGTTAACGACCTCCAGGGCAACGAGAACTGGGACAACAACGATCTCGACGACAGTGAGAACGATGATCGCTTCCAGGAAGTAGCAGCCTCAATCGAGACCGGTGATGGCGTTGATAATGTTACCTTCGGGATCATGGCGGAGAACGCCACCATCACTACCGGTGCGGGCAATGACACTGTAAGCACTAACCAAGACATGGATGCCCTCAAACTCGCGGCAGATACCGACGCAGACATCACGACCCTCAGAACTGAGGCCCTGCCTGCCGGTACGCGCGAAGTGACAGAGATGGCGAACCAGGACACCGCCGACACCTTGGGTGCACACATCAGCTTGGGTGACGGCGACGACACCATCCAGATGACTGATGCGGACTCCCGAGACGTGACTGCCGCTGGCCTAGACGCAGCCTCTGCTGTTACCTTGGTCGGAATGGACGCTCTCGTTGAGGGCGGCGCC
>Ga0181593_10006042_pt1 | contig 10905 bp, 8 predicted proteins | sample 071ome_19_FD_133756 | JGI IMG/M metagenome (GOLD analysis project Ga0181593, IMG submission 133756) | Coastal salt marsh microbial communities from the Groves Creek Marsh, Skidaway Island, Georgia - 071413AT metaG (megahit assembly) | ecosystem: Environmental > Aquatic > Marine > Intertidal zone...
CATGAACCCAAGAGCGGACGGGCCATGGAAGCCTTCACCGACCAGCCAGGCGTCCAGCTCTACACGGGCAATTCAATAGGTTTTTGCCTGGAGACACAGCGCTATCCCGATTCCATCAACCATCCCCACTTCCCTTCGCCCATCGTTCGGCCCGGAGATCCATTCACTAGCGCAACCGTATTCAAGTTTTCGGTTCAATGAACCGAATAACAAGGCATTCTTTCAGGCAAAGAGGAAGAGGCCGTCCCACAATCGCCTTTTGGCCAGTTCGGGAACGATGGGGATGACTGTCCCCAGCCAGCCGAAATAGTAAAAATTCACCGTCTCGGCTGACTGGGGACAGTCATCCCTACCATCTGAAATACGGATAGCGTATAATCTTATCACAACGAAATAAAACGTAAGCTGCAACATTGACCCGACAGCCCCACTCGACGACGATGCCTAAAAATGACCCAAACGACGACCAGCAAAACCGCATTCATCAGCGGAGGCACCAGCGGTATAGGGCTAGCGCTAGCCAGAGGATTCGCTGACGCGGGATTCCGCGTGACCGCCTCTGGCATTGGCCAGCTGCCCAACAATGAAGATTCCATCGAGTTTATTGACCTCGATGTTACCGACGGGGACGCGGTAAACCGCTACATTAGCCAGATCGACAAGTTGGATACGCTTATCAATGCGGCTGGAATTATCCGGCGCGAAGAAGAGCATCACCCGAAGACCTTCGAACAGGTAGTGGATACAAACCTCAATGGAACCATGCGACTCTGCTCCGCGGCTCGCAATGCCCTATCGCTAGCCCACGGGTCCATCATCAACATCGCCTCAATGCTCAGCTATTTCGGAGGCGGTCTCGTCCCGGGTTATGCCGCTTCCAAGGGCGGTGTCGTTCAACTGACCAAATCGCTAGCCATCGCCTACGCTAAAGACAACATACGGGTCAACGCTATCGCCCCTGGCTGGATCGAAACGCCTCTGACTGGAGATCTCAGATCTGACGCCAACCGCAACCAATCTATAGTTGATCGCACGCCTTTGGGGCGTTGGGGCGATCCGAGCGAATTGGTTGGGCCCGCTCTCTTTCTCGCTGGCTCCGACGCTTCGTTTGTGACCGGAACTGTTCTAAACGTCGACGGCGGCTATTCCGCAATGTAGATCTACGAGGATCCTCACTCCGCATCCATCTCCCGCTTCAGTTTTCTTTGAGGGTTATTAGCCCAGAAGGAAGCGACGACCAGCAAGACACCGCTCACCAGGGTAGCCACGAAAGCCGCATAATAAGAGCCCGTGTAATCCTTGCAAAAGCTGAAGAGCAAAGGACCGGTCGCGCTAGAAACAATCATCGACGACATAAATACCCCACTGATCGCCCCTATGTGAGTCACTCCGTAGTAGCGGGCTATGAAGGCTCCCGATATAGGGCCAAAACAACCGCTAGTGATGCTCATGCCTACGATGATGGCTGGAATCAGAAACCCTTCGATAGGGACAACCAGGGCGGAAGCGGATAAAGCGATCCCAAAGGCCATGAAGGCCGCGAAATACTTAAGGCGAAAACGATCACTGTACCAGCCTACTCCAATGCTAATGAATCCGCCAATAATCGCGCTCGGCAAAAAGAATCCCAAGATGCGTTTGTCGGGAATGCCTATCTGCTGAGCCAAGTCGAGAACATGGAATACATAGGCTGTAATAAATAAGGCCTGCAGAGCGAAAATTCCGGTGTATATCCAGAAGGCGAAATTTCGAATCGCTTCCGAGCGGGTGAAATCGCGCACCACCGAAAATTCTGGATCATCCTTTTGCTTTGAGCCTGGGGCTATCCCCGCATCCACGCTCAAGCCGCATTCTGCAGGGTTGTCGCGAAAGATTAGCCACCCAAAAAAAGCGAATCCCACCGCCAAAGCGGCCCCCAAAATTCTCCACGCCATTCTCCAGTCCGTAGCCTGAATGAGCTCGTAGAACGCGATCGGGGCCAGAGAAAAGCATACGCTAACCCCTATCCCCGTAACGGGTAGCACCTTGCCTCGATGATATTCCCACCATTTGGCTACCATGTTGCGGCCAGCCATGGTAACGAATCCCTGACCCGTAAAGCGTATCAAAAAAAATCCTACCGTTAAGCTGGCAACCAGCATCCAGTTCAAAGCGCCTTGAAGACTCCAGAGCTGGGCAATGGCAATCGGAATCCAATCCACTATACTGAGATAGAACAACGATAGCCCAAGCGAAACGCTGGATGCTACCATCAACCGCCTCGCTCCAATCCGGTCGTAGATCTTGCCAGCCCACAACAAAATCGTCCCGCTGACTGCCGTGCCTATAAAGTAGGCCATAGCCACTTGAGAGCGGGTCAGTCCCAAGGCCACGATCAACTCGTCATTGAACACATTAACCCCAATCGTTTGCCCGGGAATGCTAGCCACCATGGCAGATGCAGACGCTACAGCAATCACCCAGCCGTAATGAAACGGCAGGCTAGCGGGACGAAACGGAAAATCAGGAGAATAGAGCTTAGACATCGGGTTTTTTCGCAGCCCATCAAAACTTTAGAAATGCTTGAAAAGCGCGTGTTACCAGATGGTCGATTCAGCCAGTTTCTACCATCCTAAACTAACGGATTTCAGATAATGAATATTATTTTACCGGACACCCGTTATTGCTAGACGGAATGCGAGAGCAGCTAGTACCAAACCGCTTATCTTGTTCATAATTAATTGAGCCTTTGGCGACCGAATCAGAAAATCTCGCAAGGCGCCGCCAGCGTATGCCACTCCACCGAATATCACGATGGTGGCCCCTATGAACATAAGACTTAGAACGACAACTTGACTCGTCACCGATCCGCTCCCGACATTCACGAATTGAGGCAGGAAGGCCAAAAAGAAAATCGATACCTTTGGATTGGTCACATTCATGATCACTCCCCGGCGATAGAATCCTCCTTTAGATGATCCAACGGGAGTTTCCAGTCCCTGAGCCTTGGCCGCTAATGCTTTCCAAGCGAGGAAGATAAGATAGCACACCCCGATTGATTTAACGATCGTTAAGGCGACAGCCGACGCTTGCAATAGGGCCGCTAGACCCAAAACAACAGCGGCCGTATGGAATAGCAATCCCGTGCAGAGGCCGGCCGTCACGTAAAATCCGGCCGATCGACCATGGGTTGCGGATTGAGATAGCACGAAAAGATTGTCCGGACCCGGAGCCAGACACAAAGCGATCGAGGCAATCGAAAAGGATAGTACGGTCTCTGTATCCAACATTCCGAAGTCAATGTTTTGAACGCAGGAAACTAAAACTTCCCATTTTCGTTTAACCATTCGGACCGTGGAGGCACTTCTTCAGTCGTATCCCAATGTTCCTCGATCTTCCTATTCGCCAATCGAAAGAGATCGTAAAACGAAGAGTGAACGCCGCTCAGCGATCCTTCACTAACACATAAAACGAAATTCCCTTCAGCCAAAATACGATGGATGCTATCGTACGTCCGCTCCCCCCGACTGTTGGCAAGATTCCGCCGCAAAGCATCCAACCCATCCTTCATATTTGGATTGCTCTCAGTGTATTCACTTGAACTTACATAGCGACCAAGTTGATCGAAATTCCGTTCCATCAAAACTTTTGTGATAAAGTCTCTGACGAAAATTCGGTTCGCTTCTATCAGTTCAAGGTCCTCCGCTTCAGTTGCTCCATCGATCATGGTATGCCCCGACTCGTTCGGCCCATCGGGCTCGCTCTGCAAATTGTCCCAGTGCTCCACGGCTTTACCGTCTTCGAACCGGAAAACCTCAAAACCAATCTCCACCACATTGAAATCGTAGTCGGTGTGGGCGAAAACGAAGTCGCCGTCCTCGAAGGCGCGAACGACCTCCACTTTGGGCGAGGGCTTGGCCAATCGCTTGAAAAGTTCAGCCAGCCCAATATTCCCTTCCTTGGTCAAGCGATTGCGCTGAATATACTTCGCCTCATTGACAACTTCCACCGCTTTCGGGTCACCGGTTTCGATACCTTTTAGCAAAGTCCTAATTTGGTCTTTTTTACTCGGGGGCATGGCAACGCTAAAGTCAGGCGTCGGCGGCATTAGCCAACGTTGCCAGCACTGTATTGTTCTCCTATTTTGTCCCTCAGCAATGATCTGACCTGATCAGAAATCTCAGAGGGTGAGGCCCGAGTCGTATCGAAGGTTACATCTACCCTGAGCGTTTTGAACTTCGTGTTAAAGCTTCGTTCTGCTTCGGTAATCGTGCGATCACCCCTACCAATGGTTCTTTTCTTTATCTCTTCCCAGTCACAGGTGAGTTCGACTATCAGTGCATCAAGGCCAGCTAAGGTCTCATCTAATTCTTTGGTTTTCTTTTCGTTTGGAATGACCAAGTCGAAAATGACTGAGTTCCCCTCTAGAGCTAGGGTCCTAAGGCAGGAAATTGCTGATCGGAAGAGAAGCGGTCCATCTACCCCCGCCCAATCGTCATCGTTGTTGCATATTGCCAACACGGAATCTGGAAGCGAGTAGATCAAGCTGTCCACTGAAAAATGAAGCCAGACTTTTGGGAGAAGTGACTCTTGTAGGGCTTTTGCTAATTCGGTTTTTCCGGTGCTGGTTGGTCCAACGATGACTATGATTTTTGTATTCAATATTTTTGGAGAACTGTGTTAATATAAGTCGTAATACTCAGCGTTAAATTTACCTTAGCGTTGATTTTACTTTTACAATTCACGATTCCATTTACTTCCGGTAGAACACGCTTTCGCTGTCTCGGGTGGCTTCCAGTTGCTTTTTTAGGGAGCTAGCGATCTCGGGAAACTGGCTAATCACGTTGCTGCTCTCTGAAATGTCTTCGATTACATTGTACAGCTCGTAAACGGGCTCTTCGATCCCTTGGCGAATCAGTTTCCATTCGTTTTTCAGAATCGCCTGTTTGCCTCCTCTTTCTCCAAATTCCCAATACAGGCTACGGTCACCTGTCGAATGGGAGGGGTCGAGCAGGAGCGGGAGCATGGAAATCCCATCGTTCTCGGGAGCTTTGACATCGATCAACTCGCATAGCGTGGGCATCAAATCCTGAAAAGCGGTGATATCGTCGACAACCCGTCCTCCTGCTATTTTACCAGGCCAACGAGCGATCAAGGGCACGCGTACACCGCCCTCATACAAGTCGCGCTTCATGCCACGTCGATCCCCATTCGAATCGAAGAATTCCATCCGATGCCCGCCCTCTTGATGTGGCCCATTGTCACTGGAAAAGAAAACCAAGGTATTGTCGTCGATCCCCAGCGCTTCTAACTGGGCTAGGATAGAAGCGACATCGTCATCGATCCGCTTGATCATGGTGGCGAAACCCTTTTCAGGCTTCGGCCAGGGCTTGCTGGCGAATTCTCCATGGTCGGGCACTTCCATGCCTCGATCGTACCGCCCTCCCTCGTTGTTGGCGTGAGGGATGTTCAACGCGTAGTAGAGGAAAAAAGGATTTTCATGATTCTCGCGAATAAACCGCAAGGCATCTTGAGTTATCAGCTCCGGAGCGTATTCGATTTTCTCTTCCGAGACGCCAACGCCTTCTCTGCCAGGCGGAGCTTCTCGAAAAGCTTCGATCTGGGTGTTCCCTAAAACCTCTTTTTTCCCATTGCGAACGAGAAAGGAGGGATAGAAATTGTGGGCATGGAACATGTTCACGTATCCATAAAAATGATCGAATCCATGCTTGTTGGGATCGTTTAGCGGCGGAGGATGCCCAACGCCCCACTTGCCCACGCAAGCGGTTCGATAACCCTCCTTCTTCAAAACCGTCGCAACAGTAGTCTCCTTGAGCAGCGTTACTGTTTCCGCGCACGGATACATTGCCCGTATGCAAACCAGTCATGAGGACGGCTCGAGAAGGAGCGCAAACTGTCGATCCCGAATAGTGACGCGTGAAGCGGATTCCTTCCGCAGCCATCCGGTCCAAAGCAGGCGTTTTCAAGGTCGATTGACCATAGCTACCTAAGTCTCCATAGCCGAGATCATCAGCCAAGATGTAGATGATGTTGGGGCGGTCAGCGGCGTTGGCAAGACCGAGTGCAGCGACTGAGGCTATAGCGAGAAGGAGACGAGTCATCCCGTCATCAAAAGACGGCCGCCCAGACCGAGCAAGGCTCGAAAACTTAGCTCAAACACATAGCCATCTTACGCGTCATCTTAAATAGTAGTCGAGCGCGGAACGCTCCTGCAAGCCGCAACAGAGCCAGAATTTCTCTTGCGCGCCCTCAAAATGACGCTAATAAGCGGATACTTTCTAAACATATGCCTAGGGCCACTAAACATTCCTCAATCAGCCAATTTGCCAGTTTCGAGCCGCTGGTTTGCGCAATTGAAGGGCACGCGTAAAGATTGGTGACTTTCTTATTTACAGAAATAATAATGACACAGACCTAACAAACCTGTGAGGCAATTCGATACCATCGCTCCAGACTTGGCCTTCCCGTATCGTTTTCACGTTTGTCGCGCTAGCTTTGCTTCCACGCTTTTTCTTTGCCAGCCAGGCAAAGCCAAACGAAGCTGCCAGCTAACCAAAAAGCTGCCTCTCATGAAATCGTTCTCCAGGAGAATCTTCGCTATCCTCAATCCGCTTTTTCTGACTTTGCTCACGGGCTGTTCCGGATCAGCCGACGAACAGACGGAGTCAAAGCCTCCCAATATTATTTTCGTCTACGCCGACAACCTTGGGTACGGAGACATCGAGCCGTTTGGAGCCACTACTATCAAGACGCCGCAACTCAACCGGATGGCAGCGGAGGGGCGCAAGTTCACGCATTTCTGTGTGACCTCCGGAGTTTGTACCCCTTCCCGATCCTCGGCTATGAGCGGTTCCTATGCCCAGCGGGTCGGCATGCATTGGAACGAGCGCGACGACCATGTGCTCAGGCCTATTTCTCCTTACGGCCTAAATCCGAACGAAATCACCGTTGCGGAAATCCTGAAAAAGCGAGGCTATGCCACCACCTGTATCGGAAAATGGCATTTGGGCGACCAGCCAGAATTCTTGCCAACCAGGCAGGGATTCGATTCCTACTACGGGATACCTTACTCGGACGATATGGTGGCCCGTACTTGGGATGCGGATGGCAGCGTTTGGCCGCCTTTGCCGCTTATGGAAAACGAAACTGTTGTCGAAGCCCCGGCCGATCGGGATACGCTCACCAAACGGTACACCGAGCGAGCCCTCAGCTTTATCGAAGCCAATCAGGACAAACCCTTTTTCTTGTACATGCCACAGGCCATGCCGGGCTCGACCCTGGTTCCCTACGCGTCCGAGGCGTTTAAGGGAAAATCCGCGGCCGGTCCCTGGGGGGATTCCATCGAAGAGCTCGATTGGTCTGTCGGCCAGATTCTGGACAAGCTGGTAGAGCTAAAGCTCGATGCAAACACATTGGTCCTTTGGACATCCGACAACGGCTCTCCAATGACACGAAGGCCGGACAGCCCCTACCGCGGCACCAACGCTCCGCTGTTTGGTCGCGGCTACACAACCGCAGAGGGAGCTTTCCGAGTTCCCGCCATTTTCTGGTGGCCAGGAAAAGTGCCCGCAGGAACCATTTGCAATGAGCTTTCCACTACAATGGATCTGCTGCCCACCTTCGCCCGCCTCGCAGGAACCGAACCCCCAACGGACCGGGTCATCGACGGCCACGATATGAGGCCCTTATTATTCAACGAGCCCGGCGCGGTTTCGCCGTACGACGCCTTTTACTATTATCAGCGCTATCAGCTACAGGCAGTCCGCTCCGGACCCTGGAAATTGTTTCTGTCAATCGAGAGCCCCATCCGTCATCCCCATCACCCGACAAATCAACCAGGACCGACTCAGAAACTGTTGTTCAACGTCGTTGAGGACATCGGGAGCGAGCATAACCGCGCAGCCGAGCACCCGGAGATCGTCCAAAGACTGGAAGCTTTGGCGGAAAAGGCGCGGGCGGAATTGGGCGACCGAGGGAAGACCGGAACAGGCCAGCGACCACGGGGCCGCGTTGACAATCCTGAACCCCAAGTTCTCGCTAGATAATCGCTGATCTCATGCAGACCCGAATTAGCCTCCGATTTCTGAGCCTGCTATCTTTTTGGGCAGTCGGCGCAACCGGGGAGATTCCTGATAAGCGGATCGATTTACTTTCCCCGGATTCCTTCGAGGAGGCGGTAAACCAGCAATCTTGGAGATGGACAACGGGCGGGCCCCTTCACATCACCGGTAGGGGCTCAGGCCGACTCACAACCCAGTTACCTTATCAAGACTACCATTTGGTGTTGGAGTACAGGTGGGGCGAACACACCTACGGGGAACGCGTAGACCGAGCCCGTTCGACGGGCTTGATTCTTCACGCGGCCAAGGAAGACCGCTTCACTGGGGAAGATGTCCTTCTCGTCGAAGGAGCAGTCGGGCAAATCGGAAACGACAACTTTCCTCCAAACTGGAAAGACGTTCGAGGATTCCGTATTCTGGGCTCGACGGAAAAGCCCGTCGGGGAATGGAACCGCCTGGAAATCATTTGCCAGAAAGGCACGATTCTAACGCGACTGAATGGCCACACCGTGGACGAACAAGCCGGCGAGAGTCAGCGCGAGGCGGGTCGCATCGCTCTCGAAAGCCGTGGAGCCGAGTGCTGGATCCGGCGATTTGAGCTATGGCCGATCGAGCAATTCACCGAGGTCTTCCAACCGGCCGCAGTCTCTACCAATACCGGGGCCTCCGAAACCGGTGAGAGCCTCCTTCCTCGCCGCGAGCCCTGGTCTCCACAGAAATCGCTGGACGCCTGGCACATCGACGGGGATTACGAAATGCAGCTGGTCGCAGCCGAGCCCTTGGTCAGCGACCCAGTAGATGTCGTATGGGACGAGCATGGCCGGATGTTCGTTGCGGAGATGAGGGATTACCCGGTTCCCACCGCTTCCGGTCCCTTCCTTTCAAGGATTCGACTTCTGTCCGATGAAAATGGTGACGGCCGTATGGATAAAGCTCTGACCTGGGCGGATGGTCTCGACCATGTTCAGGGTCTGGTCCCATTTCACGGAGGCCTGATTGCCACCACCCGGACCGCAACCGTTTTTCTCAAGGACACCAACGGGGATGGGCGCGCCGATCATTCGGAACCGCTTTTCCATTCGGATGATCCCAGACACAGCCAGCTTCAGGTTTCTTCAGGCAGGTGGGGTTTAGACAACGCCATCCACTTCAACAACGGTTTGGATACTTCGGAAATCTATCTGGATGGAGATAGGGATGCCGCGCTTGAAGTACGTGGCTGGGACCTGCGCTATGATCCCTGGTCCAGGGAAGTGACCCGGGTCACCGGCCGGGGGCAGTTCGGCGCTTCTTTTGATGATTGGGGCCGCCGCTTTTTTTCCACAAACCGGAATCCAATAATTTTCGCAGTCATGCCAGCCAATACCCTGGAACGCAATCCAGCCGCTGGCATCACCCAAGGCTATGAAGACATTCAGCCTGCTGCTTCTCCAGTCTACCCGATACGGGTCAGCCACACCACCGCTGCAGCTCACCTCGGCACCCACACAGCTGCCTGCGGATTGGGGGTCTACCGGGGGCATTTGATGCCTGAGCTATTGGGCAACATTTTTGTCTGCGAGCCAACTGGTCAATTGGTCACGCGTAGCAAAGTGTTTCCTCACGGAGCCTCTTTCCGGGCCGACCGCGTTGGAGACCGACGCGAATTTCTCGCCTCATCCGACGAGTGGACACGTCCAGTGCAAATCAGGACCGGTCCGGATGGGGGCCTTTACATCTGCGATATGTACCGCCGCTTCGTCGATCACAGTATCTTTTTCCCTGAGTTGTTTACAGAGACCAACTACATGCGAGCCGGATTGGACCACGGACGCATCTATCGTTTGGCTCCCAAGGGCCAAAGCGTTCAGATTCCACAGGTGCTTACCAGCGATGATTCGCAGTTGGTCCAGCTTCTGGAACACCCTAACGCGTGGCAAAGAAGCAATGCCCAACGGCTGCTGGTTGAAAGAAAGGCGGTAAACGAAGTGCCGGCTATTCGGCAGCTTCTACGGTCCTCTTCATCGCCAAAAGGACGCCTACACGCTCTATGGACTTTGCAGGGACTTGGCCGGATGACGGTGGACGATCTGGACCGAGCCCTTGCTGATTCCGATCCAGGATTTCTGGAAAGCGCCATTGCCCTGGCGGAAGGGGAACGGCATGTGGATGCCCTGAAAAAGATAGCAACGGGAAACTCACCCCGCCTGGCATATCTTGCCGCTTTAAAATTGGGGTACGCCAGCGAGGATCTTTATGAAACCTTTCTGGCTTTGCTCCGCGACAGCGAGGTAAAGGATGCCTGGATACGCCGAGCTGTTTTGTCAGCCAAAAAACCGGGGTCGGCCAGGCTGATTGTCGGCTTGCTGAAAGATAGCAAAAGCCCAACGTCTCCGGAGCTGTTGCGGGATTTAGCCAATGAGGCAGGGGCCAAGGGAGAATGGGAGGACGTCCTGCTAGTACTGCAAGCTATCGCCCAATCCAGCAAACTAGAACTTGGGGCGGCCCTAGCTGAAGGCTTGTCGACCGGTATCCGACGAGGACCGCTTCTAGCTAAGTCGCTTTCCGGCCTACTGGCTCAACCCGCCGGTCCGCTTGAGGACAATCTAAGTTCTGCGGCGCAATCGTTCCTCAATTCCGTATCTGAACGTGCCGCGGACCGAATGCTACCACTACCACACCGTATGGCACTAGCGCCCCTTTTGCGGGAGCAGCCCGCAAACATTCAGTTTGATCTGTTGACCCGCCTTGTGGATCAGAAAGAAGCTCCTGAAATGCAGCGAGCAGCATGCCACCTTCTAGCTAACCTGAACCGGCGTCAGGTTGCGGATTTCTATTTTGAACAGTGGAACCAGCTAGGGCCAGC
>Ga0181593_10006044_pt1 | contig 10904 bp, 17 predicted proteins | sample 071ome_19_FD_133756 | JGI IMG/M metagenome (GOLD analysis project Ga0181593, IMG submission 133756) | Coastal salt marsh microbial communities from the Groves Creek Marsh, Skidaway Island, Georgia - 071413AT metaG (megahit assembly) | ecosystem: Environmental > Aquatic > Marine > Intertidal...
GGTGCAACCGCTGTGATTTTTACAATTGTGAACAACTTGAATTATTGCCCAATTTGCAGTCTATTCAGGTACTCCATCAAAGTTTACATCATACATAATCCGTTCTTGTGCAGTAGCGTAATTCATGATTTCGTCATCCTCCATCCAAAGTGCAATTTCTCTTTCAGCTTCCTCTTCTCCGTCTTCTGGATCTGTACAATGAATAAGGTTTCGTACTGCCCTGTCTTCAACAGCTGCGTGCTCATACGAGTCTACCGTGTAGTCACCACGAACCGTTCCTACATCTGAGGTAGACGGCTCTGTGGAACCAACAACCTTCTTAATTACGGCTGCAGCTTGGTTTCCTTCCCACACCATTGCAACTACTGGCGCAGACATCATAAACTTTGCATTGGCTCGAATAATATCCTTTCCATACTCAATCGCTTCTTTTTCTACTGGTAGTCCTTGCTTCTCAAGACTTTCAACAATTCCTGTTCCTTTCTTCATAAACCACGCATCATCCTTGTTGTAGTGCTCAAAAAGTCGCTTTTCATCAGCATTGAACATTTTCATTGCTGAGCACTTAAGTCCCGTTGCTTCGAAACGCTTGATAATATCGCCAATAAGACCGCGTTGTACTGCGTCTGGCTTGAGCATAACAAACGTACGCTCTTGGTGTGGTTTTCGTTGCATAAAATAAAGCTATATTAATGCCGGCAGTATACCGTATTACGCTAGTATTTCAAGCATAAAAAAGGCTGCGCATGCGCAGCCTTTTTTAATAGTGCCTTCAGATATGAACTCTTTCACGAGCTCGTACTCGTTGAGGTCGTTCCGGGTTGGAAGTGATATGTTCACCTCGTATCCAAACGTATTCGTCATTGAATACTGCTTCAACGCATTCGTATTTCAAGAGAAGTCGGTCACCTTTGGGTGGCGTCAGGGTTATATACCCAGTGAGCACACCTACATTGCAACTAACTGCTCGCAGTTCATAGCTCCCTGCCTCGTGAATAACCCAATCGGGCAATGGATGTTTCCAATTTGCATCTTCAACACCACATTCACTTAGCTTGACTGTGAGATCCCCGCTAATGTCTCGAATAGAATACGTTCGTTCTCGGTCCGCCTCAAGTTCTTCTGTATCAATCACTATTGTAGCTCCTTTTGAAAGATCAAAAAATAAAATGACTCCAAGAGTCATTCCATATGGTACGCCTGTGTGAGGCACTGTCAAGAATTGGCCTGTGCTATTCCTTACAGGAGCTGTTCAGATTCAATGATATTTTTACGAAATATCGCAAACCTCAGTAACGTGACCCCGTCACTTTATTCTTGTGTCATTATTTCTGGACCTTTTTCAGTAATTGCTACCGTGTGCTCAAAATGAGCACTCCGCTTTCCGTCTACGGTAAACACACTATACCCGTCTCCATCATCATCGAAAATAACATCAGGAGTTCCGACGTTTACAATTGGTTCAATGGCTACCACCATGCCAACTTGTAGAGACGGACCTGTTCCTGGTTTTCCATAGTTTGGAATCTGCGGGTCTTCGTGCACAGCGTGCCCCACACCATGGCCACAGAGTACCTCTACAATACTGAAGCCTTGAGACTCAACGTATTCTTGGATTGCATGACCAATGTCTCCTACTCGGTTTCCAGGTTTTGCCTGCGCAATACCACGCTTCCGTGCTTCTTTGGTAACATCGATAAGTTTTTGTGAAATTTCATCGGTCTCTCCGCCAACTGGAAAGGTGAGTCCGGAGTCAACAATCATCCCTTCGTATCCAATCGTCATATCGAGGTTGATGATGTCACCTTTTTCCAATATCTCATCTTCCCGAGGAACTCCGTGCTGCACTACGTTGTTTACTGACGTACAGAGCGCTGCAGGATACGGAAAGTCAGCAAAGTCTGGATGGTACCCCAGTAGCACTGGCTCGACGCCATAGGTTTCTGCAAGTTCAAGCGCTTTGTCGTTGATATCCATAGTACTCATACCTGGCTCAATGTACTCTTTAAGTTCACGTAAAATGCGTGCGAGAATTCTTCCTCCCTTTCGTAGTTGCTCTATCTCTTCTGCTGTTTTTATGAGTGCCATACTATAAATGTAGTCCTTTGAGAATTTCTTCGTGCACCTCTTCAATAGTGCCCGTTCCATTAATATCCAATACTCTAGTACCTGTTCGTTGTTTGTAGTACTCAACGACAGGCATCGTTTCCTCTCGATACCAAGTCAACCGCGCCTCAATTGATTCAGGGGTGTCGTCTTGCCTTGCCCTCTCTTCCATACGTTTCCGTACCACCTCTTCTGGAGTATTGAGATTTACGATGGTAAGTGTGTCCTTTCTACCATAAAATTCAATTGCTGTCTCAAGTACACGTGCCTCTCGCACTGTTCTTGGAAAACCATCAATGAGAATGTGACACTTGTCATCAGCATGCTCTCGAAACGCATCGCCCCACAACACCACGGAAAGAAAGAGTGGTTGCAGAATACCACTATCGAGCGTCTTTGACACTGCTTTTTCAGTATATCCCTCCTGTTTTGCAGCAAGAGCTCTAAACCGACGTCCGGTTTGAATGTCAACCACACGTCTTTCTGGATCTACTTCCTGTAGTTTTTGATCTAACTTTTCAATCTGAGTGCCCTTTCCACTTCCCTGTGGTCCGATAAATATTATTGTGTACGGTTTATTATCCATGCGTTTGCTTTTCTATAATATCTTTAATAATTCCTTCAAAAACTATTTTTGCTTCATCAAGCATACCATCTTGGTTTTGGATGATAATGTCAGCATTTTCTTTTCCAGCTTGCTCTGTCATAAACCTTCCGTGTCGTTTTTCAAGCTGTTCTTCGGTCATTGGTGCTCTATTGAGAATTCGCTTTCGTGCAGACTCCCAATCACCCGCCTCTATGTAGATAATCGTAAGATGTTCTTTTGGAAACACTTTCTTGAGTTGCTCAACCCCTTGTATTTCGAGTTCTGCCAGCACAATTTCTCCATTTAAAAGCCTTCCTTCAAGTTCGGACACAAGCGTTCCGTACAGATTTCCTCCATACTCTGCCCACTCTACAAATGCTCCTTCAGTAATCTTTCCTTCAAATGTCTCTCGACTCATGAAAAAATAATCAACTCCATCAACCTCACCAGGTCGTGGTTTTCTTGTGGTGCATGAAATCTTCTTTGTTACCTGAGGGTACTTCTCGCGTACATGTGTGATGAGTGAACCTTTACCGCTTCCGGTAGGCGCATTAACCACGATGAGATGTCCGGTGATTTTAGATGTGTCCATAGACACCCATAGACTACCAGTTTTTAGCACTCACGCAACAATTACATGCATGGTAAACTACTGTATATGAAACGTCCGCACATCATCACTATTTCAGGAAAGCCAGGAAGTGGAAAATCTTCCACGGCTGATAGAGTTGCTGAGCTTCTTGGCTATACACGTTTTTCATCAGGAGATGCAGTGCGTGAAATGATTAAAAAACAAAAAATTACGCTCGCCGAGTATAATAAAAAAGCTGAGGCACAACCTGAACTCGATAATAAAATTGACGAAGAGCTTCGAGAGCTCCGTGACAACCAAGACGTTGTCATTGATTCACGACTTGGATTTTACTGGATTCCAGAGTCTTTTAAAGTATATCTCGATCTTAACCCTGAAGTGGCCATGGCGCGTATCTACAAAGATGCAAACCTCAATGTCCTTCGAGATAGCTCAAAGGAAGGAGATTCAATGGACGATGTCATCGAGCAAGTGAATGAACGAATGAGCAGCGAACGAAAACGATTTGATTCACTGTACAGCGTTAACCCATTTGCAGTAAAACACTTTGACCTCATCATCGACACCTCACGACATTCTCCAGAAACCGTAGCGCTCACGGTGTTCGATAATTACACCAAGTGGCTTCAATCGACTAAATGGAAGCAGGTAATCAGCAAAGTACCAATGGGGTATTCATTTAAATCATAGAAAAAGCGCGCCCAGAGGGCGCGCTTTTTCTATTGTCCATTGAAGACTAATACTGCCTCATTGATACTTGCGAATCAACTCGTCGTACGATGTCGATAACCACTGACACCGCAATGAGAAGCGCAGTACCGCCAATAGCGAGTGTTGAAACGCCCGTAAGGATTTGCATACCCATAGGAAGTACGGCAACAGCGCCGAGGAAGACTGCTCCCACGAGTGTAAGTCGTGTGATAAGTTTTCCAAGATACTCTGCTGTATGTGTACCAGGTCGAACTCCAGGAATAAATGCTCCATTTCGTTGAAGGTTCTTACTCATTGCATCTGGGTCAAACGTTACCGCTGTATAGAAGAATGTGAACACAAACACGAGTACGAAATAAACAATTGCATAGAGTTCTTGATTGTTGAAGAATGCGTTGAGTCTATCTGCAACACCCGCAAGACTTGCTATGTTAAAGCTTGAGAGCACATTTACAATCATCTGTGGAAAGAGAAGGATTGAAAGTGCAAAGATGATTGGAATCACTCCCGCTTGGTTCAAGCGAAGCGGAAGATAGCTCGTAGTACCACCATATGTCTTCCCTCCACGTGATTGTTTTGCGTGGGTGATAGGCACTTGCCGTTCAGCCTGTGTCATCACAACCACACCGTAGATTACGGCAAGTGCCGCAATAAGAAATCCAACATACAGTGGAATCTGAGCTGGGTCATAGTTGTAGAAGAGCTGTGTTGCGCTCGTTGGAAGTGACGCCACAATTCCCGCAAAGATAATGATGGAAACTCCGTTTCCGATACCATATTCTGTTACGAGTTCCCCAAGCCAGAGCAAGAGCACTGAACCAGAAACTACGATGATGACATTGGTAATGAAATCAAAGGTAGAAAGTCCCACAAGTACTCCTTGTGATTGAAGAAGGGTAAGGAATCCAAACGCCTGAAGAATGGCAAGCGGAAGTGTGAGCATTCGACTGTATTGTGTGAACTTTGCGCGCCCAGTCTCCCCTTCTTCACTGTACATTGACTTAAGTTTTGGTGACATCACCGTCATAAGTTGCATAATAATTGATGCCGTAATAAACGGACCAACGCCAAGCATCACAATTGAAAGGTTAGAGAGACCTCCACCTGAGAAGATATTGAGGAGTCCTAAGAACTGATTGTTCTCAAAGAACTGCTCAAGTACCAAAAGGTCTACTCCTGGAATTGGTACTGACGTAAGTGCTCGAAAAACAATAAGCGCACCGAGTACAAAGAGTATTCGGTCGCGAATTGCTGGTTCGGTCACCATTATTTTTAGTTTTTGAAGAAAGATATCCATATTTTAATAGGTCTAGTCTAGCATATAATAAGCCTGCATAGCGCCAAACACCACTCAAAAGAGTGGTGTTTGTCTTTACGCTATAGAGCCACCTGCTTTTTCAATTTTTTCCTTAACTGAGTTTGAAAATGTGCAGTTTGTAAGTGTTATTTTCTTTGAGAGGTCGCCATTTCCGAGCACCTTAACCTTCGGAAGTCGTCCTTTCGTCTTTGAAAGGATACCCTTTGCCACAAGTGTTTGTGGTGAGACCGTCTCTCCATTGTCGTATGCCTTTTCAATAACTGAGAGATTTACCACTTCGGGAAGTGTACGTTCAGCATTTACTGTTGCTGCGCGATTAATACCGTGTCCTCGAAGTTTTGGAATCTTCTTGATGATATCTCGCATCTCTGGTCGTGTGCTGTTACCTGCTCGAGCAAGCTGTCCTTTGTGTCCACGTCCTGAAGTCTTTCCGCGTTTTCCGCCACGTCCGATACGCTTAGCAGACTTTCGCTTTGTATTTGGTTGTAGTTGATGTAATTGCATAATAGTTATGTAGTTACCCCTAAGCCTTATGCTTAAGCTGCTTAAGCGCTGCAACTGCTGCGCGTGCGTTATTAAGTTTGTTCTTGCTTCGTGAGAAAATCTTTGCGGTCACGTCTTTTACTCCAGCAAGTTCAAGTACGGTACGTACTGAACTTCCCGCAACAAGTCCTCGTCCTGGCGCTGGCATAATCATCACTTCACTTGATGCAAGTTTTACATGTACATCATGTGGAATGTGGTTGTGCTTGTTCATAGGAACCTTGATAAGATTCTTTTTTGCATTTCGAGCTGCCTTTTCAATCGCAAGTTGTGTATCACCTGCCTTTCCGACACCGACACCTACGCGTCCTTTCTTATCTCCAATAACCATTGAGACGCTAAAGCTGAATCGTCGTCCTCCAGCCATCACACGTGTTACACGACGAATGCTGATGATTTTTTGGTCAAATTCTTGACGTGCTCTATCGTCGCGTCGTCCTCCTCGTCGTGGTCGTCGTGGGTTCCGTCGTCCTCCTCTATCGCCCCCTGCACCGCGTCCACGAGATCGTCCACGATTCGCGTCCCCAGCTGGTGCATCGGCGGTAGCGGGCGCGCCTTGCGCACCTTCCGCTACCTTGGTTGAAGTATCTACTTCATTTGTAGCTTCCTGCTGTTTTTCTTCTGACATAAATAAATGTTATTGATTAAAACTTGAGACCTGCTTCGCGCGCAGCGTCTGCAAGTGTTACGAGTGAACCCTGATACTTGTATCCTCCACGGTCAAATACCACTGATTCAATCTTTGCTTTCTTTGCGAGGTCTGCAATGGTTGCGCCAACCTCCTTTGCTCGCTCAACCCCAGTCTTTCCTTTTGCTTTTCGACTATCAGCGCTCGCAAGAGTCTTTCCAGCCTCATCGTCGATAAGTTGTGCGTAGATAGCGCGATTGCTCTTAAATACTGCAAGTCGTGGTCGCTCTGCCGTTCCCGCAACTTTCGCGCGGATACGTCCATGTCGACGTGTACGATTTACGAGTTTTGATGATGTTGTACTCATATTACTTACAGATTACTAAGCAACGGCCTTCTTACCTTGCTTCCTGATAATGTATTCACCTTGATATCGAATACCCTTACCCTTATATGGCTCAGGCTTCTTTACCTTTCGAACATTTGCAGCAAACTGTCCTACTGCGTCCTTATCGATACCACTAATGGTGATGACGTTTTTCTCAACAGCGATAGAGATACCTTCTGGTGCGTCGAGTTCTACTGGGTGAGAAAATCCAACGTTCAGTTTAATTTTCTTGTCTCCCTGAGCTTCTGCTCGGTACCCCACTCCTTCAATCTCGAGATTCTTGCTGAATCCTTCAGTAACTCCAGTGATCATGTTTTGAAGGTGTGATGCGTACGTTCCCCACAGTGCATTTGCTTGCTTTGTTTCTTCTGTCTTCTTTACGGTGACGGTTTGTCCTTCCACTTCAAAGACTACCTCTTTTGAAATAGGTCGTGAAAGTTCACCTTTTGGTCCTTTAACCGTAAGTACACCGCCTTCAAACGTTACGGTAACGCCCGCGGGTGCTTCGATTGGTTGTTTTGCTAATCGGCTCATGATGATTTACCAAATGATGAATAGCTCTTCTCCCCCAACGTTCTTCTCACGTGCTTCTTCGCCCGTAAGAATTCCTGCTGGTGTAGAAAGGACACGCTTACCGTGACCAAACTTCACTGGGAAGATTTCTGCTACTCCTACGTATAACCGTCGACCTGGCTTTGAGATACGCTTCACACCACGAATCTGGTGATTTCCGCCCTCATCGTACTTAAGGGTAACCTCAAGTGTCTTCTTTACTTTCTTTCCTTGCTTTTCTGCAGCTCCTACAAACCCTGCTTCCACGAGTTTGTCTGCGATTGAGTGCTTAAGCTTTGAGTAAGGAATATATACTTTTTCCTTACCTACCATCCCTGCATTTTTAAGCTGGATGATGAAATCTCCTACAGGATCTCCTACCATGATGATTTCTTAATACCTGGTATATGACCTTCATGTGCCGCTTCTCGGAAGCAGATTCGACACATATCGAAGTCACGCATGTAGCCTCGCTTTCGTCCGCACTTGAAACATCGGCGAACCACTCGGCTTTTGAACTTCGGAACGCGAAGCGCTCGAAGTATGATTGATTTTCGTGCCACTTTAATATTTGTGGTTAGATAATAATATGTAACCGTTGAGAGCTGTCTCACCTAGAAATGGTGACTTATCTCTCCTTACGCAATACTCAAAAACTCGCGTTCTGTTGTCTCCCTGGGAGATCAATCAGTGCGTCTTGTGTTTCCTATCGGAATTACACGAGAGTATGCGAAATATCGCTACCGAGAGACTATATCAAACTATATATAGAGAGTCAATATGCTTGACTTGCAACTACATACATTTATGTGCTTTAAATAATTCAGCACTTACAAGAGGAGTTCTTCTCATGACAGACGATGAATTTGAGATACGTTCTATCCCCGTAATTGAAATTAACGGGTTTACTCGTCACTCTCGTTTTCGTATAAATCGTAAACGTACGCCAGTGCCAGTCTGGTTTGATTGGAGCGACGCTGATGAAAAATATGATCCGGAAAATTTGACGGAAGAAGAAAAAAGCACGTATGCACGTATGGAAGCGGTACCTATCCAAGAAATCATGTACTGGCTCTCGTGGGGCAACTTGCTCAGACAAGGCCCCGAAGAAGATGGCCATGATTACCCTACAGGAAAAGCCATTCATACATACCTCACTGTTTCAAAAAAAATGTATGAGGAACGTATTGCAGCGGTTACGGTATCTGAGCATGTTGATCCAAAATGGCTCAAACAACGGAAAGCTATTCCTATGAAGGAGCTGGTCTCATTCCTTGCACAATTTCCAGAAGAACCTGACCGGGAGGATATCATGCTTAAGCTTGATGCATTCGTCGGACAGTACGTATAAGGACATGCCAAATAAAGCACCCATCTGTAAGATGGGTGCTTTTGATAAAAAGAGCTAACCATTTTGGTTAGCTCTTGGACCTACCGACGCTCGCGCTTCGGTGGTCGTAAGTTGAATGCTGAACTGTTACGAAACAGCCACAACGTGGGCTCCATCATAGCGTCCAAGCTCATGAGCATTTTGTCCTCCAATTCTGGAGGAGTAGTGCTGAGCACCGCCAGTACCTGAATTGCAATGTATTCCTGCAATCGCATAAGTTGACTGTCGCTTCGCTCTGATTTTTCCCATTCAGGGTGACGAATATTGAACCTGAACAATCCTTGACGCACATACTGAAACTGGTAGAGTCATGCAGGTTCGAACCTTATCAAAGGAGTTTCCCAAATGGAAATACTTATGAATCTTGGAGCATTGCTCCTTATGTTTTTAATTGTATGGGCAGGTTTTGTTTGTAATTTGTTGATTGCAAATGATTTCATTTTTCCGGTTACCTATCGTGTAGTGTATGAGAAGAAAGAATGGCGAATTAAGATGAAGTATCCGTGGTTCGTCATTCCACAAATGCAGTACATAAAGAAATATCAATCAGGGCCAAATGACATTGAAGGTGATGGTGCTATGAGTCCGATTGATTATGGTTCAAAAGATGATGCTCTTCAGGAAATCAAAAGTCGTTTGATTGAAACTGAGGAGCTCAAGAAGCGCATTAAGAGTAAGTGGATTCGCTCACTCAGTGACTTTGAGTAACAAAAAGCACGACCCGGGGGGTCGTGCTTTTATTGACAAAGTATATTTTAATGTTACAGTTCTAATGGTTTGAACATTTATCCATAGAGAGGTTCAAGAATGATTCTTAACTTGATTTTATTGTTATGTATTCTCATTTTCCTATCTGCAATGATACAGACAGCTATCATCCCTAGTCTCATCAGTAGAAAGGTGATCCTACCATCTCGCTATCAAGTGATTTACTCAAAAGAGTGGGGGCAGTGGTATATCCAAAAAGTATTTCCGTGGTTTGTTATACCAAGAGTTGCTGATTTGAGAGAATCAGAACTTTCAAAATCTTCTATGCGTAAACGAGAAATTTCACCTTTGCCTCCTTTTGGAGTTTATCAAGTCCCCGTATTTGAAAGTCCAAATGACGCAATCAAAGAGGTTGCCTTGATACGAGAGGAACGTAACTCAAAAGATAATCCTGGAGTGGTAGTTATTGGTTAGCTTCTCTAACACCAAAAAACGCGACCAAAGGTCGCGTTTTTTATTTGTGAGAAATTATTTCTCTTCAGCTTCTACCTTCTGAAGTGGCAGTTCAATGTGTCTAAGCAATGCTTCTGCTTCTTCCTTTGTCTTTGCTGTTGTAACGATTGTTACCGCAAAACCAAATACGTCTTTGAGTTCTTCGTCAGAAGTTTCTGGGAAAATGGTGTGTTCTTTGATACCAAGGGTGTAATTCCCCATCTCATCAAATGCTGTATTCTTGAGACCACGGAAGTCACGTGTCTGTGGAAGCGCAAGGTGGATGAGTCGGTAGAGAAAATCGTACATTCGGTCACCTCGAAGCGTTACTTGATATCCGATGATATCTCCCTCTCGAAGTTTGAATGATGCAATCGATTGACGCGCAGCGCGTGGTGCTGGCTTTTGACCAGTGATTTTCGCAAGTCGGTCTTGAATGAGCGCAATTTTGTTCTTGTCATCAATCTTTCCTGTACCAACAGAAACAACCACCTTCTCAATACGCGGTGCTTGCATAGGATTTTTATATCCTAGAGAACCCTTAAGGGTTTCAAATGTTGTTCCGAGTGTTTCTTTTACTGTTTTCATAATAAATATACTTAGATTTTTTCACCAGAAGGACGTGCTACACGTACCTTCTTCTTTTTATCACCTTCGCCTTCGACACTGTATCCAACGCGTACTGGTTTCCCGCCTTTTCCTTTTATTGACACGTTTGATACATCAATCGGCATTGGTCGTTCCACAATTTGTCCTTGTGAACCTCGTTTCGTTGATCGCTGATGCTTATGCTTAACATTCACACCTTCGATGAGTACTTCGCCTTTCTTTGGATATGCGCGTACTACCTTTCCTTCCTTTCCTTTATCCTTTCCTGTAGTTACCACTAC
>Ga0181593_10006051_pt1 | contig 10901 bp, 9 predicted proteins | sample 071ome_19_FD_133756 | JGI IMG/M metagenome (GOLD analysis project Ga0181593, IMG submission 133756) | Coastal salt marsh microbial communities from the Groves Creek Marsh, Skidaway Island, Georgia - 071413AT metaG (megahit assembly) | ecosystem: Environmental > Aquatic > Marine > Intertidal zone...
ATACACAACCTGCGATTAGCAGGCTAGACTGGAGAAGCAACCGGCAGAAAAGTGTCTCTTAGAAAACGGCCCGATTGGTGCCATATCCTTTGACGACGTACACGACCATGACAAAGACGGATTACCAGACGACTACGACCCTGATTATCAGGCGATCTACTTCAACGCAGACGGAACCTACAAGCTGGACGTTTGGCCAAGTGCAACGCTAGCAGACTAAGCTAGACTACTGCGCAGCCTGCGTCTGAAACTAGCACAATATAGCCACACAGTAGGCTTATCAGCCCATCTGCCAAATACCCTCGTTGCCTCAGCCCGCTCGAAGCTTGCGCATTCCGGCCCTTCAAATTGTAATGCCTACTCTCAAACAGACATCACCTCAAAGTAGTCAGGCTACTCACAGTATCAAATTTTTCCGACTCACTTGTGGAGAGAAACCACTCTCGAAAGTCGACATCGAACTCATCCACTGTTCTTCCAAAATTCTTGCTCCACGCCTCAAAAAATCCGTACGGGTTGAGGTCGTCATAAAAAGCCGATGGGTAAGGTCTTGAGTATCGTTCATCGGGTTATCTCGAGCCACCTGATCCATAAGGCTGGACATTCGCCCAAGGAGGGCGCGACCGGGGCCGTTGCCTCTTTTCGCTGGTAACGATTACATCCTAAGTTTCTACTGGTCGAACAGTCCTAGTAGGCTGCTGAGTACAAGCAACCCAGACAACGGGATATTTGAGGTGGGTGTTGCTGGCACTGTCGCAGGGCTGATCGGTGCCACAGGGTCTGTGATTGTTCCAACAGTTGGGTAGGCAGTCCCAGCCCTACCGGACTCTCTTTTTAATATAATGAATTGCGGCGAGTTAGTGCCCTACCCGGGCCGGAAATCGACGGGTGGTATCTCCTGCTCATCTGTGACATTGAATTAAACTGCCAAAATGGGGGCATTTATGTTCCGACCCACTAAGATCACGGACCACTTACCGCGAGCGCGATGCCTGTTAAATGGACTGTTAATTGTGTTCTTCGGGTGGCCTCAGCCCGGAGCCCACGCTGAGATTCAGAATAACCCTCCAAATATCGTTATTATCTACACGGACGATCAAGGGTCGCTTGACCTTGGTAGCTACGGCGCTGAAGACATCCGCACACCAGAACTCGACGCATTTGCTCGAGAAGGCATTCGTTTTACGAACATGTATGCGCCGTCTGCTGTCTGCTCCGCCTCGCGAGCCGGGTTGTTGACTGGCATGATGCCTAATCGGGTTGGCACCCCTACCAACGTTTCTTCAGTTCGCGGCAAATCTGGCATGGCCAGCAAATTTGTGACCATAGCAGAGTATCTAGCAAAAGCAGGTTATCGAACTGGACATATCGGCAAGTGGCACTTGGGCTATACACCGGAAACAATGCCAAATGCTCAAGGGTTTCAGTATTCATGGGGCCATATGTCGGGGGTTATTGACCCCTACTCTCATTTTTTTTACTGGGAGGGTCCGCCGGCGCACGATCTTTGGCGAAACGGTCGCGAAATTTGGGAGTCGGGAAGTCAATTTTCGGAACTTGCAAAAGAGGAGTTGGCTCAGTTCCTCGAAAAGGAAGATGAGCGTCCTTTTTTTCTTTATTGGGCACCCACTACCCCTCATTACCCCCTGCAGCCGAGTCCATCCACATTGAGTTTATTCTCACATTTAAGTGAACCTCGACGCAGCTACGCGGCATCATTGGCTGAGCTTGATAATTTGTTCGGCTGGTTCAGAAGAAAACTATCCTCCGAGGGTTTTTCGGATAACACGCTCATTATTTTCCAGTCAGATCAGGGTCATTCGGTAGAAGAAAGGGCGGCGTGGGGTGCCGGCTATGCTGGGCACATGCGAGGACATAAGGCCTCGTTTTTCGAGGCTGGATTGAAGGTGCCGGCCATATTTTATGATCCTATCCGCAATAGTGGGGAACCAGGTAGCAGGGATGCTATTGTATCAGCGATGGATTGGTTACCCACTTTGCTAGACATAGCCGGGGTGAGTGATACGGCGGTCGACATATTCGACGGCCGAAGTCTAGTTGGAGTGCTTGCTGACAGAGAAGAAACATCTCCTCACGAGCGCCTCTATTGGCAATTAGGTAATGATTCAAGGTCAGCTCCATGGGCTGTTCGTGCTGGAGACTGGAAATTACTGGGCAATGTTTATGAGACAAAGCCGCCTCCCGGCGTTTTACCACTCAATAAGGCGGATCGACAGTTATTTCTGGTTAATTTGCGATCTGACCCGGGCGAGCGGCTTAATCTGGCAGATAGTCAACCCAGAAAGGTAGAAGAACTGTTAGCGGTTCGAGAGCAGTTTTTGATGTCTATACAGAGCTCCGTAGGTGATTTTGACGATGACTGACCTGCCTGTCTTTCTAAATCGCATCTCCGTGGCCATCGGGTGTTGGGCTCTTTTTTTTAATGGCTTACTTTTGACCGGCTACCTGGTCACTGGTTACGAACAGCACCTACACAGTGACAGTGCGGTCAGGCTCTTGTTGGCAGAGGAAGTTATTCGTACAGGAGAGTTGATGCCCTCCAACTGGAACTTCGTAAACGCCGACCTTTGGTTATTGAGTGCTCATTGGTTCGCCATCCCCTTTTTAGCATTTTCGCCAGCGTCACCATTGGTTCATGGATTAAGCGGCGCAATATCTGCGGCCTTTGTAACCATGTCACTCTGGTCTTTGATGGTCGCGCTAAACACCCCTTTATCAAGGCGGATTTGGTTGACGGCTTTGCTTTTCAGCGGTTTTTCCGGAGTGGCTGCAGAGGGCCTCTTTGGTCAAGCCTCCTACGGCATGATATTTGCCTCGATTGTATTAATGCTTGCCGCAGTCATTCACATCCTAGAGGGGAAGCATACCCCTTGGGGCTGGACGATCTTGGTGGCGATATTAAGCGCATTACAGATTGCAACCAATCCTCTTAGGGGCATCATTTTCTGTTTGCTTCCGCTATCGCTAGCGATGTGTTTTGTTTCATGGAATTGCTTATTTAAAAGACGCTTCGTTGTCCATGATCCAACCCCAGAGATGCCCTCTATTCCCGCGGCTAAATTTCTTACCCTTACAGGAATGATGCTGCTCGGGGTCTCTGTAGGTGCAGTTATCCGTGCCACTCTGACCCCCAGCCTCATTCAGATTCCGGGCGTTATGAGTGACTTTCTACAGGTCGCCACTCTTCAGCAATTGCCATCTATCCTAGCCGTATTGCTAGAAGGGGTCTTGGCAAGCCTTGGCAGTCGCCCCAGCCCAGCTCCGGCACTTAGCACAGAGGGTATGTATCACCTGTTTCGCCTGTTATTGGCGGTCATCGCTGTGGCGCTAGTAGTACGCGCGATTATGATTGGGCTTGCTGACAAGAGACGAAGTCGCCGTCTCTTGACCTTTTTCACTGTATCGTCATTCCTAATAGTTGCTTTTATTTGCATTGGCACAAATCTGCTACTGCTGAGCCCCGATATCGAAGGTATACGTTATCTGCTGCCGGCAACTGTCCTTTTGCTATTTTTAGTATTCACTGATTCATCTGACTGGCGAGCATCGCCCGTTATAGCAACACTGAGTCTTGTTTTGGCGCTGGGGTTCGCGGCATCAGGTTATGCGAATCTGTTCATGGTTGATGTCGCCTCAAAATGGAAGACTCATGAGCGGGACGCTTATGCGTGGCAAAGTCGAGAGTTGGCTTCGCTTCTTCAAGAAGAGGGTCTGGAGTACGGGTACGCGACCTACTGGTTAGCCAATTCGGCCACGGTTCACAGCTCCGGAGGAGTGAAAGTCCGCCCAATTATTCTGAAAAACGGATTGCCGACCCCACGGCACTGGCTATCTTCAAATCATTGGTATAGTCCCAATGCCTGGTCTGGCGAGAGTTTTCTTGCGTTGACTGCAGAGGAAGTAAAACTCGTAGATTATGACCAGCTTGAGCTAGAGTCCCTTAAACCAAATCGAATTATTAAGAAAAAAGGGTTCGAAATTTTGGTGTTTCCAGTAAATTTGTCAGCGAGACTTGCATGGGGCGCGTCAGTTTTACAATAGCCTCTCAGTGGAGTCATCGCTTCTGACGCTAATTCCTATCACACTTGAAATAGACATCGATTGGTTGGGGCCGGGCCTGGAGCATCGCTGGGCAATCAACGTGTGCTCTACATCAGCCGCAGATAAGACCAGTAATGTGGTGGCCACCATGTGGTGTGTACCTAATTTGCAGACTAGAAAATTCCTCTCCGTCAATGTACCAAACCATCTTTGACTCTGGGTGAATTGATCATAGTAACGTTACTAACCCGATAACTAATCACCGAGGGTTCCTGTCAGACACATACCGCTCCTAACTAGGGTGCAGCAGAAATGCAACACCACCTGGTCGCGCGAATTTCAGCTGGATAATCAACTTGCGAGCTCAGAGAATTTGTAGGCATCACCATCTATGCTCTGGCAACTCTAGAAAATATCCAACGACCGAAATTCGAATATGTCTTCGTTAGACACTGAACAGCCTATTGCTCTTTAAATGCAGTTCTCAGTGACTCTACAACCCGATCACAGTGAGCCAGCGTCATACCCATCCAGAGCGGCAGCCGCAAAATTTTTGCCGATAACGCCTCAGTAGTGTCAAGTCTGCCGGATTTACGGCAATACGCATATCCCCCAGGAGACTGGTGTAAAGGCACGTAATGGAACACAGCATGCACTCCTAGCCGGTCCAGGCTCGCTATTATTCTTTGTCTATCAAATTGATCACCCAGCAAAATGTAATACATATGAGCGTTGTGTGTTACGTGTGGTGGAACAATAGGCCGCCTCAGCCACCCTCTCGCCTCCATGTCACCCAGAGCGACATTGTATTGGTCCCACAATTTCAAACGCTCCATCTGCATTTGTTCGGCGCATTCGAGTTGGGCCATTAAAAAAGCAGCAACGATTTCACCAGGCAAAAATGATGAGCCTAGACGTTGCCACGTATACTTATCAGCCTCTCCTCGAAAGAACTGCGTCCGGTTGGTTCCTTTTTGCCTGATAATTTCCGCTATCGACTGAAGCTTTGAGTCATTTACCAACAGCGCACCACCCTCTCCCGAGATGACATTTTTTGTTTCATGAAAGCTATAAGCTCCAAGGTGGCCAATAGAACCAAGGGCTACATTTTTATACTCGCTGCCGAATCCTTGGGCCGCGTCCTCGATAACCGCTGTGCTAAATTTGCTCGCAACAGCCGTGATGGCGTCCATTTCACAGGCTACACCTGCATAATGAACAGGGACAATGGCGCGGGTATTTTTGGTGATAGCGGCCTCAATCAAGTTTTCATCAATGTTTAGAGTGTCTTCCCGAATATCGACAAATACCGGCGTGGCACCGCGCAGTGCAAACGCATTCGCTGTCGACACGAAGGTATATGAAGGCATGATCACTTCGTCTCCCGGCCGGATATCCAATGCGAGCGCCGCCATCTCGATTGCTGCTGTACAAGAGTGAGTAAGGAGCACTGCGCTGCTTTTTGTCTGCCGCTCAATCCATTCGCTACAGCGGCGAGTGAACTCACCATCACCAGCTAGTTGTCCCCTTTTATGGGCTTCGGCAATATAATTTAACTCTCTCCCTGTCAAGAAGGGGCGATTAAAAGGAATCCGCTCTAAATCTTTCATTGTGCCAATTGACCTTTACCCGCGACCAAAAACCCAATATTTTTGAGCAAAAAACAAAAATATTGAAAATATGAGCATGATAGTCCCTTGTATTAATTCATGCGGGAGGTCCAGAACATAATGCGAAACACCCAAGATACAGGTGTTTAGAGAATAAGCCGCAGAGTACGCTACCAGCATGCGTTTAGCACTTGCGGGCGTTAAAGGTCTTTTAAACGTCAACCTAGCATTCAATGTCCATGAGACGAGGACACCGGTAAAAAATACTACCGTCATCGCCAACAAGACGCTCACACCGGCCAGCGTCAGCAGAAGATAAGCAAAGTACAGCAAGATATTGCTTACTACCCCAATGATTCCAAAAACAGCGGCTTGTGAGGCAAGTCCTAGGCTCTTGGTATCATGTTCCACGGGGCTTTGCTTCCACGGGAAATACTTCAATTTCCGTCATTTTGTACCGACACCAGTACTGTCATTTATTATGTATATAGGGCGCCCTTTTGTTGCTATAAAAATCTTGCCGACATAGATACCAACAAAGCCCAAAAAAAGAACAATAACTCCGCTAAAGAACCAGATTGATAGAATAATACTAGCGTAGCCTGGCTCACTGATTTGGCCGGCAGCGTACCTGTAAAGCAGCCAAATGCCGAATAAAAAGGCACTCGTGCTCAGGAAAGCTCCCATCCCCATAACGATATGCATAGGCCTGTCCGATACACCCATACTTATGTTGGCCGCCAGTCTCATCAATTTATAAAAGGAGTAGCTCGTTTTCCCAGAGTGACGTTTGGCGTGTTTTACATTGATGTACTTTTTTTCAAAGCCCACCCAATGAATAAAAAAGGGAAAGCTACGATTTGGCTCTCGAAGATTAATCACTTCATTGATAAGCTTCCGCGAATAAGCACCAAAATTGGCAGCGCGAGAATCAAGACGCATGCCAGTTAGAATGTTCAGGCAGGCATAGAACAGATAACTGCTCAATCGCTTGAGAAGGGGGTCTTGCCGACTTTCTCGAAGTCCAATAACACATTCGACTTTTGGATCATGGGCCAACGTTGATACCAGTTTTGGTATTTCTTCTGGCCTATCTTGGAGATCACAGTCCATAACGACTACGACATCGCCTCTTGTTATATCGAGGCCTGCAGCAATTGCGTTGTGCTGGCCAAAGTTTCGACTAAGCCGAACAGGCACCACCTGAGGGAATTTCTCTACCATGGAGCAAATTTGCGGCCAAGAGCCATCGGTTGATCCGTCTTCTACCAGCACAATTTCATAATTCGCGCAGTCAAAGTCGTCCAAAACGGCCACTAGCTTTTCTACCAGAGGCCTTACTGTGGATTCCGCCATGTAGACGGGGGAAACTATTGATAGATCCAAGGTGATCTCCCTAGTGTTGTCGCTTATGTTTTATCTTCATATCAATTTAATGCAAGCTAGCCAAGCTTCTTGTAAACGGTGACGAGAGACGGACTTGATGAAGGGACTTTTGATTTGGGGGGCAACGAGCCAAGCTAGGTTGCTCTCGAGCATTGCGAGGGAATCAAGCGTCTTTAGGGACAGCACCGTCATATTTCATAGCCCAAATGGACAGAGCATTTCTTTCGAGACAACGGACCGGATTTCATACTCCCGCGACGATCTGAAATTATGCCTCACTCAGGTATCGCATTTTTTAGTAGCAATAGGGGGGGAAAATGGTAGAGCGAGAATCGATATTGACGCGGGGCTAAGACGATGGGGGTTGCAGCCCGCGGACGCTCGGTCTAGGGCCAGCTTCTTCGATGAGTCCGCCATATCTGGCACGGGCCTTGTTCTTATGCCAGGCGCAGTAGTCAATAAATTCTGCAGAGTCGGTAACCAATGCATTATCAATACCAATGCATCGGTTGATCATGACTGCCACCTGGGCAACGGTGTTCACATTATGGGGGCTGCGGCCATTGCTGGCAGAGTGACCGTTTGCGACTATGCGTCAGTCGGAACCAATGCGACTATCCTTCCCGATCTAACCATTGGGGAGGGGGCAGTCGTTGGTGCTGGAGCTGTTGTCACCAGGAACGTAGAGGCTTATTCTGTGGTAACCGGTAACCCTGCAAGAGAAGTAAAAAAATCCAACCGGCGACAAACTTTTCCAGCACAGACATGGTTTGATGACCTTTCATAATCCGAGAAATTAATTACCACTCAGGCTACTTAACTCCCGCATTTGAAAATTGATGGAATTTTCGCCCTTATCCTTGAATCGATTAGCAGGCGCACCTTAAGGCTTTACTCTGGTTGAACTGATAAGCACTCAATGGTTTCTAGATGGCGTGCATGTCTAACCTGACAAGCGGCCAGCCTGGCTTCAACAGCTCAAGCCCCCGACTAAAGGCGAGCTCGAGGTGCTGGGTAAGCTGATCGGTCAACGCGCGAGTCACTGCTCGGATTGCCAGAGCTTGCTAAAGCGATATACTGAGGAAAATAGGCTGGGGCGAATGGCTAAATCCGACGAGTTTCCCTTCGATGCTGAAGTGAATTGCTAAGGGCATCAGAAAGATAAGCACGAGAGGCGTGTGACTAACCCCCCCCGTGCCCGGCAGTTCCGCTCCTTCCATTGAGCTCCGCACCTAAGCCGGTTTACACCCTGAAGACACGTTAACGGAAGAGCTCTCTCAGTTAGCGAGGCGAATGTTTTGTACTTGGAGAGAAATGGGTCGCCTTTGAGCCGATAGACTTCATTTTGAGGTTGGCAGAACAACCCCCAAGTTGAGAGTCAACCTAACCCACGACCACAGAGTTCTTACTCCAAATCACGGCTGATGACGGCAGCCACGTAAGTGAAAAAGGTCAACTTCACCTTCGACGCAGAATTCCGCACTTCCTCCGAACGCCATGCCTGCGTGATCCGGGTCCAAGCTCTAACAGTGTGTTCAAAATCTATAACGAGGTCTGCAGCCGTTACAGTGATTCTGTGAGGGCTCTCACCAATGATGAGCACCAACCCACTTTCGATAGCATATCGACTCCCCTGCGCCATAAGGAGCAATTAACATCGTCTCGGCTAATTTGGGCGCCAACGATCGGAGTGCCACCAGAGACATGGCCGCAAATTCACCTCTACTTGCAAGCGCTTCTCGGCCAACGTGGTGCAAAATTAACCCCTGTATACTGCCCACCGCTGGGACGGCTATGCCGATTTCAGGCCTCCTGACAATTACTGACACTAGTTTCTGAATACCTAACGAACAACATTTGAGTACTGCGCCGCAGTCATTTGAGCGACGCCCACCAGCCAGAAAAACTGTTATCATCCAGTCTTTCGGTGGATATGCGAGGTTAGGCGTTATCCACGTTAACAGCCCCAAAAAGCGACCAGAAAAATAAGTGTGAGAACGTGAAAGGCACCTCCACCGGAATGGGTTCGACGCATTTGGAAGACGAACGATACGAGCCGGCGTCCACCGCGAGAATTTCTGTTGCCCTACTTTGCACAGCAGTCTCCCTGATTTACGTAGGCCCATTGTTGCTTTACTCAGCAAATCAAGCTGATTTCTCTCACTTTAGCTCGTTTCGATTTTTGTACGCCATGGCCCCCATCGCGTTAAAGGCTCTGCTGGTAATGGGACTGCTGCTTGGCATAAGTCAGCTTGCAAAGTCGCGTCGAGTCAGGACAGCTTTAGATGTCAGTCTGTTGTTTACGGCTACAACAATAATCTCGTTCGTTTGCTACCTACCACTCTCAGTGGGAAAACTTGATGGCGTAGATGGCATTGGTATCGATATGGTGAATTTAGCCATCGGACTGGCGATCGGAGCTATTGCTATATATTGGAGAAGAAAAGGTCCGGCGATATTGGTGTTAATGCTGATTGGCCCTTTCGCTACATCGACGCTCGCGTTATTTGAGCCGTACGAGGCCGCCAGCGTGAGCTTCAAATCATTCTCCAGCTCACAAAAGAACGTGCTACTGGTCAGTTTGGACAACCTGCAATCGAACCATGTAGCTAGAGCCTTAGAGGCTGATGCTACTCCGTTCGACGGGTTCGTGTTTTACCCGGAAGTCACGGCGGTGGGGCCATTCTCGGCGCTATCTACACTGACCACCAAGTTGGGACAGCTCCCCGATTTGCCAGAAGAGAGACAGGCCTCAGTATTCTTTAGAGATAGGTTTATCACATCAAAATTGAATGACGAAGGTTTCGATGTTGAAACTTACGGTGATTTCGGCCAAGCAGAAAAACCGACCACATCTAAACTCCCTTATTTCAGCCAAATTAATAACAAGCCCCAATCTTCCTATGTAAACATGCTGGAGATGTCATTGTTGCGAGTCGTTCCTGCTCCCGAACTTGTCTCGCTTGGCTTCGAATTACTCTGGCCAATCCTCGCTTGGCCCACGCCAAAGCATTCAACTACGGAATCAGAAAATGAGCTTGCAGTGTTAACGGAGAATGACCGGCATCCTCTTGCGCACTACAAACTGGACATCATTCAGTTCGACGCGTTCGTCAATTCAATTCATGCTGCAGACGTGGGACCGACAGCAAGGCTTCATCACTACCTGTTCACACATGAGCCCATTCGATTTTCAGAAAATTGTGATTATGTATACGGGACTGGTTTTCGATACGTTACCGCATTGCCCGCGGAGACCGCTTGTGCCGTAGCAAAGCTTAAAGCTCTTGTGGCACAACTGAAAGCTGCGGGGATCTTCGACAATACGATGATTATCTTCGCCAGCGATCATGGCCCAGACTGCCCACTGAACTTCACATTTGAGCCCGGCTCATACAGGGTTTCGCAAAGGTGGTGCCTGTCACGTTATCAACCATTCCTCATGATCAAAGATTTTGAGGGCTCCGGCGAACTGACTGTGAATACGAACCAGACGTCCTTGCTCGACATTGCCAAGACAATTTGTAAGGCTACGTTGCCAGAGATTGCATGCGAGTCATATGATGGTGCAGATCTGCTGGATAGCACTAAGAGCTATAAATCTACTCCCCGCCATATCCTAGTAAGCAAAACCAACGAAGACCGGCGAGATTACAACAGCTTCTCTAAACTCAAAATTCCTCGGACGCAGAGCCTGAGCGATTACTTTGACATCAAGCCAGACGAGCGCACGAAGATTTTCCCAGCCGAAGACCTCCCCAGTCGTACGGGAACAATCGTAGACGGTAAAAGAAGGGCGTCGCCTGGAGACCCAAGGGGGTTCATCACACATGGGCCTTATGC
>Ga0181593_10006054_pt1 | contig 10896 bp, 10 predicted proteins | sample 071ome_19_FD_133756 | JGI IMG/M metagenome (GOLD analysis project Ga0181593, IMG submission 133756) | Coastal salt marsh microbial communities from the Groves Creek Marsh, Skidaway Island, Georgia - 071413AT metaG (megahit assembly) | ecosystem: Environmental > Aquatic > Marine > Intertidal...
GAAGAACTTAGACTGAAAAGGAAAAAAAGCAGAAAGTATCTAGAGTGGCTTGTTGATGGAAATTGGTAAACACGTCCCGAATTTAATTCGGGATGTACATTGCGATCATGCTCCGAGCTTGACTCGGAGCCCCGGGTACTTGAAGGCTTACAGAATTGTAGGCCTTCTTTGTTTAGATTTGTTTTACATCTACATCCTGTATTCCGAGAAAATCGATAGATACTATATTGGTTATTCTGAAAATCCTGAGCAGCGTTTGGACGAAAGGCACAATATGGGTTTTGTGAAATCAACAAAGGCAAGTGCTCCTTATAAATTGATGGCTAAAAAACCTTTTCACACAGAACTTGAAGCGCGTGCTGAAGAACTTAGACTGAAAAGGAAAAAAAGCAGAAAGTATCTAGAGTGGCTTATTGATGTAAATTGGTAAACACGTCCCGAATTTAATTCGGGATGGACATTGCGATCGTGCTCCGAGCTTGACTCGGAGCCCCGGGTATTAACAAAAAAGGCTCCGTTTTCGCGGGGCTTTTTTTATAACAGATTCTTCCCTTCCAAAGAGTATTCCAAATTGCCGTGCAACACCTTCATCGCGAATACCACCTTACCGTATTTCTGAAACGAAAATTTGATGGTTTCTTGTAGTGAATTCATGACACGGTCATAATCTCCAAACAGATGCGTGGCTGATGGGTTAACCTTTACAGTAATGTCTTCTGCCGTTTTAATATGGTTGATGAATTCAATGATGGATGGCTCATAATCTTCACGTAAGGGATACATAGAAATCTCTACTGTTACTTGCATAGGTTACAGTTCGTCAATTAGCGAGTCGTCAACCAATTCAGGGATGGTCACCTTGAGCCTTGGCTCGTTCTTCATAGCTCGTTTGATCGCAAAAATGGCTTCGTCATTTCGAGCCCAACTTCTTCTAGCTATTCCATTGTTCACATCCCAATGCAACATCATTTTGAGTCTCCGATCAGCCTCAGGACTACCATCCAGCAACATACCAAAACCTCCATTGATAACCTCACCCCAGCCTACTCCACCACCGTTGTGAAGACTAATCCAAGTGGCGCCTCTAAAGGCATCACCAACAAAATTTTGAACGGCCATATCAGCAGTGAATTGAGACCCATCGTAGATGTTGCTGGTCTCTCTGTATGGCGAATCTGTTCCCGACACATCATGATGATCGCGACCGAGTATTACAGGGCCGATTTCCCCAGATGCGATGGCTTTATTGAACGCGGCAGCAATTTTCATTCGGCCCTCAGCATCCGCATATAATATTCTTGCCTGTGAACCCACCACCATTTTGTTCTTTCCCGCTTCTTTTATCCATTGAATATTGTCAGCCATCTGCTGCTGAATCTCCGTGGGAGACTCCTTTCTAATTTCATCCAACACCTCGCGGGCAATCTGGTCCGTAGCATCCAAATCTGCTGGATCACCCGATGCGCAAACCCAACGAAACGGTCCAAAACCATAATCAAAGCACATTGGGCCTAAGATATCTTGTACATAAGATGGATACCGGAAGTCTATTCCATTTTCGGCCATGATATCCGCCCCTGCCCTACTCGCCTCAAGCAGAAATGCGTTACCATAATCAAAAAAGTACATGCCGTTTTCGGTAAGCCTATTAATGGCTGTAGCATGCCTTCTCAATGATTCTTGAACTTGCGCTTTAAAGGCATCGGGATCATTCGCCATCATTTCATTGGCCTCTTTAAAACTCAACCCTACAGGATAATAGCCTCCAGCCCAAGGGTTGTGTAGAGATGTTTGATCAGAGCCAAGGTCAACCTTTACGCCACGTTCAACGAGTGTTTCCCAAAGTGTGACAATGTTTCCCAGATATGCGATGGAATGCGGTTCTTTTCTTTCCATCCACTCTACCGCTGTATCTACCGCCTCATTCACATCTTCAATCACCTCATCAACCCATCCTTGTTCGTGTCTTTTATATGCCGCAGCCGGATTGACTTCTGCAGTGATGCTTACAACTCCCGCGATATTCCCTGCCTTGGGCTGAGCTCCACTCATTCCACCAAGACCCGCAGTTACAAAAAGTCTTCCATCAGTTCCTCCTCCTACCTTACGGCAGGCGTTCAACACCGTAATGGTAGTTCCGTGTACAATTCCCTGTGGACCAATGTACATATAGCTTCCGGCCGTCATTTGACCATATTGTGTCACCCCTAAAGCATTGAACTTTTCCCAATCATCGGGCCTACTGTAGTTGGGAATCATCATACCATTGGTAACCACAACTCGTGGTGCTTCCTTGTGTGATGGAAATAAACCCATTGGGTGACCACTGTACATAACGAGCGTTTGCTCATCCGTCATTTCGCTCAAATACTTCATGGTTAAAAGGTATTGAGCCCAGTTTTGGAATACGGCACCATTTCCACCGTAGGTAATTAGTTCGTGCGGGTGCTGAGCCACTGCAGGATCCAAATTATTCTGGATCATCAATTGAATCGCCTTGGCTTGTTGGGAACTACCTGGATATGCATCAATCGTGCGGGCATGCATTGGGTAAGATGGTCGGAATCGATACATATAGATTCTACCATATTGATCCAATTCAGCTTTAAACTCATTTATCAGTTCCGCATGCCAAGCTTTCGGAAAGTACCTCAGCGCATTGCGAAGCGCCAACTTTTTCTCCTCATCAGACAGAATTTCTTTACGCTTTGGAGCATGACTCACTGATTCATCCAATTGCACCACAGCCGGCAACTGGTCTGGAATTCCTTTAGAAATTTCTGATTTGAAATTGTTTTCTGACATAGCACGATTTTAACTGAAGGCCAAAGATGTTGAATTGATCACATATGATCTTTGAGTGAACGGGCCACTATTTTTTCTTGTTGATACTGCCCGTCTTTTTATTGTACCCATATGGACAATGTCTGCAGCCACTCTTGCAGCAGTATCCACGCTTTAAGTGATACTTCTCTGTAAAGACAATGTAGCCATCGGGACTTTCATAAAAGTCCTCTGGCTCTAGTCTCGATTTATTATCCATACTGCTCAATCCGTCAAACATAGGATATTCACTGCTTTTTGAGTTCTATCAGGAAACCAATGAGAACAGGTTTAGTTCGCAGGATATCTATTTAATTTGAATCCATGTTTGAAGATTGGAAAGAGCTGAATGAGTCGAGGATAGATTTAATCGATTTTCCTCTACCCATGGAAATTAAACTCAGCGTAAAACGAGATGATTTAATACATCCCAAAGTCAGTGGGAATAAACTTTACAAACTCAAGAAAAATCTGGAAAAAGCACAGGATGACGGCATAGATCGCATTGTAACTTTTGGAGGAGCGTTTTCTAATCATATTGCCGCCACCGCTGCTGCATGCAAGTATGCTGGACTTAAAAGTGTAGGTATCATACGTGGTGAAATTCCGGAAGAGCTCAGTCCAACCTTAGCCGAGGCTCAAGCCAATGGTATGTTTCTGAAATTCATTTCGAGAAGCGACTATAAAAAGAAGAACACCCCGGAATATCTCGAATACATCGCCAAGTTATTCCCAGAATCTTATATAATTCCTGAGGGTGGCGCGAACCTGCTTGGAATTGAAGGATCCAAAGCAATACTCGAAGGCTGCGAAGACTATGACTATGTGGTATGCGCTATGGGCACCGGAACGACCTTCGCGGGATTGGTTCATGCGCGTCACCTAGGTCAGAAAATTATCGGAGTGCCTGTGCATAAGCATGATAACTTGAAGGACGATATCATCGAAATAGACTCAAGCTTCGCTAAGCTGATGCCATCATCGTATGAAATTCTACCCGACTATCACTTCGGTGGATATGCCAAATGGACCGAGGAGTTGATCACATTTATGCGATCATTTCACAAAAAGACCGGACTCGTGCTCGACCCTATATATACCGGAAAAGCAATGTTTGCATTGCTCGATCTGCTGCGCAATGGGTATTACGCAAAAGGTTCACATATCCTTTTTATTCATACTGGCGGCATCCAAGGTATCGAAGGTTTTGAAAAGCGTTTCAGTTTTAGAATCTACGATTAAGCGCTTTGCCAAACGGTGCCTGCGGGAATAGTAAATTCGTAGCATGTCAATAAAGGTAAAATCTGTAACCAAGGTCTATGGCGAACAACGTGCCCTTGACGATGTAAGTTTTGATATCGAGCCTGGCAATATCATTGGTTTTCTCGGCCCAAATGGAGCAGGAAAATCAACGATGATGAAGATTATCTCTTGCTATTTACCACAAACCGAAGGTAATGTTGAGGTCTGTGGTTTTGATGTGGTTGAAAACCCTATGGCAGTTAAATCCAATGTTGGTTATTTGCCCGAACACAACCCACTCTACCCAGATATGTATGTGCGAGAATACCTCGAGTTTATTGCTGGAGTGCATAAAATATCGAATAAAAAAGAGCGCGTTAATCAGATGATCGAACGCGTTGGTTTGACCTTAGAACGCAAAAAAAAGATAGGGGCGTTGAGCAAGGGATATCGACAACGTGTTGGCCTTGCCCAAGCGATGATACACGACCCAGAAGTGCTGATTTTAGACGAACCCACTACAGGACTTGACCCTAACCAGATTGTTGAGATTCGGAATCTGATCAAGACTGTGGGTAAGGATAAGACCGTAATGCTGAGTACGCATATTATGCAAGAAGTTGAAGCCATTTGCGACCGAGTAATCATCATCAATCACGGTAAGATCGTAGCAAATGATGAATCAAAGAATCTTCGATCCGGTGCCACTGCTCAGGTAATCCGTGTAGAGTTTGACAATGCTGTTGCGGCCAACTTACTCCAAGGCATCAACGGTATTAGCGAGGTAAAAAAAGTGTCGGATAATATGTGGCTCCTCGGCAGTAGCTCTGAGATTGATATTCGACCAAAAATCTTCGAGTTCGCAGTAGCACAAAGCTTGAGTGTGCTTACCATACAAAAAGAAGAACAACGACTAGAAGATGTCTTTAAGGAATTGACCAAGTAAGATGATCGGAAACAAAAAGCATTTCATAATTGTAGGTTCCACCGGATTGGTTGGCACGGCATTGCTTGAGCAATTGCTATTGAATGAAGATGTAGGCAAAGTGACCATATTGGTCAGAAGACCAATAACCGAAGAGCATCCAAAACTTTCAGTCCAGGTCATTGATTTTGACCAATTCACTGAAAAATCGATCGCACCCAACGTTGATGCCGTTTTTTGTTGTTTAGGCACAACCATGGCTCAAGCAGGAGGCAAAGATGCGTTCAGAAGAGTCGACTATGAGTATGTGGTGAAGTTGGCGGTGTTTACCCAACGACAAAAAGTTGCTCAGCTTCATGTAATCAGTGCGGCAGGAGCCAACGCCAATTCAAAAGTCTTTTATAACAAAGTGAAAGGTCGAATGGAATCGGAAATAAAAAAGCTTTCGGGCATCAAGAGCATTTATGTCTATCGCCCAAGTTTATTACTTGGACCTCGCGATCAATTTCGATTTGGAGAATCGCTGGGAAAAATATTTATGCAGGCATTCTCATTTATAATTCCGAAGGCATACAAGGCAATAAAAGATCAACAGGTCGCAGCGAGTATGGCCTCAAATGCGCTCAAACCACAAAAGGGTTATCATATAGTTTCAAACGCTCAAATGCACACATAGATCATGCATGATGGGCAATTTGTGCGAATTTCTCACGGGCCTCGATTTTCAGGTATTCTCTCGACCATAGGTCTTTTTGCAGCACTAACCTGCCTTGGCCTGACCATATATTCAATCAACGAAGGCGACATAATTTCAGCTGCCGCCTATGCTTTATTTACCGTGGCCTGTGTGGCTGTGTTTCTTGACTTCCGAGGGGTTGAGATCGATTTTAATCACAGAAAGATCAGACAATACCGCTCCTTTTTGGGCTTACGCACCGGAACTTGGGAATCGGTTGATGACTTCGATAAAATAACGCTGACGTGGTATCGCATTCGCGGGCTATCTGCCACAGCGCGAATTTCTCAAAGCTGGAATAGTTCCTCTTCAGATTCATATTTTGTATTGCTTGAAACTGCCGATGGCAAGAATCCCTTTGAAATTGGGGAATATGCGAGCCACCGTGCTGCGCAAAAAGTGATGCGGCAAATGGCCAAGCAACTTTCGTTACCGCATGTAGATGCTTATCAAAAAAAGCTCGATGCAATAGCGAAACGTAGGCTCCAGCGAGAAGCTCGCAGGACTGGTCAGAAATAAATATCCTGTGCTAACCGATAGGTATTTGCATGAGCTTCCACAATTACCTTAATGTCTTTAGAGTAGCCGCCACCCATCGATGCAACAAGGGGTATCTCTCCACGGTGTGCGGCATTCAACACCATTTCATCTCTCCGTTTGCAGCCAGCCAAGGTCACTCCAAGTCGGCCCAAATTATCAGATTCAAGTATGTCAACACCCGATTGAAAAAACATAAAATCAGGTTGGACTCGTGTAAGGAGATTGTCCAAATTTCTTTCGAGTAGATGGAGGTACTCGCTATCCTTTATACCATCAGGCAGCTCGATATCTAGATCACTTTTTTCTTTGTGCATCGGATAGTTTTTACCTCCGTGCATACTGAACGTAAACACGCGTGGCTCGTTTTGAAAAATCTCGGCTGTGCCATTACCCTGATGCACGTCCAGGTCCACTACCAAAATCTGTTTGGCCAACCCATGGTCAAGCAAATACTGACTTGCAATAGCAATATCATTGAGCAAACAAAAACCTTCGCCCCGGTTGGTGAACGCATGATGGGTGCCACCAGCAATATTCATGGCGACTCCATGTTTCAAGGCAAAGTCCGCACACATCTTTGTTCCATTCATAATGGTCACCTCCCGATCTACAAGCTGACGAGAAAGTGGAAAGCCAGTCTTCCGGATCTCATGCCTATCAAGGGCGAGTGCATCCAGTCTTGCCCAATACTCTTGGTCATGAACCGCGAGAATCGCATCCGTGGAAATGGGGATTGGAGCAAAAAAATTTTCCTCTTTTATTGTGCCTTCGTGCAGTAGCTGCTGAGGCAGCAGCTCATACTTGCTCATGGGAAATCTATGATTCTCAGGCAAAGGATGAGCATATATGTCGCACCAAGCAATTTTGAGCATGCACTTATAACAGTGTAGCTGCGAAGTTGTTAATCTCAGCAACAATAGATGACAAATTCCATTGCATGTGATTTATTGTTTATCGAAACTGCGAATCACACATAGATGAAATGCAATGGATTAGCATATTCGTAATGTGAACCCAATCGATACTCCCATCGAATTTCTCAAAGGTGTCGGCCCCGCCCGATCGGAGCTGATGCGCACTGAAATGGGCGTACGCACTTTTGGCGATTTGCTACACTATTATCCATTCAGACATATCGATAGGAGCAAATTCTACAAGATCAGCGAGATCAATCCCGAAGCCAACATGGTTCAGGTGAAAGGCAAGTTTAAGCGCATCGACAGCATTGGAGCCAAGCGCGCGGTGCGGATGGTGGGACAATTTGTAGATGATGAAGGCGGCCAACTTGAGGTGGCGTGGTTCAGAAGCCTCACTTGGATCAAACAAAGCATTAAGACCGAAACTGAATACGTCTTATTTGGAAAGCCCGGAGAGTACAAGGGCAAAATCCAAATGACACATCCCGAAATAGAACTGGCTGAAAGCTTCAACCAGCCACTCAAGGGAGGTCTTGAAGGCGTTTATAGCACTACTGAAAAGTTAAAAGCACGAAGGCTTGATAGCCGCGCCATTAGAAAGTTGATGGAGACGCTTTTACCCCACGTAATGAACCAGATCAATGAATCGCTGCCCGGGTATATTCGAAAGCGGCAAGAATTATTGCCACGCTCAAAAGCGTTAAAATCCATCCACTTTCCTTCGAATTCAGAAGAGTTGTGCGCTGCGCAACGGACCTTAAAATTTGAGGAACTGTTTTACATGCAAATGCGCTTGATGAACATCAAGGCTAAACGCAATAAAGAAATCCCCGGACAAGTATTTGGAGCTGTTGGAGATCATTTTAATACCTTCTATAAAAGCCATCTTCCCTTTCAGCTTACCGAGGCTCAGAAAAGAGTGATCAAAGAAATAAGGAAAGATACGGCTAGTGGTATTCAGATGAATCGGTTGCTACAAGGCGATGTGGGCAGCGGTAAAACCGTGGTTGCCCTGCTGTGCGCATTAATTGCCATTGACAATGGATTCCAAGCAGCCATCATGGCTCCTACTGAGATATTGGCCCAACAGCATTACGAGTCGATTTTTGATCTCCTCAGCGAGATGCATATCAATGTGGCTTTGCTCACAGGCAGCTCAAAGACTGCGTATCGAAAAAAGCTCCATGCTAACCTCGAAAATGGTCAAATCCATATACTTATTGGCACCCATGCGTTGCTTGAAGACAAAGTGAAGTTTCACAATTTAGGATTCGTGGTCATCGATGAACAACACCGGTTTGGTGTTGCCCAACGCTCCAAGCTCTGGCGAAAAAACAAGATTCCACCGCATGTATTGGTCATGACCGCTACACCAATTCCACGCACTCTAGCTATGACCGTTTATGGCGACTTGGACGTAAGTGTGATTGATGAATTGCCTCCCGGTAGAAAACCGATAAAAACCGTGCATATGCGCGATTCAAATCGACTTAAGGTGTTTGGTTTTATGCGGGAAGAAATTAAAAAGGGACGGCAGGTTTATGTTGTGTACCCGTTGATAGAGGAAAGTGAGGCCTTTGATTACAAGGATTTGATGGATGGCTATGAAAGTATTGTGCGCGCCTTTCCCATACCTGAATACCAAGTGAGCATTGTGCATGGCAAAATGAAACCCGAGGACAAGGACTTTGAAATGAAGCGCTTTGCAGAAGCCAAAACACAAATAATGGTGGCCACCACAGTTATTGAGGTAGGGGTAAACGTACCAAATGCTTCGGTGATGGTCATAGAAAGTGCAGAGCGATTTGGATTATCACAATTGCATCAATTGCGAGGCCGCGTGGGCCGTGGTGCTGAACAGAGTTTTTGCATTTTGATGACGGGCAACAAACTCAGCAACGAAGGTCGCAAGCGCATCAGCACCATGTGCGAAACCAATGACGGATTCCGAATATCAGAAGTCGATTTAAAGCTGCGCGGTCCTGGTGATTTGATGGGAACACAACAAAGCGGTCTCATCGATTTCAACATTGCCGACTTGGTGAAGGATACTGAAATCCTCGAAAAATCACGCGAAGAGGCCACCTATATTTTTGACCATGATCCCGAATTGAAACATGAGCAACTAGCTTTGGTCAAAACACACCTGACTTTACTTATGAAGCGCAAACCAAATTGGGGGAGGATAAGTTGACGGAATATTATTATCAAACTAAAACAATCAACGATTTGGTTTAAGAATGCGTCCTAAGAAGAACTTGGTGATGATGAAACCTAATGTAGCAATTGGTTGCGGCTTGGTTTTGCTGATTTGCAGCACCTGTCGCTATAGAGAATACCCAGATTGGGCTTTCCCTAACACCATTTCAGGAATACTCATGGCTGGCCCAGATTCAGTTGCCGCCAACGAGGTTCTCGAATTTGAATTGTATGCATGGAATAGAGTGACGGGTGACCAAAGCACAATTCAACTAGGCGAAACCACCACAGACGCGGAAGGCAATTTCATTTTTCAATACAATCGAGGAAATCAGCGCACGGGTGAAGTGAATTGCGGCAACAACTGCAGAAGATGTGATGGAATTTTGATTTGGCACAACAATCAACTCATTGGTCGGTGTTTTAAATCAAATGTTAGTTCAGATTTCACGCTTTATCTATCTGATGAAGTTAACCTCGAATTGACCTATGAAACCAACAGTGTAGATACCGATACCATCTTCTTCAGCATGGCACCAATCGATACAAACCACCCCAATTTCTATCGAGAAAGCGAAGATGATCATCCGGTTCTATTGATCACAGCATCCGCTAACAATGTATTTGTGCTCGAATATGAAACACGAATGACACACCCCGAATATGTCAGTTGGAGCGGTGGCAAGCGCGGAAACTCATTCTACATCTACAGTCGCAGCTATCAAGAGGTACAATCCACACTCAATGAAGGAAGATTTATTGATGTGTATCCTTCATTCTTTGGCAGGAATAACATTGACCTTAATATTGAACTTCGGAGCTTCTTTGGGGCGCCATTCACAGATACGCTTAGCCTCAACTAAGCAAGCTGCGAATCCAAGCGAGCCCTCAACCTTTCAATTTTTCGAAAATAATTCTCAAACACTCGGTTGCGTTCTTTTTCAGAGGTACCGCTGATCAATGTGGCCCTGCGTTTTAATACGCCTATGGCACGTACAGATTCGTGATAAAATTTCTCATTCATGGTGGATAAGGAACTTATACCATTACTCGTAAGAAAACTCAAGTATCTCGATCCGAGTCTCACCAAAATGGTGTTATCGGTATGCAAGACATCATTGTGAAATACGGTGTAATTATCTTGCTTGCGATATCCGGTGAATTCTGGTGCTTGCCCATCTTCTTGCTGCTTAAACTTATAGCCAACCTCGCACTGATTTCGAATGTGCTTGATCAACACTTCCACCTTATTCAACAGATGCATGGCCTCTTCGCGCACTTCAAAATATCCCGAATCGAAATAGTATTCAATTTGTTTGAGTGTGGTATCTACCGTTTCGGAATGGTAGATTTCTGTAGATGGAATTCTGCAGTACAAGTCGCGCAAACTGCGTGAAAGTTCATTGACCTGCTCATCTACCTTGCCGAGCTTAAAACGCTGGTCTCTAAACTGCGAAAAATCAAGAATGGTTTTTTGCCAGAAAAACAACTTAAACGATGCTACTTCGGGCACA
>Ga0181593_10006064_pt1 | contig 10890 bp, 12 predicted proteins | sample 071ome_19_FD_133756 | JGI IMG/M metagenome (GOLD analysis project Ga0181593, IMG submission 133756) | Coastal salt marsh microbial communities from the Groves Creek Marsh, Skidaway Island, Georgia - 071413AT metaG (megahit assembly) | ecosystem: Environmental > Aquatic > Marine > Intertidal...
AGAGAACCGCTACAATTTAATGACGGGTATGTCACCTGTGGCGGCCACTTTTATCAGAACCATCAAACCGCTTACATAAACGGTCTGAATCTGTACAATGTGCCGCCATTTTACACCGGAGTCAATGAGGCTAAATATGGCGATACAATGGTTTCCCGGCCACATGCATCGGGCGCGAAAGCAAATCGCAGAGGCAATGCCGCAAGTTGACCTTGTTATCGAAGTCCTAGATGCACGGCTTCCTTACTCCAGTTCTAACCCGCTGATTCCAGAGCTTGGTCAAGATAAGCCCATTCTTAAGCTTTTAAATAAAGCTGACTTGGCGGACCCCAAACGCACTAAAATTTGGTTAGATTATTTTAATGGCTTACAGGATGTGCAAGCCATGGCACTCACCGGATTAGAACGCAAACAGGTTAAGAGCATTACCCAATATTGCCACCAAATGTTGCCTCAGCGCCGCGAACAAAAACAATCCATTCGCACCATGATTATGGGGATTCCCAACGTAGGTAAATCAACCCTAATCAACACCTTAGCTGGTCGAGTAGTCGCTAAAGCTGGTAATCAACCTGCTCTTACGCGTCACCCTCAACAAATTAAGATCCAAGATGGCATCGTTCTGTCTGACACTCCAGGCATTTTGTGGCCAAAAATTGATAACGTCTCATCTGGTTATCGCTTAGCAGCCAGTGGCGCGGTACGAGATACCGCTTTGGACTACCTAGAAGTGGCTACTTATGCCGGTGATTTGCTGGTAAGTGACTATGGTCCACTTATTTGCGAACGCTACAAGCTAAAAGAACTACCCGCCAACGGTGAGCAGCTGATTGATGCCATTGGTCGAAAGCGTGGATGTCTACGTAGCGGTGGCGTCGTGGATATGCACAAGGCTTCTGAAATCTTCATCCACGAGTTACGGTCAGGAAAAATAGGCCTTATCACCTACGAGACACCTGACACCATGGAAAAAGAAATTAAAGAAGTAGCTGAAATCGCAGCCGCAAAAGAAGCGGCAAAAGCGGCGAAGCAAGCTGAGCGCAATAAAGGTAAGCGGAAACCGGCAGGGGACACTCCCCCACCAGAGTAATACGTCGATCAAATCAGTGAGCTTTAATAGCATCCCGAAGCTGGGTAAAGGTTTCCCAACTGCTATCCTCTTCTGCCACCACCTCTATGGGATATAGACCTTGATCAGTTGGAATCCGATTGAGATCCTGCTGGGTTTGTTCAAGGTCTCTGCAGTATAAGATCCATTGGTTGACACCTTGACTGGTCAGCACCATCACTAGAATGCCATGTTCATCGGCCTCGACTACTTCCATAAGGCGTTGATTAAATGCATCGATCTGGTTCATTTCTTCGATAGAAGGAAAACCTGTAACGGGATCGGACGATTCCGCATTCCAAGCAATTTGAACGCAATGTCCGTATAGACCGGATTCCTGCTCATTGAGGATGTGATCGCGATAGCGAATCTCAATTGGCTTGTCATGTAACGTGCCGTCGGCCAACGCCCAATGGTTCGAAAACGCCATAGCAGATCTGTCCCTAGCTCGAATCCCAATAGAACAAAGCACTAATAGTGCTACCCCAGTTAGAAAAACTAGCAGACTATAAAAAAAATGCACAAGGATCGGCTTTTTTAGTCCCAAAGTCTTGGATCATGTCCACATTGCGGGTTACATTTGCCCTAATCTTATGGATACATTACATTAGTTATTACTAAATTTGATACACCGCGCACAGAGGTCCGTATGGAGTCAGTCCAAGCCATGCAAGAATTAAAAGCCCACGCGTTGGAAGCCACCCAACTGCTGAAAGCCCTAGCCAATGAGAATCGGCTCATGATTCTTTGTTCGCTGGCACAGGGAGAACTGAGCGTTGGTGAACTTAACGACAAAGTTAGCTTAAGCCAATCCGCTTTAAGTCAGCATCTTGCTTGGTTGCGTCGTGAGCAGTTAGTTCAAACCCGTCGTGACGCCCAAACCATTTATTATTCGTTACAGGGCACAAAAGCCCAGCAAGTCATCGAAGTTCTTCAAGGTATTTATTGCGCCGATCTGGTAAAATAGCCGCGTTTTATTAACGATAACTCTTCCCTCGGATCAACCATGAGCAGCACTCTTCTCATCACTCTGTCTGTTGTCGCCTTGATCATTATTGCCGCACTAGGCGGCATTGCGGCTTATTATGTTTGGCAGGTAAAAAAACAAAACGCTCAATTAAAGGCAGAGCAAGAAGCTCAAAAGAAAGCGTGGCGCGAGAAAAAAGAAGAGCTGGCCAAAGATATTCGCTTCATCGCCAACTCTATGGTTCAAGACCAATGTGAAATCACAGAGGGCTGCATGCGAATCAAGGTATTAATGGATCATTTGGACGGTGATCTGCAATTCAAACCGGAATTTAAAACCATCCAGCAGGTGTTCACACTTACCTCAGATATGCCCACCCACAAGGCCTATAAAAACTTGTCCCGCAAGGAACAATTTAAACTGGACAATAAACGATACAAAATCGAGGACGAGCACCGAGAGTTAGTCCTAACTGAAGCCCAAGCGTTGGTGTCTTATCAATTCGATATTTTGAATCTGCACTAGGGCCTGCTAAAGTCGCACATGTTCAAACAATTAGATGAATAAGGACATCGATCATGCGCGCATTTGCCCTATTGGCAACCCTATTACTGACATGCCTTCCAGCCCACGCCGATTGGACGCTCAGTAACGACGACTCCAGCCTGACTTTTTTGACCACAAAAAACAGTCAAGTTACCGAAGTAAGCCACTTTAAATCCCTTAGCGGAAAGTTTGATGGTGAAACAGCTGTTTTAGAAATTGATCTTGCGTCTGTAGATAGCTTGATCCCCATTCGTAATGAACGTATGGCTAAATTCTTGTTTGAAACCACCAAGTTTTCCAAAGCGACTGTGTCAGTAAGCATTAACGGTGCGCTGATGGCTAAGCTTGAAAAGACCTCGGCTATCACAGCAGACTTAGATGCCAAAGTATCACTTCACGGAAAAGAAAAAACTGTGCCCGCTAAGGTATTTGTCAGCAAAGACACCAATGGCGCCCTGAATGTTCTTAGCGCTCAGCCGATCTTAATTCAAGCCAGTGATTTTCTACTTTCTGACGGTGTAAACAAACTGCAAGAAATTGCCAAGCTGAAATCAATTACTCACACCGTACCTGTATCGTTCAACCTGCAGTACAAAAAATAGACTTCCATTTTCATTCCGAGCGGATTTAGCGTTAAATCTGCTCGGAATACGCCACCTCTCACTTCCCTTCCCCCTATGCTCTGATAAAATGCGAACTCTTTCACACTCCTTATTCCCAGCTGCACAGCGGATTCGTGACCTATGAAACAACTCATATTAGTACCTATCATCGGCGCCGTATTACTTTCTGGGTGCAGTGCACCAGCCATTAAAGACGCTAATCTAGCCAGAATGTCCGCGGCTGAGCAGGCTAAATCTACCGAAAAATCTCCCCAAGAAGTCATTGATAACGCAAAAGAAAGTTTAGCTCAGGCACACGTTGAAGATCTTGCCTTCTACTCGCCTACCTATCTGGCAGAAGCTGAAAAAGAAATTGACGCCGCTGAGCGATCTCTTCTATCAGGAGAAGAGCCTGCCGTTGCCGTTGCCAATGCACTACTGGCTCAACAATGGATTAATCGAGGCTTAAAAAATAAGGAAGAAGCTCAGCTTAAACTAAAAGCATCGCTGGATGCATTGAGTGTTTTAGATGAAATCGAAGCTGAGAAATACATTGCCGAAGACTATGCTGATTTTAAAAATGAAATTAAGGACTTGATCGTTTTACTTGAACAAGAGAAAAACGAAGAAGCCATTCAAGAGCAAAAAGATATTCTCGAGTCATTTGCTGAGTTAGAAGTAGAAACGCTTAATGCAGCCTATTTAAAGCCCGTATTGATAAAGCTGGAAGAAGCTGAAGATCAAGATGCTGATGACTACGCTGAAAAAACCTTAGCCGATGCTCAACAACAGGCTACTGCATTAGAAACCTATATTCAGACAAACCCTCGAAATCGATCAGAAATTGCAGAGCAATCAAAACAAGCCAGCAAAGCAGCCATGCATGCTAAGCAAGTTGCGCTAGCCGCCCGCCCATTACTAAAACTCAATACAGAAAAAGCGGAAAAGCACGTTTTGGCCATAGAACGATATATCGCCAGAATCGGCGCCGCACTGAACCATGAAGACGTGCGTCACATGAGCTTGGACAATCAATCTATTGCCATCGCACAAATTGCAGAGACCACTGCGCGTCGAGCTAAAGCATTTGACCGTCAACAAGACTGGGAAGGACAAAAGAAATCCCTAACTGAGAAAGTAAGCTTACTGGAGGTAGCATTAGCCACGAGCAAAGCCCAGTTAGAAGAAGCTCGTCGATCCGTTGTGGTCTCTGTGACTCCAGCTTCAGAAAAAGAATCGGTTGAAGTTTCAGTCCCGACCAAAGAAACAGACGGAATTGACGAAAATATTTCACCTACTGCCAACTCAAACATTGAGAAACAGTCCGAGTCAATTGCACACGGTCCTGCCTCCGACACACCAGAGGACAATTCAACTCAAGCGCTGAATGACTCGCCTCTGGAAAATATGCAAACCAGCGAGCAAGCAGATGAACAAGAGGCTCAATTGACAATCTCCGAACAATCCGAAGCGCAACCAACTGAAACTCCGACAGGCATTAATGATCAAAAAGTGGTGGAAGCACCAAGCAATATGGAAACGAAGATAAAAGAAGCTGAACCTTCAGATTCAAAATCCACCGTTGAAACCCAAACAGCAAATGTTGAGACAGAAGCGCCAGCCGAATCTGCGTCAGAGACTAATTCAACAGAAGTAAACGAGGTCACAGATCTAACGGCTCAAAACAATTAGCACTTGAGTAACCCACTAAGCCCACTAAAATGTGGGCTGAACTTCAAATTATTTGCCCATTGTGCCTTCTATACTCGTTTTTGATTCTGGAATTGGTGGCTTAAGTGTATTAAGCCACATACAGAGAAAGCTTCCTTCAGCCACTATCAGCTATGTGGCAGACCACGCTGCCTACCCTTACGGCGACAAACAAGAGCAATGGCTTATAAAACGCATTGATCAATTGTTTGGCAAAATGTTAATCGAGTTAGCCCCAGATTTAGCGGTTATTGCCTGCAACACTGCCAGTACATTAATACTACCCACATTGCGCGCCCGTACATCCATCCCCATTGTAGGAGTCGTACCTGCTATTAAAACAGCAGCCAGTGTCAGCAAAAGCAAACATATTGGATTGCTCGCAACACCAGGAACAGTTGCGAGAACGTACATGGATGATTTAATTCATGAGTTCGCACATGATTGCAAAGTAGATCGATTAGGCACCACAGACCTGGTCCATTTAGCGGAGGATAAGTTATCTGGTAAAACCATTTCACTAGAATCCCTCAGATTGGCCACCAGTGAACTAATATCGAAAGGTATGGATACAGTCGTACTAGGCTGCACGCACTTCCCATTACTGCTCCCTGAACTAATGGCCTTGTATCCATCCATACAGTTTGTCGATTCAGGGGAAGCCATTGCTCGTCGAACGGCAAGCCTAATGGATGCGCCGCTACCTGTGACGGAGACGACTGGACCTATGCGTTACTACTCCACAAGTTCGATATCACAAGATCAAATGCATCAGCTTAAGCTATTTGGATTCACCCAATTCAATGAATTGAATTTTGGTGTCAGTTCAACCGCATAATCGCCTAACAACTGTGACATTTGGATCTACACTCTGGTAAATCCATTCTTTTGAGGGCTCAGTATGAAAATCGACAGCCAAGAAATTTTATCATTCTGGTTTGGAGCATGGCCCTTCAACGCCGATGCAGTAAAACAACAAGCGAAGCTTTGGTTTTCTTCCACAACTGAAATGGATCAATTGATATCACATCGCTTTAAACCGCAGATTGACGCTGCCCTTAACGGAACATTAGCCGTAGGCTGCGTGATTGACGAGCAGCTAGCATTGATACTTCTTACCGATCAATTCACACGTAATGTTTTTCGCAAAACACCAGAGGCCTTTAGTGGCGATCAAATTGCTCTTGATGCCTGCCTAGCATTGATCGAAAAAGGTCAGCATTTAACACTACCGCCACCTGTCGCCAGTTTCGCATGCATGCCCTTGCAGCACTCTGAAGATAAAAATATTCAAGCTAAATCCATTGCTGTCTTCAATGCCATAGCTGAGCATTCACCGGAAACATTCCAAGAAGCTGCTAGGGGATATGCAAAATACGCAAAACTTCATGAGGAAATCATTTCTGAGTTCGGACGCTTTCCCCATCGTAATGCCGCACTCAATAGAACAAGTACGGAGGCCGAGCAAGCTTATTTAGATGGAGATGGACATCGATTCGGCCAGTAGCCGATGACACTGCCTCTTTCTCCCGCTAGAATGTCCGCCTCACAAGATGGCTGATAACAATAAAAAGAGGACATCATGCCACGACTGCTTTTGGCATTAGCGCTAAGTGCGCTTGCATCCACTGCATTTGCTGCAGGTGGATATCTAGGGTTAGGGACTAGCCTGAATAATTCAAACGATTTTGACCATGAAGATGATGGCCTACGGGTTGATTGGGGCGTAAAGATCCATCCTAATCTTTACCTAGAGTGGAATTACGTGGATTTTGGCAAATCTTTATACAATGACCCTACATTCGTTCCCGGCAATGAAGAAGATGACGACGAAGACAATGATCTAGCCGATTTTACAGGCACTCGCTTTGGTGATGTAAGGAGAACCTCTGGGGATTCTGCAGCCTATGTTGGCTTTAGTGATGTGCAAGTTACCGGAATCGCCACAGGTCTTAAGTGGCAAGGGCAATTAGTCGAATCCACTCAAATTTTCTTAAGGACGAGCCTATTAGCATGGAAAGGCTCATCAACAGAAGTCGAGATTTATGGGCCGCGCGCTCCTGAACTTAACGGCGATCCGCTTCCTGATGGGGCCGATGTATCGACTGCTGATAATCAGAACCCTTGCGGAACTCTTTCCTATTGCCGAATCGAAAAAGAAGGAAAAACCTACTGGGCGGTCAACTATTGGATGGGCGCAGGTTTCACTTATCAGCCTCTTTCTTGGCTGCAACTCCGCGCAGAAGCCTCCACCATCACCGTTAAAGCTGAAGGTTTCCCACAAGCCACTTATGAAAGTATCGGCGCCACAATGGAACTGCATTTCTAACAGCGAGATTGGCTACTCGACACAGTTAGAAACACTTGGGTGTTACTAATCGGTTACGACACGTAACACCTTTTGCGCCAAATTAATTTAGTAAATTATCGATTACTAAAAAAACCCGCCTATCATCCACCTTCAAAAAAAGTTCCCCACAATGGCACATCTCGTGCATTTTCTTTTTCAGGACAGTAGATCCGTAAGATAAAAATAACAAACAAAGGATCAGGACGGTGAAATCAGACTGCTTATCTGTATCACTCCTCAACCCCTTGATTAGCCATGTCAAAACCATGGGCTTTGATCCCTCGCAGATTATTGCTCAGGCCGACATCGAACCTCGATTACTGGCTGATCCCGATAACCGTATACCGTTGGACAAGGTAGATCGCGTGTTATCTGGTCTGGTCAAAGTGACCGGAAAGGCAGACTTGGGCTTAGCCACAGGCGCAAGCTTAGAAGCGCGGTCTTACAACCTGCTTCAACACTTGCTGCTATGTTGTAGCACCCTTAGCGAAGCTCTAACCTATCTGAACCGTTACTACATCCTATTCAGTGATGAAGCACCGCCAATTTTTGGTCGCAAAGGCGATGGCAGTGTCAAAGTTTCGTTTCCACTTCACGGTGAAACGGAAGAAACCTCTCGGGTACGACACGACTATATCCTTTCATTACTTTGTCACTGGTTGCGTTTACTTTGTGGACGTGACTTTAAATTAACCCAAGTCTTACTACCATTTTCGGCGCCTTCTTATGAAGCTGCCTATCAAAGATGGTTACATGCTCCAGTCCGGTTTAACTGTCAAGAAGTGTCTGTGGTCTTCCCGGCTTTTTGGCTCGACAAGCAACTTCATCAATCAAACCCACACATTATGAATATGATAAAATCCGAAGTGAAAAACCTGGCAGAGAAAATCAACAACCGCGCATTGCTTTCAGATAGGATTCGACAAGCATTGCAGCAAAACCGCATTGAGTTCAGCGCAACTCAGCGGGAGGTTGCTGAATTATTCCACATCAGTTCACGTACGTTGAACAGACACTTACAGCAAGAAGGCACTTCATTGAAGTCAATTCTGACTCAGTCTCGTATTGAAGAAGCCAAGAAGATGCTGGTAGACAATAAATTCAGTATTGAGCAGATTGCCATGAAAATTGGTTTCTCTGGTCGCCGTACACTGGATCGTATTTTCATCAAGTATGTGGGTATGAGCCCTGCACAGTTCCGTAGTAAGCGTCTTGCAGAACTCAGCGCAGAAGTTGCTTAATCACCTGTACTGCACGTTTAACAGTACAGCTCGTAAAAAAGCCAAACACTGATCTGTTTGGCTTTTTTATTTTCCAGAGTTTTTATTGCTCGCGCATCCCTTGCAAACCGCCAGTGTGGCAAAACAAAATTCGAGCGCCCTCTTCAAAAAAACCATGTTCAATCTGATCTAAAACTGCAAAGAATGCTTTTGCTGTATAGATCTCATCTAGCGGAAGGGACACTTGTTCGAATATCAATCGCCTAAAGCGCGATAGGGTATCTGTTCTTTTTGCATATCCACCAAAGTGATAATCCAACCACAAATCCCACTGCTCGCCACTTTTAGATTTAAGCAACCAACGCCTGACCTCATCAAACATCCACATGGCATTTTTTAGCACAGGCACGCCAATCACCTTAGCCTTACCTTCAGATGCCCTGATCAACCCAGCCAAGGTTGTTCCTGTACCGCACGCCGCAACAATATAGTCAAAATCCTCAAGCGTGATGCCTGCTAATATTTCCTCAGCCCCTCTTACACCCAGCTCACCAGCGCCCCCTTCAGGAATTATAAATGCTCGCGGATATAGCTCGCGGAATTGCTTTAAAAAGGCATTACTGGATTTTTCTAGATAGTGTTTTCGAGAAACAGGATGAAGAGTCATTCCCCAGTTTACACAATCACGTAATGTGGGATTTAAAGGTAAAACTTGCTCACCGCGAATGACACCTACGGATTTCAATCCACATTGAAATGCGGCATAAGCCGTAGCATGAAGATGATTACTGTAGGCACCACCAAACGTCACTAACGTGTCAGCTTGCTCCTGAAGTGCCGCTTCTAAATTGTATTTTAGATTGAACGCTTTATTACCACTAATAATAGGATGAAGTTGATCATCTCGTTTAACCGTCAGTTTTATATTGCGCTGGCGAAGAACAGGAAGGGAAACGGTTTGTAGAATTGCCACGAACGGATTGCTCGGATATTAATCGGAGTATCCAATTATGCCCGAGCACCTTTTCGAGGAAAACCATCAAATATGAAAGGGTTACATGGGTTTGTGTTTTTCGCAGTAGACATCCACTTCAGGATCAAATATTCGAGGATTTCCAATGACAGAAATTCGATCATCACATACTTGGCATTTACCAGTGCCATGGTGCTCCATCCAGATCTGGTATTGCTCTTTGCTTAGATTCACTTGATGAGCGGCGTATGCAATGGGGTCTTCCAAGTATTCCATCAACTGGGCCGGCGCCAGATTAATGTGGCCCGCACCAGGGTGAAAAACAACACTTAACATTTCCGACTGGGCCATCTGATCAATAAAGGTTTCAATATCCGTGGCCCGCTCTTCAACTTCTTGAGTTTCACCTGTCTTATGATGCAACTCAGTATGAAGACGATCATTCAATACTTCTAACTCGCGCACACGCATGGTCAACTGTTCATTCTGCTGGCGTAAAGCCGTGAGATCTAATTTGTTCTGGTGACCTTGGCCTTGATCATCCGTACTAATTTTTCGATGCAAGCGTTCATTCAATAGACGCTGGCGCTCAATCTCTTGCTGCAAGCTTTGCAATTGATTTCGATAGGCCGCCGTTTCATTACGAAGTTTGCGTCTAAGAGAATCGACATCTTCAACTTCTTCAACTGCAGTCGTCACATTGGCCATATCATCCAACTGTTTTTCTAAGAACGCGCCATTACTCTCATGTTGAATGGCTTTCTTTATGGCCACAAAGGTACTAGTGGTTGGGTCCCACAACGCCTCTTTATGCCAGCTAATGGAACATTGACTATGGCAAGCTAAACGAATACGTCCACCACCTAAATTAGGGCCCCTGCCAGCTGTATCAGCCAACCGCTGCAATGGAAGCCTCCAACCATCTAACACATAACCCTTTTCATCCAATGGCAGATAAAACATGACAGCTGCCTGAATTAATTTGTGTTGATTGGCCATTACATATACAACCGGCACTTTTCCACTGCTACCGCGAAGAGGAAGGTCGCTGTCAGTGATGGCTTCGAACTGAGTTTTATGCAATACAGCTGATAGGCTTGTGCCTTCGAACACACAGAAAGCTTCCAGATGTCCATGCACGGAAGAAACCTGATTGTCGTTATTTTGTGCAAGTTCCGAAGTCATTGCTTGGCCTGATTTTTCACTTGGGGTTCTGGCAGTTTAAGTGAGTTAATTGCCACAATATGTGAACAAGGTAACATCTTTGGGGGTAATTAAGCAGAATGGAAATAAGTGTGATTGGCTTGTCACACGAAGTATGAATTAGCAAATACTCTCAAGTCTTATAACCAATGTTCGTGTACTAGTCCTTACGCCCTTCTAGACCAGAATAATACAAAGGGCGACCTGCAGG
>Ga0181593_10006068_pt1 | contig 10888 bp, 9 predicted proteins | sample 071ome_19_FD_133756 | JGI IMG/M metagenome (GOLD analysis project Ga0181593, IMG submission 133756) | Coastal salt marsh microbial communities from the Groves Creek Marsh, Skidaway Island, Georgia - 071413AT metaG (megahit assembly) | ecosystem: Environmental > Aquatic > Marine > Intertidal zone...
AAGCCCTCAAAGAGGTACCGGCTGTCATGCGGTCCAGGGCTCGACTCCGGGTGGTATTGTACCGAAGACACCGGTCGACCGGTCAGCTCAAGGCCCGCGATCGTGCCATCAAACAGAGAGCGGTGTGTTTCTTTAACGCCGTCAGGGAGGTCGCAGACCACGAAGCCGTGGTTTTGGCTCGTGATCTCAACCTTGCCTGTCTTAAGGTTTAGGATCGGGTGGTTGGCTCCGCGGTGCCCTTGCCTCATTTTCTCAGTTCGGGCGCCTAACGTGAGCCCGAGGAGCTGGTGACCAAGGCAGATCCCAAAAATCGGGAGGTCGGTGACACGCAACAGACCCTCGAGGAGCGGTCGCGCGTAGCGTAAGGTCGCCGCGGGGTCGCCCGGGCCATTTGAGAGGCAGACCCCCGCAGGTTGGAGCGCTAAGACCTCCTCAGCGCTTGAGGTAGGTGAGCAGACGAGCACCCGACAGCCAACCTCGACGAGGCAACGCAGGATGTTGTCCTTCACCCCAAAGTCGATCACCACAACGAGAGGCGCGCGCTGACTCCCTGCTTCAGTCGCCACATCAGGCGCGCTCTGCTCCGGTGGGCGCCAGTCTCCGGCCTCCCATGACCCTGACTTCTCATCCGCGACGGTTAGAGAGAGCTCTGCTCCCTCTAGACCTCCCCAGTCACGTAGCGCGAGCTGTGCCTCTCGCAGGCGCTCTGAGGCTTGAGGTTCATGGATGATCGCCGCCTTGAGCGCCCCAGAGCGGAGCCGGTGGGTTAAGGCGCGGGTGTCGAGCCCTGAGATCCCAATGAGCCCCTCGCTTGACATCCACGCCTCAAGGTCTGCCTCTGCTCGATAGCTCGAGGCGGGGGTTGGGCGCTCGCGGAGCACGACCCCCTTACAGGCTGGGCGTGGGTGCTCAGCGTCGAGGGAGTTGACGCCCACATTCCCGATATGGGGTGTGGTGAAGGTGATGATCTGCTCCGCATATGAGGGGTCGGTCATGACCTCTTGGTATCCTGTGAGGGCAGTGTTAAAGCAGAGCTCTCCAATCGTAAGCCCTTGGGCGCCAACCCCATGACCCCAAAGCTCCGTCCCATCCTCTAAGAGCAGGACGGCCACGCTCGGACATCCTGCTCTGTGTTGCGTCTCACGTGGGTCACGCTCACTCATCTCATGCTCCTCTTTGTCCACTCAAACCATTGACCTCAGAGGGAGATAACCTGAGGGTGGCGAGAGGTCAACTTAAAGAGGGACATCCGCGAGCGGGAGCTCTGGTCGCTGGGCGCGCTCGCCCATTAAGCTGGACCACGCCTCATTAAAGGCGTTCGCGTCGCGTGTCGCGTACGCCTTAACGCACCGCCCCTCCTCCTCTGTCAGCGTAGAGAGCGTGGGATGCAAGTACAGCTCAATCGCCTCCTCTACATGCGCGAGCTCCCCACCCGCGAGGGCGGCGTAACAGATACACTCAGAGGCGACCTCGAGTGAGAGGAGCTCTAGGTCGAGCAGCAACGAGAGCAGATAGCTGAGGCTAAGGATCAGCGGGTGATGGAGCCGTCGCTCAACCTGATCTGAGGGGACACCCAAGCGCGCGAGCTGAGCACGACTTCGCTGTACCCACGCCTGCGCGGCGACCTCAGGTTGGTAGTGGAGCGCGATCTGCACCTCACCATATGAGTCCAGCGCAGGGTGATCACTTAAGTAGATCACGTGGTGATCTTGTGGCAGGTAACAGCAAGCTGACTGACCCGACTCTGTGACCCCCCTGAGCGCGCCCTCAGTGAGCGCCTGATGAACTCGATACCGCTCATCTGGGTCACAGAGCTCGGCTTGGTCAACCACCATCCAAACCCTATGATAGAGGCGCCAGCTGTCGGCCTCAGGGTGATATGCCGCGACTCGAGCGCGGTGAGTCGGACGCCTCCGCTCCGCGTTGAGAGGCTGTGAGGCGTGAGGCGCCCAGCCGAGGTGCGCGCTCTCCCACAGCGGGCCATTCCGCCCCCCATTCACGGTGTCATGGAGCTCGATGGGAGCGAGTGATAAGGCGCCGTTCACCTCAAGCGGGTAGCTCTGGTAGATCACGTCACAGATCCCTCGGGCGAGCCTCCTCCGAGCGCTCGCGTCGGCGCCATAGAGCCACACAGACTGACTGACGAGGAACGCGCGCACCGCTTGAGCCACCCCCTCTACGCGTAGCCCAAGGTCTCGAGCGAGGGACTCGGCGTGCCCATACCACTGTGGGCTAGCGCGGAGGGCTTGATCCTCGAAGCGTGAGGCGGAGATCAGCTGTTGGGTGAGGAGCTCGCTCCGGGTTAAGCCCTGAGGTTGCTCGACCGGTCGCCCTCTTCGCTTGGCGATGGCGCTCAGCTGTTTCATCACGTTAGTCCGGAGCGCGAGGTCGACGCGGTCCGCCTCTAGCCCACCACGCTGCGTCTCTTGGACAAGCTTGACGGTCTGCTCGACAAAGGTGGCGCCAGAGATCGCCTTAGTGATCGGGGCGTACGGGACGGGGCTCGCGCTCAGCTGGAGCTCTTCCCCTACAGGCACCCCCTGAGCTCCCTCAGCGGAGTGGCTCGTCGAGGCGGTCTCAGCGCGCATGAGCGGTGGGGGGAAGGCCTCATAAGCGACAGAGGTCGCCCACTCGCCAGCGACGGTGGGTGGAGCGACGGTCAAGGTGAGGCTCGCCCAGTCGTACCCGCTCGTCGCTTTGCGGAGCGCGCGCCTCGCCTCCCAGAGCGCTTGAATCGCGCTTCGACCCGACCCAAAGCTGTGATACAGGGCCCGATCGGACTCCGCGCTCGCCTTTACCGAGAGCTCAATCTGACGGTTGATCACGACGCGCGCGCCTGCGCGTCGCGCCCTGAGCGCGTGCGCCGCAGACAGGCAAGGGGTGATGTTCAGGAGGTGCGCCCGACAGGCCACGCTCGCCTCAGAGAGGTGCTTGAGGTCCGCGCCAAGGTTGATGTGACCATAGCGATCTGAGGCGTAGATGTGACAAAACAGCGAGCGTGGCTCCGCTTGGTAGCCTGCCAATTCCTCATCGCTCTTAATCGACTCGACGCTGGTGTGAAAACGTCTACGGAGCTGAGTCGCGGCGGCCTTGAGGGCGCTGAGGCGATAGGCTTCATTTGGAGACGCGACCACGAGGCCTGTGTTCTGAAGTGGGTCACTCGAGGCGACTGTGCCCGCGACACGGATGAGCTCTCGATCTTGTGACACAAAGAGCGAGCCCGTCTCGGGGTCAGTGGTGAGCTCCCAGGGGAACGACGCGAGCGTCTCGTCAACCTCAAGGAACATCACGAGCTTCGGGCCAGTCACCTCACCCTCTGGCTCAGCGCTCATCTTCTCTCTCAGGAGCGCCAGCAGCGGACCCGCGAAGAGGACATCTCCTAGCATCGCCCCAAGCGCGCGCTGGGCGCCTCGGGTCCCCTCGCCATCTTTAATCTGAGACACGAGCTCACGTGTCCCCTTTGGAAAGGGCGCGGTGACCTCTACCGTCCGACCATAACAGGTCGCAGATAAGAAGAGGTCATCGGTAGACGCTTGAGAAATAGAGACGTGAATCCAATCGCTCACTAGGTACCTCACGCTGTTTGATTAGGTTAAGTGGCGCTCGCCACGAGGATGGAAGGATCGGCGCGTCCTTAAGACGCTACTGACGAGGACCCCAGCTGGGGGTCGCTCCTTGCCGGATGAGGTCAAAGTCCCTTCGACCGATCGAGGCCTGCCCGCTGTCGACACAGCGCTCATACGCGCGCGCCTCACGCTCCATACGGGCCTCAGGCGTCCCCCCGATGGAGTCGAGGAGGCCCGCTTTAAAGGAGGCGAGGGCGGTAGGTGAGCAACGAGAGGTGAGCGTGCACAGGGCGACGGCGCGAGCGAGCGCCTCACCCTGTGACTCGAAGCGCTCTTGAATGAGCCCAATCCTCAGGGCCTCTTCGCTGTGAATACGCTCTCCCGTCATCCCAAGGCGGAGCGCGTGCGCGGGGCTGATCAAGCTAGAGAGCTCGCTGGTCCCGCCCGCGCCAGGTAGGATCCCGAGGCCTGTCTCTGGGAGCCCAAACTGTGCGCCTTCAACCCCGAGCTTATAATCCGCCGTGATCAAGAACTCTGTCCCCCACCCCAAGGCCACCCCTTGCACCACACAGACGTGAAAGACGGGCGCCCTCCGGAGCGCGCTCAGGGTCTCGCGTTGCCAGCGGACGTGCTTCTTCACATCTTCATCGCTCCACCCGCCACGCTCCGTGACGTTCGCGCCTGAGATAAAGATCGGGGTCCCTCGCTTACTCTCACGTTGAGAAAAGCTAATGAGCGCAGTAGGCCCATCTGGAGCGCTGAGCGCCTCTGTGAGGGCGCTCAGCTCCTTGAGTACATCAACCCCGACCTCGTTCGCCTTCCCGTGCTCGAACTCCAAGGTCCACACGGCGGGCGCGCTAGGGAGCGCACGAACCTTAAGCGCGGTAAACTGAGGGAATCGATCTGCTGAGGTGAGCTCGGTGAGCATGTCCACTCCTAGCAAGTGAGGGTGAAGGGTGCCCTACCATAAGTGGAAGCGCCGAGATGATCAAACACAAGCTGTAAGAGGGGGTTGATTTGCGAGCGAGGTGAGGCGAGGTTCGCTATGATGGAGGGCGTGACCTCAGCAGATCACGCTGTCGACTTTGTGACAAGGAGGGGTAATGAACGAGCACCTTGAGCTAATGACACACGCGCTGTGGGGTGTATGGCTGTCCTTCAGCCCGTTTCTTGCGCTAGGTGCGCTCTTAGCGGGCTTGATTCACGTCGCCCTCCCACAAGGCTTTGTCACCACCTACCTCTCGGGTGGGAGGGGGGTGTGGCGAGCGGGGCTCTTTGGTGTGCCCTTACCGCTGTGCTCTTGTGGTGTGATCCCTGTTGGGCTGGGGCTTAAGCGAGACGGCGCGAGCGACGGCGCGACGATGGGCTTCCTGATCAGCACGCCTCAGACAGGGGTGGACTCGATCCTCGTGAGCGGGGTCGCGCTGGGGTGGCCCTTCGCCTTCATGAAGGTCGTCGCGGCGAGCGTCACAGGGATCTTTGGTGGGCTACTGATCGACCGCGCCCCGCTCAAGAGCGGAGAGGCGAACCAAGAGGCCCTCGCGTCCCTGAGTGGGGGGCATGATGACGAGGAGGGTGGCGTGGCACAACGCCTCGTAGGGCACGCGCTGTCGGTGATTGAGCCGATCTGGGGCTGGGTAGTGGTGGGGGTGTTGGCCTCGGCGCTGATCGAGGTCTACCTGCCCGCCTCAAGCCTCTCTGGGATCGGTCAGTATGGCGCGCTCGTCGCGATGGGCCTCAGCCTGTCTCTCTCGCTCCCACTTTATATCTGCGCGACCTCCTCGGTGCCGATCGCCGCCGCGCTCGTCGCGAAGGGGCTCCCGGTTGGGGCGGCGCTCGTGTTCTTAATGGCGGGGCCAGCGACCAACCTCGCGACGATGGGCGTGATCTCAAAGGGGCTTGGGCGAAGATTTTTGGCGATTTATCTCACGACGATCATCACGGGCTCTGTGCTCTTTGGTCTTTTGTTTGAGGCGGTGTGGCCCGTCACGCCCGCTCAGCACATGAGCCATGATCACAGCGCGACCCCTTGGTGGTCGCTCACCCTCGCGTGGCTCACGCTCGCCCTCTTCGCGTGGCTCGCCTTCGGCTCAGCGCGCCGATGGATCAAAGGGAGGCGCGCGACGCCCTCATCACGCGCGCTCACGCTACAGGTGACAGGGGTGACCTGTGGGGGCTGTGTACGCAAAATTGAGCGGGTCGTAGGCACGAGCGAGGGGGTCAGCTCGGTGGTCGTGCGTCGAGATCCAGATGAAGTGACGATCGAGGGGAGCCTCACCGAAGCGGAGGCCTGCGCCCTCCTACAGGGCGCGGGCTTTGGGGTCAAAGGCGTGAGCTGAGGGGAGGGGTCCGTGCTGTCACTTTACTTACCTGCCCGCGCTCAACCCAAGCGTCGACCCTCCGTAGCGGAGGTCACACGTTGGGTAGACAGCGTGACTCAAGCTCAGCTCGTGAGCCCGTTAGACTCAGTCGCACAAGCGAGGCTAGAGGCGATGTTAGGCGCGCTAGACAAAGGGGGCCCCTTTGGACCTGAGCTCGCGCTCAAGTTGAGCCCTGGCGTGGGGGTCATCAGCCTCTTTGATCAAGACGCTCAGGAGCAGCTGCTCCCAGCGGAGCTCACCTTTGAACAGCTCAGTCTAGAGCTCGCACCGGCGCCGACCTTTCTGCCTCTTGATGACCCAGAGCTTGAGGTCTCTTGCTCGCGTTGTGGTGATGAGCTCCCGCTAGAGCGCCTCGAGCGGGCGCTCGACGCGCTGTCTTTTCAGCCCTTTGAGGCGGTGACCTTACAGTGCCTCTCGTGCGACGCACCTCGCGGGCTGAGAGAGCTGAGCTACGATCGAGAGGTTGGCTTCGCGAGCGCTTGGCTTCACATTGAGGAGTGTGGGAGCAGTCGGCTCAACCCTGTCATGCTTAAGGCTTGGGGCGACGCGCTAGGGGCCCCGCTCTCGCTCATCGTTGATCAGCGTGACCCTGTGCTCGACTGGCAAGGGGGAGAGGAGGCGACGCTCGCGGGCGTTGATCACCTTGGGCCGGGCGAGGTGAGCTTCTTTGAGCGAGGGCTTAAACCCTCACGCGCGCTCCGAAGGCGAGCACAGCAAAAGGGCAGAGGGGCGAACAAGAGGCGAGGGCGAGGGCGAGGCCGAGCCCCGAGCTGGGATGAGCTTTGAGCGCACAGTGGCAGTGGGGACAGTGGGAGCAGTGGGGGGGTACGACGCACGCTCCCCCTGAGCTCCCTGCGGGGTGTGCGCCCCTCGCGATCGGCCTAGATGTGCTGTCTTTATCGAGGCTCTCAGCTGTCTTACAGCGCTCACCAAGGTTGTTTAGGAGGGTCTGTGGCCCCCAAGAGCGCCTGGAGTGGACAGGGGAGGCCGGCGGGGCGCTCGCTTGGTCTGCTGCCCTGTGGGTGACCAAGGAGGCGAGCGTAAAGTGCCTTGGGACAGGTTTTTGGCGACAAGGGGTGGACTGGCCGGACCTCAACGTCGGTGGTCACCGAGCTCAAGAGCTGGAGCGGACAGGGGAGCAGAAGAGCGCTGACGGGGTATGGGCGGGCTGGCGTGCTTGGGGCGAGGTCATGGTGAGTGACGCGTTAAAAGAGCAACTCGAGGGCGCGAGGGTGATGACGTGCGCGCGCTTAGAGTCGGGAGTCGCGTGGGGATTTGCCTATCTAGTTGCACCCGATCGCCATTGATGGCTATCTTTCACTCACTCTGCCCTCCGAGCGACCTTTATTACACGGCGCGGGAGGCTAACACTTATGAACTGGAGCGCCTGATGAGCCACAGCAAGCCCACCCTCTCACGATCGAAGTTCTTATCCTGTGACACGCTCCTTAAGGCGACCACGGCCCTCGCGCTGTGCGTCTCAGGGTGCTCGTCTGACACGCCGAGTGAGGAGAGCGTCTCAGGGAAAAAGAAAATCGCCTACGCGCCTTACCAAGACGCACAGCTGACACATCACAGCCCGAGTCAAGTGAAGGCGAACGTCTCCGCGTCTCAAGAGGCTGTTCAGCCTGCTCATGGACAGCTCGCCTACAGCGGGATCTCTCCGGAGCTCCCCTCGACCTTCACGGCGCCTAAGATCGCTCAGGGAGCTCAAGGGCAAGGCGTCACCAACCCGCATGAGGGCTCGAAGCTCGCCGCGGGGTGGCCCGGTGGACCACAAGGCGATAAGCAGGGCGCCAAGCCAGCGCCTGCGCCCGCAGTGAAGGCGCCCACGAGCCGCCCGAGCTCTCGACCTACCGCGAAGCCCGCGTCGATGCCAAGTGGACACCCAAGCTCACAGCCTCAACAGCCGGTCGCTGAGAAAAACTATGTCTATGGTGAGATCTCACTCGACCCGAGCCTTGTCGGGAGCGTCAAGCAGGGCTCGGTCCTCTTCGTGGTGGTTCGTCGCCATGTTGAGGGGGGCAAGGGGATGTTGATCGCCGCGACTAAGCAGGCGAACATCACAAAGGACTCCTTCCCGCTCAAGTATGTGGTCAAACAGCAAGACGCGATGATGGGCGCGCCTCTCGTGGGTAAGGTCACCGTCTCAGCGCGTGTAGATCAAGATGGAGACGCGATCTCTAAGCAACCAGGTGACCTGATCGCGGAGCCAGGGGCGCCGGTGATGGTTGGGGAGAACCCCGTCAAGCTCACGATCAGCAAGGCGCTCTAAATGAGAGGTACACCGATCGCGTCCCCAGGCCTGCTAGGGGAGCTGTTTTGGCTCCTGTCACACCCTGCGTGCGTGACCTTATCTGCGTCGACCTTAGGGGTCACGCTCCTCTCTGGGGTGGGCTTTGAGAGCGTTTGGACCCAGGCGCTCGCGCTCTGTACGACCTGCGCGGGGCTCGCCCAGCTCACGACCCAGATCCGTTCGATTCAGCGAGGCTTGATCCCTTGGTTTGTGGGAGCGACGCTCCTGCTGATCGGCGTCGCGACCCAAATGAACTCCTCAGGGCTCGTGACCTTGCCTGAGGGCGCTCGGGTTGAGGCATACGAGCGGGGTGGAGACGTGAAGGTCGCCCATCACCTCGGCGCTACCTTGTCGCTGAAGCGAACAGAGGGAGCGACAGGAGACGCGCTCGCCTTTGACTTGGGTGGGACACAACAGCAGGTGATCTCTGAGCGAGCGTTACTGGATGGCGAGCTCCTCTCGATTGGGCCCTGGAGCCTCAGCTTTAAGGAGCTGAGGAGAGACTCAAAGTCCCCTCGAGCGCTCATTAAAATGACCCCAAGGTCAGGAGGAGAGGCTCGATCGCTCTGGATACGTAGCGGAGATCGCGTCTCACCGGATGGACAGCTGAGCCTGACGGCGTTTGACATCACAGGAAACTATAATAGCCCACAGATTAAAGACCTAGGCGCGGCCATTGACTTAGAGCTCTCATGGCGCGCTCAAGCTGGCGCGGGCGAGGTCGCTAAGGAGCGAGCTTGGCACTTCGTTGACATCCCTCAGCTGAACCAAGAGGCGGGGGTGAGCCCATGGGTGGTGCAGGTCGAGAGAGTCGAGGCCTCACCTGTCTATGTGCTACGCATGAGCTCACGCGCCTCTATGACCTGGATTTGGCTCGGGCTCTGCATGTGGGCGCTGTCGTTGCTCCTCGATATGAAGCAAAACATCAGCGCGCCACGCGCCTCAGTATAGAGCTCGCGCTTCTCCAGGGCGCCCCCTGATCAATTTTTGGTCCTATCAAAGGAAAACCTGTGACTGTTGTCACAAGGTTGTGATATTTCTAAGGTGTTCGCACGCTCTAGATGATCAGGGTACATAATGGAAAAGCTAGAGAAACATGAGCTCTTAACCGCTCGTATCTTAACACATGTGGCGCGTTATGGCTTTGCTGACGTCCAGAGGTTCGCTCACCTCGCGAAGGGGATAGGGATCGGGCGGAGCCTATTATATTTCTACTTCAAGAGCTCAGAGGAGATCATCGAGGCGCTCTGTGAGCACTTTAAACATGGGCTCAATGAGTTTGACGAGCAGATCAGAGCGCGACGTCTCAACTTCTATGAGTATGTCGTCTCGCTCCCAGAGATCAAAGACCTCGTTTTCTTTGCGCATGAGTGCCAGAAAGAGGCCCTGAGGAACCCAGCCTTAATGGCGCCGATCTTGTTAGTCGCAGAGACCGTCGACAGCTACTCTTTTGAGCGCTTCAAGGTCTATTATGAGCTGACTCATTATGACCCTGAGCAGATCGCGTTCCTCTATGGTTGCCTACGGAGCAAGTGGTGGGAGAGCTTGGGCTCTTATGATGAGTGGGGCAGGCGTGAGGTAGAGGCTTTTTTCTCTTCCGTCGACTCTGTGACGCGGACCTTTAAGCTCGGTTGCTCATCTCCTCAAGTGAGCGACTGAGCGAGCGGTCGATCGACGTTGTTCGAGGCGCTCATTATATGTCAACATGAGCCTCAGCTGTTCAATCGCGTCGCTTGAGCTGATAGAGCTGAGATCAAGGGCGCGCAAGGAGCTCTCTCTCTTCACGGCGACCTCACCGTCATAAAGGCCTCTCATGTTCTGTGCACTCGCGTCACCTCGCAACGCGCTGTCTACCCTCATCATCTTCATGAGCACAGGGTGCGTCTCGAGCTACATTGACACTGATTTTACTGGTCAGCTCGGAGGTGTGGTGGCAAACGTAGCAGGCGCGAGCGTGACGGGAGGGGTCTTGATGAATGAAGGCGAGGCGGGTGAGGTGGGCGTAGACCTTGAGCCACCCATGCCTGACCTTGACCCAAGCGACCTCGATGGAGCCCTAGACATGGCGCGGAGGGCGGACAGCGGACCTACTCCCGACATGTCGGGTACGCTTGACTTCGGGTCAAGCCTTGATATGGAGCTGATCCTCGATATGAGCCTCAGGCTAGATATGGAGCCCACGCTTGATATGGAGCCGAGCCTCGACATGACGCTGGCGGACGAGGGGGTGACCTCCACTCAAGATCAAGGGCTGGTAGCGCTCGGGGTGTGCGAGGCGCCTTTTCAGGTGCTAGGAGGTGAGCGCGTGATCAACGTTGACACGTGTACGCTTGTCGACCGAGTCAACGTCTGTAGCTCGGTAGGTGCCCCAGAGCTTGTACTTCAAATTCAAGGTGAGAGCTGTCGACTTGAGGGCCCTGAGGGGCTCATGCTGACCTATCGATCGATGAGTGACGCCTGCACGGTCACGCCAGGGGTGTGTATCCGAGGCGCTGAGACCCTCAATTTAGGGATCGGAGGGAACCTCACGACTATCCTCATTGAGCAGGAGTCATGTGGCCCACTTGAGCTCCGAGTCACCTGCGAGCCTTGAGGTCCCGCGCCTCGACCACTATGGTGTGCCACCTCTCTTGATTTAGGAGCGC
>Ga0181593_10006069_pt1 | contig 10888 bp, 12 predicted proteins | sample 071ome_19_FD_133756 | JGI IMG/M metagenome (GOLD analysis project Ga0181593, IMG submission 133756) | Coastal salt marsh microbial communities from the Groves Creek Marsh, Skidaway Island, Georgia - 071413AT metaG (megahit assembly) | ecosystem: Environmental > Aquatic > Marine > Intertidal...
ACCCGTCTTCTTCCGGTCGACGACTCCGATTACGACATGGTCCGCGACATGTATATCACCGCTGGCTTTCCTGAATTTGGTATTCAGGAGTAAGCCCTCTTCGCAAACAGAGTGCGGGCACGACAACTGCTGTGCCTGCAGCGCATTTGGAGATCCAGATGGTAGCTATCGTCACCGCTGAAGATATAGCCATGAGCTACGGCAGCACGTCTATTCTTAAAGGTGTTTCTTTTGCTTTGGAAGCAGGGGAGTCGCTGTCTCTGATCGGCTCGAATGGGGCTGGCAAGTCAACATTGATCCGCTGTCTCTTGCGTCTCGAACCGATTACAACCGGGCGGATATCGCTGTTCGGTCGGGAAATACAAAACCTGAAGCCATCCGAGTTGCGGCCGACCCGCTGCCGTGTCGGTGTTGTCTTTCAGCGTCACAATCTGGTGCCACGCCTGTCAGTGTTGTCCAACGTTGTTCACGGCGCACTTGGCCGAAACACCCAGACATTTGGCAGCATGATCTCGGGGATCACTCTTTGGTCTCATATCACCGCTGGCAGTGCTCACCGTGAGCGTGCTATGGAATGCCTCGAGCGGGTCAATCTCGCAGATCTGGCGCATCGCCGTGCGGACTCGTTGTCTGGTGGACAGTCACAGCGCGTAGCGATCGCCCGTGCCTTGATGCAGGACCCTGACCTAATTATTGCTGATGAGCCTGCCGCCAGTCTTGATCCGATTGCTGGCGAAGAGGTCATGGGACTGTTTTCCGAATTGTGTCGGGAGGCCGGCGTTAGCCTGATTTTCTCAACACACAATATTTCGCATGCAGTGGACTTTGCAGACCGGATGATGGCGATGAAATCCGGTAGGATGAGCATTGACTGTCCCACCGGGAGTGTCGATCTGAAAGCGTTGAAAGCTGAATATGCGTAGAGCCGCTGTACCTCCACGTTTTGGTAACAGACCAATCGCAGGATTTTTGGCGATAATCCTGTTTATTCTGGTGTCTGCCTGGTGTTTTGATGGGTCTGGTTTCTCGATCGCGCAGCTTCTTGGATCATCGGAATATCTGCTGCGTTTCCTTCGCGAGGCGTTTCCGCCAATCGATGAGCATCGGCTGACTTTTGAACAATTTCATCGGTACTGGCTGGCCCTGATTGAAACCTTCCAGATGGCTTTTGCGGGAACACTTCTAGGCCTCGTCATCGGCTTCATTCTGGCGCTGTTTGCGTCACGCGGACTGATGTTCGAGTCGCGCCGGTCAAATTTGCTGCAATGGTCAGTCAAAATGCTGATCTCGCTGTTTCGCACAGTTCCTGATCTGGTGTGGGCCATCATCTTTGTGATGGTCGTCGGGCTTGGAGCCTTCGCGGGAACGCTGACTATAATGGTGGATACTATTGGTTTCTGTGGGCGCTTTTTTGCCGAGGAGATGGAAGATGTCGATCGCAGTTCCGCAGAAGCGCTGTCGGCAAGCGGTGCGCGCCGATTCGACATCGTCTTTGCGGCTGTTGTGCCGGCGGCGACACCGGGTCTGATAACAACTTCGCTGTTTGCCTTTGAAAAGGCGATCCGATCCTCGGTCGTTCTTGGTCTCGTCGGGGCTGGGGGAATCGGTCTAGAACTACAAAGCTTGATGAACTGGATGGCATATGACCGGGCCATGGTTATCATCGGGATGATCTTTGCACTTGTCCTGGTGGTCGAGCAGTTGAGCTCCTACTTACGCAAATTGGTGATGAAAAATGAACGATAATACTGAGTTAAAGACAGATACCGCAGATCAACATTGGAATAAAATTTGGGACAATATTGAGGAAGGTTCAAAATGGCTCACGCCTGAACCGGACGTAAAACGTTGGGCTAAAAGTTTGAAGGCAGGCTCAGCCATACTTGATCTGGGTTCTGGGGTTGGTCGACATGCTTTAGGATTAAGTTCTGCAGGATTTGACGTAACGGCTCTCGATGCAGCACCTGGAGGCCTGTCTGAAATAAATAATGCTGACCCAAATATTGAAACTAAGTTAGGTCGCATGGATCGATTGCCATTTGCTGACGCTTGTTTTGACCATGTACTGAGTTGGAACGTAATTTATCACGGTGACGAGACAGTAGTTTTAAATACGATAAGTGAGGTCCGCCGTGTGCTTAAACGAGGAGGAACGTTTTTGCTCACAATGTTGTCCAAACGTAGACTAAGGATAGATCAAAAAAACCTTAATGGACCTCGTGAAATTTCGCGTAACACATGGGTTTTCGATGAAAAAAGTTCTGACAAAATCCATCCCCACTACTACTGTGGAGCCACCGAAATGCTTTGCCTATTTCAGGGTTTTGAAGTGCTCTGGATGGAGGATAGAGAGCATGAAAAACCGGGTTCGTGGCATTGGCATCTAATTTTGGAGCGTCAAGCATGACGCAGACTTTTGTTGGGGCGGAAGTATATCTCCCCGGAGAAATTGTGAACACAACCGTTACAGTGGCCGACGGAGTAATTGTTGAAATTGGTGGGCCGGTGCAAGGCTTGGAAATAAGTGCACACGGTAAAATCGTTGCGCCAGCAATAATCGATGTTCATGGTGATGCATTCGAGCGTCAACTTATGCCACGTCCAGGGGTCTATTTTCCGATAGAGGTCGCGCTAATTGATACGGACCGACAATTGGCGGCAAACGGAATCGCTACAGCCTATCATGCGATTACACTCGGTTGGGAGCCCGGGTTGCGCAATGTGGCGCGTGGACGAGAGCTAATACAGTCAATACGGGATCTTGCGCTACGATTAACCGTTGAAAATCGAGTTCAATTACGGTGGGAAACTTTCGCTTTTGAAGCTCTGGATGTCATCGAGTTGGCGCTTAAGGGACCATTGCTACCCTCTGTTGGGTTCAACGATCATACATCAATGACAATGCGCGCTTATGATGTTCCTGTTCAGGAAAGAGAATTCGAACTTTCGCCTGAATTTTCAATCGCTTCCCTCGACGACGACCGAATGAAGCAGCGGATCTTGTCTAAGGCTCAACGCGCTGGCCTAAGTCAAGAAGACTATATCACCATGTTAGGAAAGGTTTGGGACCGTAGGAGTGAGGTGCCTAATAAAATTTCCGAAGTTGCAAGCATGGCATCTGCTGTCGGAGCACCAATGCTCAGTCACGACGACACCAGGTCAGACACAAGGGCATATTTTCGTAATCTAGGTGCGTTAGTAGCGGAGTTTCCAATGGTGATGGAAGCTGTGGAAGCTGCACGAAATCATGAGGACTTGATTATCCTAGGTGCTCCAAATGCTGCGCGAGGTGGCAGTCATATTGGGTCTATCGGTGCTGCTGACATGGTTGAAGCAGGTCTATGCGATGCGCTTGCTTCTGATTATTTTTATCCAGCCATGTTAGCAGCGATTGACCGGCTAGATCGCGAAAAGCGTGCTGACAGAGCTACCCTTTGGTCCTTACTGTCCAGCGGCCCAGCTCGTGCAATGAGACTTAACGATCGAGGCAGTATAAAAATTGGAAGCCGGGCAGATCTAGTTTTATTGGATTGGACGAAGGGTCAAGCACCAGTAATCGAGGGTACGTGGATTGCTGGTAGGGCAGCATATCGCATTAAAAATCACTTAAATTGACTATTACATTTTCGCATTAAAACTCTTTAACCCACAAATATCTGTCTCTGGACATGGTTATATTGGGTCTGCTAAGGACGCCGTTGCAGTTGAGAAAGATTAAGCCATGGAATTTGAGTTTTTATTAACTTCTTTTGTAGCTCTTTTTATCATTATTGACCCCATCGGCCTTACCCCAGTTTTTATAGCTATCACCCAAGGAATGGATGATACACTTAGGCGTAAGGTGGCTTTGCGGTCTGTATTAGTTTCAGCATTTGTTATCTCATTGTTCATAGTGGGTGGAGAAACGGTACTAGGGTTTATTGGTATCTCAATGCCTGCGTTTCGTATTGCTGGAGGAATTTTGTTATTTCTAACAGCTCTAGATATGCTTTTCCAAAGGCGCTCAAAAAGAAGGGAAAACCAAACTGAGCAAGAGCTTGTTGATGACCCATCTGTATTTCCGTTGGCAATACCATTGATAATTGGTCCTGGAGCTATCGCTACGGTAATTTTAATCGCAGGAGCAAAACCTGGCTTAGTTGGAGTTGCGTCCACTGGGTTTATTACTGCCTTGGTTTTGGTGACAGTTTTTGTTTTCTTCTCTGCAGCTGGTAGAATTGAGAAACTATTAGGCAAGACAGGTATAGATGTTCTTACTAGGCTTTTGGGAATGCTTTTAGCAGCCCTTTCAGTGCAGTTTGTAATTGAAGGTCTTATTGAATTTTTCCCTCAGTGAACTAACGGAGCAGCGGCCAAAAACTAGCAGTCGTTAGATTACTCTTTTGGTAGCTAGCCGCTAGTACAGGGCCAACGTTGAATTGCTGACCCTGCACAGATTTTTATTTGATTTCTACCATACCAAATGCACGGTCCAAAGTTCCAAGTTTGGATGCCTCAACCAGCATTTTCTGAAACTTTTCAGTCATCCCTACTTCATCTGTACCTTTTCCGAGTGTTTTCATATCTGGAGCAGAATAAACAACTAAAACTCTTTTCATATCTTCTGCAATTACTGGAACCCACATTGTAATATTTACATCATGACCCTTTAACATGTCTTGAATCCCTGGAACCATATCAGCTGCTTTGCTCAAGTTTTCTCTTGGCATTACGTACTCGCGTACCATTGCTGCAGTATTATTTGGATTTGGTTCTCCTGCGAGTATCCGAGCAAGTTCTGGGCCTGTTACGTGAGCAGATGGAGTTAACTCACGTTCCTCCGCCAGTTTTGCAAATGCAACATCATTCATGAGATTATTTGAAACTTCCATGCTATGCTCCATAGATTGAAAGTATGCATATAAATGAAATGTGCCAGCGCCATAACCGCCTAGCACCTGGGTAATTTCAACGCTCGTAGCACCACAACGTGAAATTATACCTGCAGCAGTTCTCATCCTACTCAGCGCCATTTCACGCTTTCCTACAATAGGGGTACTAATTCTTCTTGAGGCAAACATTCTAAACTCCTTTTAATTACTTTCAAATTAGGCGTTTAGAATAATTAAATTTGTAACATCTTTGTGAACCGTACCAATCCATCTGTGTATTGCTCTCGCCTCCAATTTAAGATGGATCAGTATAAGGTAATTTTTCAATAAATTTTATATTGCTCAACTGATTCCACGTCATTGTGTGGATTCGTTTCTATTACAAAATTTTAATATATCTGAAATACTTGTTTTACATAATTATCTTTACTTCACTATGGTGATAGAAGTTCGCATTTCAGCAAGCTACACACTCCCTCCCAGTGTTGAGCCAGCTTCTGTCATCTTTTTGCAATAAATTACCTTCCCAAACTTTAAATTAAAGTGTTCAGTCTTTGGGAATAGGTCAATGTGAATTCGCATATGCAACAGAGAATTACTTCATTGCATGGTCCCTTTTATGTCATATAACTTTAACAAATCTAGACTACAGTTAACAAATAACCTTTTGGTTATCATTCCACCGAGGTGGCAGGAGTGTGCCCCAAATATACTTCTGTCACCACTTTTACATACACTATTTTTAACCTTCATATATTTTTTACAAACTGCGTTAATATTGTTCAAATGATAAGGAGTTGAATTGATGGCCAAAGGTTACTGGGTCAATCATGTTGAAGAAATAATAGATGCAGGTGCTTTTGGTCGCTATGTTGCAAAATGGAATGCTCTTATTAAGCGAGGAGAAGCCAAAGTAATTGCCATGGGACCGGTAGCCAAAACACAAATTGGCGCAAAAGAGATGAAGTTTGCGGCTATCACGGAGTTTGAAACCTTCGAAAAGGCCATGTCTTTTAAAGACCACCCTGACTATGTGGATGCTCTGAAAGAGCTAGGTGATGATGAAACCAAGGTAGTTAAGAGAACTAGCTGCGTGATAAGCGGCTAAGCCGATAGTATTAAAAAATAGTCTTAAAAGCCTGAATAAATTGAAGGTGGAAAAGCCCCACACTGTACTTGAGAATCGATGTACTGGAGAAGGGCTTTTCCTTGCGCGCAATGCCGTTTAACGATGGATTTGTAACTTTTTTATGACAAATTATCTCTTAAATTGAGGGCTTTTTTACATTTTCTTCATTTTTCTTTAACATAAATTTTACACGAGTGATCCAAACAAAGTTAAATTTTTTTGGGATGCTCTTCTGTGCTCAATATCTCTAACGTTACTAAAATCTTTGGCAACACAACAGCTGTGTCTACGGTTTCAATAAGCATTGACAGGCCAATGATGGTTGGGATTATCGGGGCGTCTGGAGCAGGAAAATCAACTCTGCTGAGAATTGTTAACCGGCTTGAAAATTTGTCATCTGGATCAATCGATTTTGAAGGCCGGCAAGTTTCTGAGTTGCGGGGAAAAGATAAACGTCAATGGCAATCAGATTGTGCCATGATATTCCAGCAGTTCAACCTAGTTCCAAGAATGGACGTTGTTAGCAATGTACTACATGGGACCCTAAATCGTCGATCTACTCTAGCGACTTTTTTCAATATTTTTCCAAAGTCTGATATTCACAAAGCCATTGATATTTTAGATCGACTTGGGGTGGCCGAGCATGCTTCCAAGCGAGCAGAAGCATTGTCAGGTGGTCAGCAACAGCGAGTGGCAATTGCAAGAGCTTTGATGCAAGAGCCTAAGTTAATTTTAGCAGATGAGCCAATTGCGTCTTTAGACCCCATGAATGCTCAAATTGTTATGGATACGTTGAGAAAAATCCATGATGAGGACGGTCGGACAGTAATATCCAATCTCCACACTTTGGACACAGCGCGAAGGTACTGTGACAGGGTTATTGGAATGCGAAAAGGGAAGGTTGTCTTTGACGGGACGCCCGAACAGCTAACCACTGGAATTGCCAGAGATATTTACGGGGCAGGGGAAGAGTTTTCAGAAGCTGCCACTTCAACAGAATTACGGGAACTAAAAGCTGTCCCTGCCTAGATTTCATCAGTCAATCCCATGGTGGGATCGACACAACTTATGGAGATAGAAAAGATGAAAAAACTACTAGCTGCTGCATTAGCTACGACTGCATTAACCACTTCGGCATTTGCAGGTGGTCACAGTATTTCAGAATTTAGAATAGGGCTACTTGGTGGAGAAAATGCACAAGACAGACTAAATAATAATGAGTGCCTGAGAGAAAAGACAGAAGACCTTTTAGGTGTTGAAACTAAACTATTTGCACCGGCAGACTACAACGGCGTGATCCAAGGCCTGTTAGGAGGAACAATAGACATGGCGTGGCTTGGTGCCTCCGGTTACGCAAAAACATATCTTTCAGACCCTGAGGCTGTTGAACCAATATTAGTAAAAGTTAATGTTGATGGAGGCTATGGTTATTACTCTGTAGGCTTTGCTAGAAAAGACAGCGGGATAACATCTCTTGAAAGTATGAAGGGCAAAAAGTTCGGCCTTGGGGATCCTAATTCTACCTCAGGTTACTTGATACCATCAATTGAAATTCCCCAAGCAACTGGCTCAACAATGGAGTCAGGCGATTACTTTGGTGAAGTTGTTTTCACTGGTGGACATGAACAAACTATCGTGGCTGTTAACAACGGCGACGTAGATGGTGGTGTAACTTGGGCTGATGGTCTAGGTGAATGGGAAGATGGTTATAATTCAGGCGCTCTCAGACGGGCGGTTGATGCTGGCCTTGTTGACATGAATGATCTAGTTCAAATTTGGCAATCAGCCCCAATTCCTGAAGGCCCATTTGTTATTAGGAAAGCTTTACCCGAGGACGTAAAGGTAAAAGTGACAGCTCTTTTGGCGTCTCTTCCAGCTATGGATTACGATTGCTACTACGGTGTAGCTGCTGGCGACTCAAAAGGGTTTATGCCGATTGGTCATGACGCCTATGAAGTGATCATTGAAGCTAGAAAACTTAAATCAAAGTAAGAATTGTTAAATTGGCGGTCTTAGTTAGCAAGGCCGCCAATTTTTTTGGGTAATCAATGAATTCTAAATCAATAAACCATATTCAAAATAAATATTTTGATGAAGTTCGGCGAAAGCGAACTTATTCGACTATTTTTTTTATGATCTTTTTTCTGCTTATGGTCAGCGGTTTTATAGTCGCAGATGATCGTAATGCCGGAGGTTTTTGGGATGGTTTGGATAAAATCTTTGATTTTCCTGCTGAGGTTGTGAATGAGGCCGTTGAAAAAGTCAGTGGGCTACCTGCTTTATTGGTAAAATTCATGCCTTCTCTAATTGAAACGATCAATATAGCTTTGGTCTCTACCCTTGTTGGTGCTCTTTTGGGCGCAATCTTGTCTCTAGCTGCCACCCGGGGATTTGCACAATGGCCTCAATTGATACCACTTTGGCGGCGCATTCTTGACGTAATGAGGGCAATGCCAGAGATTGTCATTGCATTAATTTTGATTTTTGTTCTTGGTGGTGGACCGATCCCCGCTATGATAGCAATTTCCTTCCATACTGTTGGGGCCTTAGGAAAATTATTCTCAGAGGTTAACGAAAACGCATCGATTAAGCCTGTTGATGGTTTGGCTTCTGTGGGTGCAAACTGGTGGCAAAAAATGATGTTGGGAGTTGTGCCACAAGTTGCTCCTAATTATTTGAGTTACGCACTTTTAAGATTTGAAATAAATATCAGAGCGTCTGCTATCCTAGGCTTCGTTGGGGCTGGCGGTATTGGTTACGATCTCAAAAACTCAATGTCCTGGGGTAAGGGGCGATATGACGAGGCTGCGGCGATCTTTATATTACTGTTTTTAACAATTGTGATTGTCGATCAGATTTCAAGTTATTTCAGAAATAGGCTTACTTATGGAAACGCCGAAGAGGTGACATTATGAGTGAGCTTACGCTATCTAATACAAAAGCGCATATGGACCGTCTATATTTAAAAAAACGGTTTTTCTCTTTTGGAATTCCTTCCATCATAATTTTGTACTTAATTTATATTGTTATCACTTTTGATGTTATTAATGTTGCAAAATCAGCATCAGCGACGAACGCACGTACTTTGGTTGGCGATAGCTACAGTTACAAGACGCATGTCCGAAGAGATAACAGAAGTAGTGAAATTTCTATAAAAATTGAAGGTGAAAAAAAAGGAGCTTATCCTGAAGGAATGACACCTGACTGGGTAAACCGAACAAGTGTGGGCGCAACTGTTGACTTGGGAGGCGGTCACTTAATTATTTTTGATGATGGATTTGTGACTTATGACATTCCTAGCTATGGGCAGGTTTGGGCCAAACCATCTCGACGGGGGGTGGAGACCCGTCTTCCCGATGGTGAATTTCCTGGAGAAATTAACGCATCAAAGAACCGAGTTGCCATCACAACAGATCATGGACGCTTAACTATAACGAGAAATAATACTGAGGTTTTTAAATACCATTTTGGTTGGGAGCTTTTCTTTTTTACCCTAGACAGCCCTTATTATGGAAAGTCGACAAGTCAAATCATTAACGCCGCTTTCAACGGTGAATTAGGGGAAATTTTCAGGGACTTTTGGTACAATAAAATGTGGCGGCATGCCGATGTGGCTTGGTCTCTAGTCGAAACAATATTAATGGCTTTTCTTGGCAGTTTTGGAGCAGCAGTTTTGGCATTACCATTAGCTTTTTTGGCTGCAAAAAACTTCACTCCACTTTCTTCTATTCGCTTTGCAATGCGTAGGTTCTTCGATTTCGTCCGTGGTGTCGACGCCCTAATTTGGACAATCTTACTAGCCAGGGCATTTGGTCCGGGCCCTCTAACCGGTGCTCTTGCAATATTAATTACAGATACCGGAAGCTTCGGCAAAATGTTTTCAGAAGCACTAGAAAATATTGACGAGAAACAAGTAGAAGGTGTGAAGTCTACAGGAGCATCGCCAGTGCAAAGGTATCGTTTTGGGGTGCTACCTCAAGTGATCCCAGTTTTGCTTTCACAAGTGCTTTATTATTTTGAATCAAATACCAGAAGCGCGACAATCATTGGTGCAATCACTGGCGGTGGCATAGGTCTAATGCTAACTCAAGCAATGATAACTCAAAAAGATTGGGAAGAAGTTACCTACTACATAATTTTAATCATACTGATGGTTATGTTGATGGACTGGATCTCAGGTAAACTTCGGAGCCGTTTGATTAAAGGTGGAGCAAGTTACGAGCTTTAACATGGCGAGACTAAAAGAAGAGCGCCCATATATCCACGATCAAGTTGAGTATTTAAACTCCACATTTGGGAAGTACTGTGAAGTAGGCAAAGGTTCTAGGCTTACGAATGTTCGGTTTGGGGATTACAGTTATTGTGACCGATATACTGATTTATCAAATACTGAGATAGGAAAATTCTCAAATATCGCAAGCTTTGTAAGAGTTGGAGCTTCCGACCATCCATTAAACCGAGCTAGCTTGCATCACTTCTTATATAGATCAGACGATTACTGGGATGATGCCATTAGAGACGAAAATTGGTTTGCAATCCGTGAGGCTCGAACTGCATTTATTGGCCATGACACCTGGATAGGTCATAATGCGCAAGTCAAACCGGAGGTTGAAATTGGCCATGGGGCAGTTGTTGCTTCTGGAGCAATTGTTACAAAGGACGTCTCACCTTATTCAATAGTCGCGGGTGTGCCTGCTAAACCAGTGCGCCAAAGAGTTTCGTTAGAGTTAATTGATCGTCTAATTGAACTGGCATGGTGGGATTGGTCACACTCTAAGCTAAAGGACTCTCTGCATGACTTCAGAAACCTTTCCGTAGAAGAGTTTCTAGAAAAGTATTGTTAATCCTAAGCCGCGGAAAATATTTCTGTTCTCGATAGCTTCCCAAA
>Ga0181593_10006071_pt1 | contig 10885 bp, 10 predicted proteins | sample 071ome_19_FD_133756 | JGI IMG/M metagenome (GOLD analysis project Ga0181593, IMG submission 133756) | Coastal salt marsh microbial communities from the Groves Creek Marsh, Skidaway Island, Georgia - 071413AT metaG (megahit assembly) | ecosystem: Environmental > Aquatic > Marine > Intertidal...
CGGCCAGATTGTGCGCCGCCTGTGCTGCTGGCTGGGCTGTTTCTGGCTGGACTGTTTCTGGCAGGACTGTTTCTGGCAGGACTGGCGGGCGCGGGGCCGGCTGTGCAGCCGGGCTGTTTTGCGGAGCCAAGCCGTTACGGGCCGCCGCTGCTGTTTGATTTTCTGTCAGGGCGCTATTTTGAGCCGCCGCCTCGCCAGTCTTTTTACGCGCTGCCCGGGCCAGCTTTTCATCCAGCAAAGCGACAAGAGCCTTTACATTCGGGCTGGCTTGCTGGCCGTCTTTCAGCAACCGGCGCGCCTGATGTTGCAGATGGGCCAGATCATCGTGACTGAATCGCGTCAGAATATCAGCAGACAGGCGCGGGATGGCGGCTTGCAGCGCCGGGTCAGAAAGCGGCGCGCTGGCCTCTTCAGGGTGCTGCGCGGTTTTTGCCCTCAGCGCGGCTGGCAGGCTGACAGCAGCTGGTGAACCGGTCTGGTTTCCCGCATCCCCATCCTGACCGCCGGACAGGGCTGGGAGGGCCGCAGCGGCAAGACCTGCAGCGGCAAGACCTGAATCGATAGGACCTGCATCCGCTGAACCTGCATCAGCTGGACCCTCAGCGGGGGGCAGCCCGGAGCCGTCCTTTTGCTCTGCAGGGCCCATCGCGGCCGCCAGCCGGACGGCCAGATCAGTCTGGCCCGCTCCTTCTGCCCCGATCATGTCCAGCACGGCAAAAAGCCCCTTAAAGGCGGCGCTGTTTGCGGCCTCGGCAGGGCTACCCAGACTGCCTGTCTGGCCAGCCTTGGCAAGGGGCTGTGCTGTTGCCTGAATGTCTGTCATCTTGCGCCTGCCTGTTATCCCTGAAAAAATGCGGGAATCGTAAAAATCCGTTTTTTTTTTGCAAGTTGGATGCCAGATCGGCCAGATGATGTGAATAAATGGCCGGACCCAGCCTGTCCGCAAACCCTATGCCTGCAAAGCCGTTGCGGATGGCTTTACCTAGTGCCTGGAACGGCGGGGCGGCAAATCCGCTTCCTGTTTGAGCAATTTTTCCTCAGCCTGCTGTTTTTGCAGCTGCCGGTTTTTTTCCTCAGTCTGGTTCTTGCGATGCAGCGCATGGGCCATCTGGCTGCGGCAACTGTCAATTTCCTGTTCCAGAAAATGGCAGCGGCTCTCGGCTGTCTTGATTTGTTCAGCAAGTCGGGTGCCATACCAGCTGGCAGAGCGCAGCTGCCGGGCTGTTGTCTCACCTGTTTCTATGCGGATTTCCTCTGCCATTTCGCTCAGCTGCTCGGTCATTTTCAGCGTGCGCGCGCGCTCGGCTGCCACGGTGCGTATATTGCCAGCCTGACGCAGCATTTCCAGCTTTTGCCGCAAAGCCAGCCGATCCAGAACATTGCGGGCCATCAGCCAACCCCCAGCGCGCCGAGCAAGGCTTTTTTGCTGGCCTCAAAATTGGCTGGCTCCTCCCCTTTTTGGCTGATCATCTCCATCAGTCCAGGCCAGAGCCTGACCGCCTCATCCAGTTCTGCATCCTGTCCCGGCGCATAGCCGCCCATCAGGATCAAATCCCGGTTTTCCTGATAGACCGAGGCCAAACGGCGGAATTTGCGGGCCGCCTGTTGATGCGCCTCATCAGTGATATCGGTCATCACCCGGCTGACCGAGGCGGTAACATCCACCGCCGGATAAATGCCCATCTGTGCCTGCTGGCGGGATAGCACAATATGCCCGTCCAGAATGGCGCGGGCTGTATCCACCACCGGATCATTGGCATCATCGCCATCCGCAAGCACGGTATAGATTGAGGTAATGGAGCCCTGCCCAGCCTCGCCAGTACCGGTGCGCTCAATCAGCCGCGGGATCATCGAGACAACGGACGGCGGATACCCTTTGGAGGTGGGCTGCTCACCCAGCGCCAGCCCGATTTCCCGGCGCGCATGGGCCACTCTGGTCAGCGAATCCATAATCAGCAGCACATTCTTGCCCTGATCGCGGAAATATTCGGCAATCGCTGTTGCCCGCTCAGCCCCGCGAATCCGCAGCAAGGGCGATCTGTCAGCTGGAACAGCGACAATGGCGGTGCGCTGGCGGGTTTGCTCAGTCAGGATGGATTGCACAAAACTGCCCACCTCGCGGCCCCGCTCACCGATCATGCCAACCACCACAATATCGGCATCGCTGAACCGGCACATCATGCCCAGCAGGACCGATTTACCAACCCCGGAGCCGGCAATGATGCCAAGGCGCTGGCCGCGCCCCACGGACAGCAGCGCATTAATAACCCGAACCCCGGTATCCAGCGGCGTATCCACCAGCTGGCGGCGCAGCGGATTAAGGCTCTTGCCCGCCAGCGGCCAGCGCGCCGAGAGCGGGGCCAGCGGCCGGTCATCCAGCGGATTGCCCAGCGCATCTGTTACCCGGCCAAGCAGCCCCTCCCCCACCGGAATCGCAAAGCCATCATCCAGCTTCTCAACCCGTGCGCCGACCTCTATGCGGGCCCCAAAATCATGCAAAGACAACAGATTATTGCCCTTATGAAAGCCGATCAGCTCAGCTATCGCTGGGTCAGGCTGATCTGTTTCGATCTGGCAGAGCGTGCCGATTGTCGCCGGGAAGCCGTCACATTCCACCATCTGCCCGTCATAGCGGGTCACATGGCCATAGACCTGCACCGGCTGCGGGCGGGTTATCGCGCCCAGCATGGCATCCATGCGGCCAAGCAGATAATCCGGCTGCTGGCTGCCAGAATATGCCTCTATCGGATGGGGTATCGCGTCACCGGTCATCTTCGGCCCCCGCCTCTTTTTCCTCAGCCGCGGCTTTTTCCTCAGCCGTCGCTGCTTCGTCAGCCGCAATCTGGTTAGCCGCCACTGCTTCGTCAGACGCAGCGTCTTCCTGGCTGTGCGGGGAATCGGCCTCTGCTTTGGCTTCCCTGTGCGGGGCAGTCTGCATCAGCTGGTCATCCAGACCGATGCCGCCTGCGATAATCCTGACATCGCCCCTGGCCAGCCCGGCCTCTGCAGCAAAGCGACAATGGGCCAGTTTTTCGCGCTGCTGGGCAAGCGGGGCGATCAGCCGGTAATCGTCTTCTGCCAGCAGAATTAGCGGGGCCTCTGTAGCCTCTTTGATGCGGCTTATCAGCTGTTCCACCCGGTCGGCGAAAGCCTCTGGCATCTCATCGATCTGGCTGCCGGCCCGCGCGCTGGCCAGACCAAGGACCGCGCCCTCAATCTTTTGCCGCAGCGGGTCCAGCTGCAGCACATCCGGCCCGGCCAGACCTGCCAGCGCCTTTTCAAAAGCCGCCACTACCTGTTCCAGTTCGGCTGTCGCCCGCGCCTGACCCTCGGCCAGACCAGCCGCATGGCCGCGATCATATTCCGCCTGCATCTGCTCAGCACGCTGTTTTTCAGCTGCTTCGGCGCGCGCCTGTTCCGCCTCGGCCAAGGCTGCCGGGTCCGAAGTTATTTCCTCCGGGTCTGTTACCTCCGGGGCTGTTACCTCCGGGGCAGCTTCTTGCGAGGCGGCTGGCGCGGCTGCTTCTTGCTGGGCTGCTGGCGCGGCTGCTTCTTGCGGGGCGGCTTCTTGCGGGACGGCTTCTTGCGGGACGGCTGGCGTTTCTGCCTGCGGCCCCTCTGACAGGCCCGTTTCTGTCGCTGTTTCCGCCTCAGCCGCCGCCTGTTTCTGGCTGGCTTCCATAGCGATTTCAACCAGCGTTCGCTTGCGGAAACTGGCCTGACGGCGCACCGGGGCCTCTTCATCACGCGCAAAACCGGTCTTGCGGGACAGGTTGATCAGGCGGCTGATCTCTGCATCCGCCAGCGCCTCCATCTGTTCTGCTGCCTCACCCATGGCTGGTCATCCCTGTCTTTTCGCCTGCTACCTAAACAAAATCATCACCGCCGCGGCCGGCCAGCACAATCGTGCCTTCATCAGACAGGCGGCGGGCGACATTGATGATCCGCTTCTGGGCTTCTTGCACCTCGGTCAGGCGCACCGGCCCCAGCGCTTCCATCTCATCCATCAGATTGGCAGCAGCGCGGCTGGACATACAAGAGAACAGCTTTTCGCGCAGCGGCTCATCAGCCCCTTTCAGGGCCAGGATCAGATCTTCTGAATCGGTGCTGCGCAGCAGGGTTTGCAGTGATTTGTCATCAGACATGATAAGATTGTCGAAAATAAACATGGATTCCTGAATCGACTGCACCAGATTCTTGTCGGCCTTGCTGAGCGATTTCATAATGCGGGCTTCCATCGCCTGCTTGGTAAAGTTCATGATCTTGGCAGCTGCCTTCACGCCGCCCACCTGTGAGGCGCGCAAGGTTGTATTGGCCTTGAATTTGCGCTGCATGACATCTTCCAGCTCACGCAGGGCATCCGGCCCGACCGTTTCCAGCGTTGCGATACGGCCTATCACATCGGGCTGCAAATCTTCTGGCAGCAGCCCCAGCACATCCGCCCCCAGCCCGTAATCCAGATAGGAGATGACCAGCGCGATAATTTGCGGATGCTCATCAACAATCAGCTCAGAAATTGCCCGTGCATCCATCCAGTCCAGAATTTCAATAGGCCGGTCAGAGCTGGACGGGGCAATACGGCTCAAGACCGATTGCGCCTTGTCATCGCCCAGTGCGCGGGTCAGCACATTGCGGATATAATTGCCGGCCCCCAGACCAAGGCTGGTCTGTTCCTTGATAATGGCCAGGAATTCATCCAGCACCAGATTGACCGTATCCTGATCCAGCCCCTGGACCGAATACATCGCACTGCCCAGATGCTGAACTTCTTTTGGTGACAGGTTCTTCAGAATTTCTGAGGCTTCCTCCTCACCCAGAAGCATCATCAAAATCGCTGATTTCTGCACCCCGGTCAGCTGGTCATAGAAGCGTTCTTCTTCTTCTGTGTTCTGTGTTTCAGCCATTTTTCACAAACCTCTACCCGATAGTTCCGTCACATCTTCATTCTGGGCTGCCGGATGCCTTAATTCAAGGCATCCATATCCCGTTTCATCATGGCCTTAAAGACATTGGATACGCGGCCTGCCTCATCCGAGACGATCATCCGAATAATCGCCACCTTGTCATCATAGGTATTGGCGGTATCCAGCATCTCGGCAGAGATGGCCTGTTTCTTCGGCTTCAGCTTGGCCTTGATATCCTCAAGGCTCTCGCCCTCGCCGATCTCAACCGTATCCAGATCAATCTCATCATCCAGATTGACCATCGCCTCACCCGGCTTGCCGATAGCGGCCGGCACCATAATGCGCGAGATCAGCGGGCGAATAACCCCCAGCACAACCACACCCATCACCAGCAAGGTCATCAGCTGTTTCATGATAGTTACAGCAAAATCCAGCTCATACCAGGGTTTTTGCACCCCTTCGATAGCGGAAACAAAGGCTGCACTGCTGACTGTTAAACTGTCACCGCGATCTGCCTGGATGCCGATCGCATCGCTGACCAGAGAACGGATTTCAGCTGTTTCTTCTTCGGACAGAGGGCGGGTTTCAGCCAGCCCGGTCTCCGGATTGATAAATTCTGCTTCCCGCACCAGCACAGCTGCCTGAATTCGCTCAATTCGGTTGGACGGCTTCATCGTCGTTGAAATCTTGCGGCTAACCTCATAATTGCGCACCTCATTGGAGGAACGGGTCTGCGAGCCGGAACCGGCCGCTTCCTTTTCTGTTTGCGCCTGCAATTCAGCCTGGCTGGGTGGGCGGTTGGACACGCCGCCCGGAATACCCTTAGCCGCCAGTTCCGAGGTTATATCCAGACTGCGTTGCTCAGACCGCAGGGCGTTGCCTTCCGGGTCAACCATTTCTTCGGTCATTTCTGAACGGGTATAATCAATATCCAGATTGACCTGGGCGGTCACATTGCCAGCCCCGACCAAGGGCGAAACCAGCGAGATAATGCGCGCGCGATAAATGCTTTCCAGCTTGATCCGATGTTCCAGCTGGCTGTCGCTGAGGAGGCTGGAGGGATCATCCACCGGCCTGGACAAGAGATTGCCAAACTGGTCAACCACGGTCACATCATTCTTGGCCATGCCGGACACAGAAGAAGATACCAGATGGATGATCGCATCCACTTGCTGGCTGCTCAGCGTTCTGCCACTATTCATCTGCACAAAAACAGAGGCTGTGGGCGGCACCGCATTACGGGCAAAAACAGATTTTTCCGGTATCGCCAGATGCACCCGCGCGGCCACCACACCGTCAATCTCACCCACCGAGCGAGCCAGCTCAATCTCTTGGCTTTGCTTCAGGCGCACCGCCTCAATTGAGCGGCTGGAGCCCATCGGAATATCGCCGATTGCCGCATAGCCATCTGGCACTGACGCCGGCAAACCCTGCGCAGCCAGCGAGATTTTGGCACTGTGGTAATCACTTGTTGGCACCAGCACATCGCCGGTGGTCGGGTCCAGCACCACATCAACCCCGCTATTCATCAGCGCTTCGACAACGCGGGCCTTTTCTGCTTCCGGCAAGGAGGCATAAAGCGTTGTGCGCTTCGGTTCTTGCATGAACAGATAGAACACCAACCCGACCACAATGACAGTCACCGCCATAATCGTGGGAAGGGAGCGCTGGAAAGACGGATCGGAGGTCATCCGCCGCACCTTGGAGAGCATACCGCCGCCAGATTGTGCTGCGATTGCTGTTTGCCCATTATCCATTGTTGTTGCGTCAGCCATCTTATCCACCCAGTTTGCCAAAAAACCTGTTCTGTTTGCTGTCAGTGCGATCTGCCGTTATCAGACCTTTGTCATCAGACCTTTGTCATCAGCCCTTTGTCATCAGACCGGCATATTCATCACATCCTTGTAGGCGCTAAGCACCTTGTTCCGCACATTCAGCGTCATCTGAAAGCCAAGTGAGGAAACCTGCTGGCTGATCATCACCTTGCTCAAATCATTTTCCAGCCCCAGCTCATAGGCGCGGGCCAGGCCAGCAGCCTCATTCTGGGCAGAGGCCACCTGTTGAATCGCATCGCTCATCTTGTCGGCAAACCCGTATGGGGCCTGTTCCGGGGCCAGCACGCTCTCGGCGCGGGCAAGGACGGTTTCATGCAAGCCGCCCATTTTTGATCCAATTGTGCCAATACTCATCTTGCTTGCTCCTTACTGCCAGCCATCTCAGGCTGTGCGGGTCATCATCTGCGCCGCTTGGGCGGTGTCCGGCACCAGCATATGCAAGGCGCTATCCATGACGATTTCATTTTCGGTAATCACATTGCTCGCTGCCAGAACCAGCGCGCGTTGCAGCACATTTTCCAGCTCCCGCACATTGCCCGGCCAGTCATGCGCCGTCAGCTTTGCCAGCGCGCTGCGATCCAGCCAGGGCAGCGTCTCAAGCTGTGGGCGATGACGGCATAAAAGCACCGTGCAAATCGCTGCAATATCCTTTGGCCGGCTGGCCAGATGGCTGGTCACCAGCGGAAACACATTCAGCCGGTAATAAAGATCCTCGCGGAACCGGCCCTGCTTGATTTCCTCAGCCATTTCCCGGTTGGTGGTAGCGACTACCCGCACATCAATCGGAATATCTGTCTGTGAGCCGATAGGCGTCACCGTTTTTTCCTGCAAGGCACGCAGTAATTTTGCCTGCAGCCCCAGAGGCATTTCCGATATTTCATCAAGCAGCAATGTTCCGCCATCAGCGGCCCGGAAAATCCCTTTATTGGCGGTAGAGGCCCCGGTAAAAGCGCCTTTTTCATGGCCAAACAAAATAGCTTCCAGCATATTTTCCGGTATCGCCGCACAATTCACCCCGACAAAAGGGGCCTTGGCGCGGGCAGAATGGGTATGGATGAATTTTGACAGAACCTCCTTGCCGGTGCCGGTCGGCCCGTTCACAAAGACGGTAACATCTGTCTGGGCCACCCGCTTCGCCAGAGCCAGCAAGGCCAGGCTGGCCTCATCAGCTGCTGCCACCCGGTCCTTGTCACATAACAAGGTAGCCGCCATTTGCAGCCCGTAATGCCGATCTGCCGACACATCCTTATCAGAGGCCGGCATATCCAGCAGCAAACATTTACCGCCCAATTCCGGGGTGATGGCAAAACCGGCTGCGGCTTCATCAATGATCATAATCTGGCTGGCGCGCATCTGGCGGGCGGCTTCAATCAGCTTGGCCTGACCGCCCTGTGCATCGGCAAACGCTTTGCTGACCACCAGCGCGGTGACTGCCTCGCCTGCCGCAACACCCTTCAGACCGCCTGCGACCAGCACCGCCTCGGCCATCCGGGCCTGCATAATACCGGCCAGCTTGCCTGCCGCCTCAAACCGGTCTTCAACAATATGCACCATGCCTTTACTCCCTCGCCCCAAAATCTCTGACCCGGCAAAAATTCAACGGGCCAAAATTCAACTGGCCAAAATTCCTTCGCTGTAGAAAAGGCAAAAAGCCTGCCAACCTGTATTTTTTCTGGAAAATTTTTATAAATATCTGTTTTTGCTCTGTTTTTTTGATCAAAAACCGAGGGTTTGCTGCGCTCAAAAATCTGACAGCTGGCCTTGCCTTTCTGTCAAAAAATTAACAGTATATTAACCCAAGGAATGATTCGAAGGTCTTAATCATAAGGCTGGGCCAAAAGGACGGGCCAAAAGGATGGGCCAAAAGGACGGAATAGCGAGATGGACAATCTGATTATCGGCCAATCTGCTGCGATAGCAGAAGTCAAGCGCCTGATCCGGGCGGTGGCGGCGGCCCCGACCACGGTGCTGGTTCAGGGTGAGACCGGCACTGGCAAGGAATTGGCAGCCAAGGCGTTGCATAAAACATCCGGGCGGCGCGGCCAGATGATCAGCGTGAATTGTGCGGCGATTCCGTCTGAATTGCTGGAATCAGAATTATTCGGCCATGAAAAAGGCGCTTTCACCGGGGCAGAACGCGCCCGCCCGGGCCGTTTTGAACAGGCGGATGGCGGCACGCTGTTTCTGGATGAGATAGGCGATATGCCGATTGCCCTGCAATCCAAGCTGCTGCGTGCGCTAGAGGAAAAAACCATTCAGCGGGTGGGCGGCGACAAGATGATCCCGGTAGATTTCCGGCTTGTCTGCGCCACCCATCAAAATATTGAGACCAAAATCAATGAGGGCAGTTTCCGGGCTGATCTCTATTACCGGATCAATGTCTTTCCTATCCAGCTGCCCAGCCTGGCGGAACGGTCCGTGGATGTGCCGCTGCTGGTGCAAGCCATGACCGATAATATCTGTGCTGAAAAAACCAGCCAGCCTAAATTTGATGACAGCGCGCTGCAGGAGCTGTCGCGCTATCCCTGGCCAGGCAATATCAGGGAGCTGCGTAATGTGCTGGAAAGGGCCACGATCCTGTTTGCCAGCCGCCCGGTCAGCAACCGCGAGGTGCGGGAAAACCTGCTGCGCCTGAAAGCCCCTGATACCGAAGATGAGCAGCAAATGCTCTGGGAAGTGGCTGGCGATTTTGACGCGCTGGTTGATGTAGATGCAGAGACCATACAGGACAAGCCGCTGCCGCACCCGGCCCATTATCAGGATTGGTTTGCCTATTTTGACCAGATAGATTTGCGTCGCCATCTGCGCGATGTGGAGGTGGTGCTGATAGAGGCCGCGCTGCAACGCTATGCCGTTGTCTCACAAGCTGCTGCCGCGCTGAAGCTGCGCCGCACCACGCTGATTGAGAAGATGAAAAAGCTGAGTATCGAAAAACCGCTCTCAGACAGTCAGGCTGACTAGCAGCAGCTGGCTATCTGTTGAACGGTTGGCTAGCGCCGATAGCCAGACAGCACCCGCAAATGCCGACCAAACCGGCGGCAGGTCTCATCCATCTGAACCGTCATCCTGGCAACTGCTGCTGAATTTTTGGCGGCTGATTGCTCAATCAGATGAAACAGCTGCGCATCGCGTTCCTCAGGTTGCAGATTATTCAGATTGGTGAGCAGAAACTGGCGGATACCATCCAGCCGGGCAACCTGCTCATAATCCCGGTTTTCCACCGCCTGCAATATCAGGTCATTCAATTCAGACATTTGGGCGATAAGCCGGGCCCCGCTGGCAGCATTGCTGGCTTGGGTGCCGACATCATTGTGGGCATCAGTGCCGGCATCATTGTGGGTTTTTGGAGGTCGCCCGGTCATTTCTGGCCGCCAATCTGCTCCCAGGCACCCTGAATTTCGGTAAGTGACCAGATGGCTGTCTGCAAACCCTCCAGCTCCTTGCCTCGCTTGGCTGACAGCAGCTGCTGACGGGCATATTCATAGAGCCGAAACAGGTTATTGGCAATTTCCCCGCCCTTTTCAAAATCAAGGCTGGATTGCAGCGCATATAAAATGGTCAGGCTGCGGCTGAAATGGCTGGCACATTCCTTTTTGTCTGGCTCCGCGGCCCGCATCATCTCATCAAAGCTACGCATACATTTCAGCAATTCCTCAAACAGCACCAGAATCACCAGATGCGGGTCATTGGATTCAACAGCCGCGTGCTTTTCTGAATTGCTGTAAGCATCTATTACCTTGGCATATTTCATGAAGTGTCTGTCTTCTCTTGATAAAGCCCATGAATTTGTGCTATTTTAGGGCATTATGATTGGCGTTTATTCTCCATCTGTGAATCCGATCCGCCCAGCTTTTGAGCCAGGCAGCCTTGCTGATTCACCCGCTCAGGCTGCAAGGATTATGCCAAGCCAGATGCAGCGCGCCGGCCTGATGACAGAAATTGATCAGATGGACAGGCAACTGCCTGATTATCAACGCCGTCCGACACCGGTGATACACCATCCAAGGCTGGCCCCGTCTGCTATTTCCTCGGAACAGTTTTTGCTGGCCAGACAGGCTTTCGGCCCGGGCTATGCCCATAATGTCCAGCAAACCAATATTGCACGCATTTCTGATATGTATCAGGATATGCCGCGCTTTCGCAATC
>Ga0181593_10006072_pt1 | contig 10884 bp, 10 predicted proteins | sample 071ome_19_FD_133756 | JGI IMG/M metagenome (GOLD analysis project Ga0181593, IMG submission 133756) | Coastal salt marsh microbial communities from the Groves Creek Marsh, Skidaway Island, Georgia - 071413AT metaG (megahit assembly) | ecosystem: Environmental > Aquatic > Marine > Intertidal...
ATTGGATTGCCCAGACTAGCGGCTTTCCGCACGTTCGCCAAGCTTTGGCCTATCTGGTCGCGGTTAACTCTGCCTAGATGGTGTTTGCATTTTAATGCGGTTAATAACTTGCTCGTGGGTGGGACACGTTAAGCCCAGTTGGGTGGCCTGACTCACCACGAAGCCGTTAATAAAATCGATTTCGGTGGGGCGGCCCGCTTCGGCATCTTTGTACATTGAGCTGTAGTTCTGTGCTGTGCGTTGGCATACCTGTTCAGCCAGAGCCAGTGTGTGGGTAATGGGCAGGCCTTTAGCGTGCAATAGCGAGTCTAATTCTGCGCACAGTTGCTTCATATGAAGGTGGGCTTGTGGGTGATCCAGTAATGCGCCGTTGCGGCATTGGTAGAGCACGGTCAGTGGGTTGATCGCCGCGTTAATCACCAGCTTGCGCCACAATACGGTGTCTATGTCCTCGTGCCATTCAAACAGGCGAGCAGGCAGCCACTGCTGCAAGGTGGGCTGCTTCGCCAGAGTGGTGAGACCGCCAATATGGTTCTCGCCTTGGCCGGCATGCACCAATTGATTGAGCTGAGTTTTATACACACCTTCGGTGGAGCTACAGGCATAGATTGCGTGTTGTGCAAACGCTTGGGCTATGGCTTGTTGGCTCCCCATGCCGTTTTGCAACAGCATGATTTGGGCGTTGGGTGCTAAGCGTGCAGACAGTGCGCGCACGCCAGCAAGGCTTTCGGGGGCCTTGGTTGCCACGACCAGATGCTGAATCTCTTGTACGTCATCAACATGGGTAATGCGCACAGGCGTGATGCTGTTGTGAGGTGTGCAGTGGATGTGGTGAGGGACCGTGGCCCATTGGGACGGTGACCGCACAATAAAGGTTACACGGTAGCGAGTAGGATCGTTGAAATAGGTGGCCCACAGGCAACCCATGGCACCTGCGCCCAAAATATAGATGTCGGTCATGGCGGCGATTTTAGGCTAAGGCTGCGGGTTCGCCAACTGGGTTTCTTGTGTGCTGGGCACGGTAGCAGCGGTTGGTACGCTGCGATGGATCTGATAGGTCTGCTGCCAGCGTTGGGCAACGTAGCGCAAGAAACTGGCGGGGTGGTGTAACGAGACCGACCGAATATTTAGGTTAATGGTGGTTTCGTCTTGTTGCAGTTGTTTGGCGACATGATAAACCGGCCCTTTGGCCACGGTCACAAACAGCCACGCCAGTACATAGTGGGCGTCTGGCATGAGGTGGTTGCGTGCGGTGCCTAGCAGAACTTCTCGCTCGAATTCGGTTATGCGCGCCAGCAGGTTAATGCAGTTTTCCCATGTGCCGGTCACGTTCTGGTATTGCGTCTCGGTTTGCTCGTGGGTGTATTGCGAAAGCGCTCGGGTGACGTAGCTTTCTTCGGCGTAGGCGTAATAAAAACTGTGGTTGCCTGTGGACATCTGCCGGCGCTCTTTTTCGCTCAGTGGCGCTTGCATGAAGTCCTCAAAGCGGCGTTTGCGTAGGCCTCGATGATGAGAAATCAGCGAGTGGATAAAGTCGGTATTGAGGGCGCTGGGTTCATCGCTCAAATAGGCAGGGTAAGAGCTGTACAAATACCCCTGTGGCAAGGCGGCCTTTTTTCGAATGACGGGCAATTGATGCAAATAGTGCAAAGCTTTGTGAGCAAACTTAGGTTGAATCAGTACCCGGCTGACGGTGGTGTCGTTAAACAGATAGCCTGAGTCGCCAGTGACCATTTGATGCCACTGGTTCACGTTCATTAAGAATGGGTCTAGCCATAACGATGGCTTGTCTTCGCATTCCAATAGCAGGTGGATTTCGTCTTCAAACAGGCAATAACCATAGGTGGTGCTATTGGTGTCGGCAAGCAGGGTGTCGATAAAATAATCAATGGCAAATACAGACGGAAATAGGGACTGGTGCCCAGCGGCCGGAATGCAGAAGTAATAAATTTGGTGTGCCTGATCTAGGCTGATCTTTTTATCCATATCCCAAAAGTAGATGAATCCGCAGGCTTTTCCAGTGACGGCGGGACAGGGAGCGGCACGAAGCTATAAATGGGCAGGCGCTGACCAATAACTTAGCGGGAGATATTTCCAGACTGGGCGAAAGCCACATAAAAACCGTAATAAGCGTGAAAAAAATCCTCACATGGCTAAAATGCCTGAGATCTTGAATACAGAGGAATAGTCATGCCGTCATTCGATGTGGTTTCAGAAGTTGATAATCATGAAGCGCAAAACGCCGTTGATCAGAGCAATCGTGAGCTGGAACGTCGTTTCGATTTTAAAGGGGTAAATGCCACCTTCGAATTAAAAGATGGCGCCGTCACGCTGACCGCAAATGAAGAGTTTCAGGTCGAGCAGATGAAGGACATCCTCGAAAGTTGTTTGATTAAGCGCAGCATCAAAACCAGTTGCTTGGAGTACGGCAAACCGCAAGGTGCTGGCAAGCAAGTAAAAGTAATTTGCACCATTCGCCAAGGCATTGATAAAGAGCTGGGCAAAAAAATGGTGAAGATGGTCAAAGACAGCAAGGCGAAAGTACAAGCCGCCATTCAGGGCGAGTCCATACGCGTTACCGGTAAAAAGCGTGATGATTTGCAAGAAGTCATGGCGCTTTGGAAAGGCTCAGACGAAATAGCACTGCCGCTGCAGTTTAAAAATTTCAAAGACTAGCGAGAAAGCTGAACAGGCCGTGCTCAAGAAAATCGACCTTCGTCATAACTGGCAAGAAAGTTTTGCTGCGCTGGGGCAACGCCAAGTGTGGCATATGTTGTTGCTGGGGTTTTCTGCCGGCCTGCCGCTACTGCTCATTTTTTCCTCCCTATCGCTTTGGTTAAACGAGGCCGGTATCGAAAAATCGGCCATCACCTTTTTCAGCTGGGCGGCACTGGGCTACAGCTTTAAATTTGTTTGGGCACCGTTGGTCGATTGTGTCCCCATCCCGCTTTTAACCCGCTTACTTGGTTTGCGCCGCTCTTGGTTGCTGGTATCGCAAGTGTCGATAATTGGTGCGATTTTTTTAATGGCATTGTCTGACCCTGCGCAACCCAACGAGCTGGTATACATGGCGCTGGGTGCGGTGCTGTTGGGTTTTAGCTCTGCGACGCAGGATATTTCCATTGATGCCTATCGCATCGAAGCCGTTGATGCAGACATGCAAGGTTTGATGAGCGCGAGCTATATTGCTGGGTATCGAACCGGCATGATTGTGGCGGGTGCGGGTGCTCTGTATTTGGCAAGCTACCTTGGCACCACCAAAGCGCAATACTATTACCCTGCGTGGCAGTACACATATCAGATTATGGCCGCTTGTATGTTGGTCGGTATTGCCGCAACACTGCTGATACGTGAGCCTATTAAACGAGACCTAGAACAAGTACATACGACGGCTCAATATTTTGGGTTGCTCGTGACGTTTTTGTGTTGCGTGGTGGTTTTTATTTTGTGCTATGTGTTCACAGCAGACTTGGCCGGCGCAATGCAAACCCGCCTAACAGAGTTACTGGGCAGTGCAGGACTGGCTGGGTTGCTCGTTGGTGTCATTCGCTTTGTGTTCGCAGGGGCGTTTGCTGTTGCCATGGCTCGAATTTGTCTGCGCTTTAATTGGGTTGACGCTAGGTTATTGCAAACCAGTTATGTTCAACCGATACAGCGTTTTTTCGATGACTATGGTGTCCGCACCGCTGGGCTTTTACTTGCATTGATTGGCTTGTACCGAATCAGTGATATTGTGTTGGGCGTGGTGAGTAATCTTTTTTATCAGGACCTAGGCTTTACCAAAATTGAAATAGCGGATGCGGTGAAGACCTTTGGTTTAATCATGACGATTTTTGGCGGATTTGTGGGTGGCATTTTGGCCATGCGTTTAGGCGTCATGCGTATGTTATTTGCAGGCGCTGTCTTGGTTATTGTTACCAACTTATTATTCATTGTGTTGTTTTACACAGGCAAAAATACTTGGGTGATGTACGGTGTGGTGGCGGCAGATAATTTAGTCGCAGGGATTGCCAGTGCTGCATTTGTTGCATTTTTATCCAGCCTCGTAAACGTGCAATTTACGGCCATGCAATATGCGATTTTTTCTTCGTTAATGACGCTGATTCCCAAGGCGCTTGCAGGTTACTCGGGTACTGTGGTCGTGGAATTTGGCTATGATGTATTTTTTATCATTGCCGCTGCGCTAGGCTTACCCGTGTTGGTGCTGATTTATTACACACATCGGGCTTTATCGGCTCAAGATATGCCCAGTAAACCCCTCTCTTGAGCGCGCTTGCGCTAAACCATAAACCCTTTATCGATTTTGCCATTCAACATGGGCACACCCTCGACTTCTAAGCGTTGTTTTTGTTCTTGATAAGCTGGAGAACCCAGCGGAAAAGACGACTTCCCCTGACTGTTTACCACTCGATGCCAAGGAATTTGTGTGTTTGCGGGCAGAGCTTTAAGCACGGTGCCGACAAACCGACTATGGCTCGGGTAACCAATGGCGCTGGCGATGCGACCATAGCTGGACACAGACCCTCTGGGTATGGCGTTGACTTGTTGCAGGACGGCTTGTTGAAGGGATTCTGAGTTGGTAGGCATACGGGCAAAACCCATGAAGGACTCTGATAGCGATAACTAAGCCGTGGGAGTCTATCATGCCGCTGGCAAGGTGGTTGTGCTTATCTTGTGGCAATAGCTGAATACGTTTATTCAGCTATTGCCAGAATGAAAAAAAAGCGGTTGTGGCTTTAGGATTTTAGCTTGCGCATTAGGCCGTTTAGCGTGTCAGCAATGGTGCGTAACTCATCGCTGTAGCCCGCAGTACGCTGGGCATTCTGAGCTGAGGACTCAGTAATGGCGGTAATTTCATTTACGGTACGCGAAATATCATCAGCCACCGAACTTTGTTCTTGAGCGGCTTGGGCAATTTGCTCATTGGTGCCGAGAATGTGCTGCACCGAGTTGCTGATGTTGTCGATTTTCTCACCGGCCTCATTCACTTGTGACACGCTGGAGTCGGTGCGAGTTTGCCCTGTTTCGATGGCGGTCACGGCGTTTTGTGCGCCGTTTTGTACGTTTTCGATAATGGTGTGAATCTCGGCGGTACTTTCTTGTGTGCGCTGCGCCAGGGTGCGAACTTCATCGGCCACTACCGCAAAGCCACGGCCTTGTTCACCCGCCCGTGCGGCCTCAATGGCGGCGTTAAGGGCGAGCAGGTTAGTTTGTTCAGCAATACCCTTAATGACATCTAACACGGTGCCAACACTTTTGGTGTCTTCTTCTAACTTACGCACAACTTCTGCGGTATTGGCAATTTGCTCTGACGTGGCGTTAATGGTGGAAATGGCCTGATGCATGGTTTTAACACCTTGCTTAGCGTGGCCTTCTACTTCGTTTGCCACATCGGCGGCGTTAGCTGCGTGTTTTGCGACCTCCGCACTGGCGGCTGACATTTCGGTAATCGCCGTGGCCATTTGATCGGTTTGTTTATGTGCGTGCTGAATGTCCCGTTCGCTGGTCTTAGCGATGTCATGAAGGGCCGATGCTGTACTCGATAATTTGTCCAAACTGCCTTTAATGGCGTTGCAGCTTTCGTTCATATTGCGTTGCAAGTCTCGCACGGACTCGTACATCTGCCCCATTTCATCGCCAGTGTCGGCGGCCACGGCAAACTCCAACTGACCCAAACGCAGATTTTTAAGGTAGCGTCGTACATTGGTGAGCGGGGTGAGAATGCTGCGATTAATCAGTACATAAGCACCGGTAACCAAGGCCGCGATCGTCAGCAATATAATGCTCAAGCCGACGCTAACGGTGGCGGTGGCATTCTCTTTAACCACGCTTGATTCTTGTTTCGATAACGCCAGCATGGCTTCAGTCACTGAATCAATGAGCTTGGTGGGTTCACGGTCAATGCCTGATACCGCAGCATCGCCGGCTTTGTGGTCGTAACCTGCGGCCACAAAGGCGTTGAGACCTGCTTGGTATTTGGGCAGTAACTCGTTGTGCACCTTGATGAACTGGCCCACTTGGTCTTTTTGTTCAGTGGGCAAAGGCATGGCAAATAGCTGTTTGGCGATGCTTTGTACCGAATCATGGCGCTTGCTGAATTTGTCCCAGTATTTTTCGCGCTGGGCATCATCGTGGCCCCGTAACAGCACGTTTTTCCATTCTTGGACTTGGATCTTAAAGCCTAAGGTGGCGTCGCTGGCGAGAAAGGCGGCGCTGATCTCAGAGTCCACCAGTTGTTCGTAATTTGACACGCTTTTCATCAGGAGCGAAAAGCATACGACGGACACACCACCCACGCCGACGATGCCGACAAGCACGATGCCGAGAAGCTTAGTACGAATGCTAAAAGCCATGGCGACCTCTATCTAGAATCCACTGCTTATTTCAGTGTAGCCCCATATCTTGCATTGACCACAAACGGCCATTTGCCTGTGTTAGAGACAAAAAAGCCGGTGTCTTACTTCTGTTGTTACGTCAGAAGATAGACAACCGGCTGGTTGGCACCTAATGGTGTTATAGAGAGCGCCGCGGTTGGTTAAACCCGCAGGCCACCGTCGACTTCGACTATACGGCCTGACATGTAGTCATTTTCCAGTAAGAAGGCCACGGCGTGGGCAATTTCGCTGGGTTGTCCCATGCGCTTGGCCGGGATGCCTGCTGTCATTTTGGCCAGCGCTTCTGGTTTCATGCCAGCGGTCATTTCCGTTTCGATAAAGCCGGGGGCGATGGCATTTGCACGGATGTTGTAGCGCGCCAACTCCTTCGCCCAGACGACGGCTAGTGAGGCCACACCGGCTTTGGCAGCACTGTAGTTGCTTTGTCCCATGTTGCCTGCGCGGCTGATGCTTGAGATGTTAATGATGCTGCCTTGTTGATTATGCTTAATACACTGTGCGGCAAATTCACGGCCGCATAAAAAGACGCCCGTTAGGTTTACATCAATTACCGATTGCCATTGAGCCAAGGACATTTTGCTGATTTCACCGTCTTTGGCTTTTACCATCAGACCATCGCGCAAAATGCCTGCATTGTTTACTAGACCATTAAGTCCACCCAGTTCGGCGGGGATTTGCTCAAATAACGCCACGACTTCTTGTTCGTTTGCCACGTTGCATAAATAGGTGCCCACTTGAGGCGAGCCGGCTTGTTCGCACATGGCTTTGGTTTCGGCGAGTTTTTCTTCGTTTAAATCCACTAAGGCGAGCTTGGCACCGCGTTCAGCCAAGTCCAGCGCCATTGCGCGACCTAAACCTTGTCCACCGCCGGTAATAACCACAACACTTTCATTGATCTTCATGTTTGAGTTCCTGTTTATAAGTTGAATGAACGGCTAAGTTACTGCTGTTTACCACTGCTAAACCATTTCGAGATTCAGATTCTGTACACTCAATATAGATAATTCGTGCCAATCCTGATGTCTGTAGTGGCCAGTATAGACGTTTTTGGACAAAAACAATGTAGGACGAGGTGTCAATTTATCTGAGCTTGATCTGGTAAGAGGGCGTCGTAAGGTTGGCGAATTTTGCGGATGGACTTTGCAAATAAAAAAAGGCCCCTGCTTCTGGAGAGGAAAGCAGGGGCAGGAGCGGTATTACTGCCACGCAGGAGACGTGTTACAACGTTTAAACAGCAGAATACTTCTCGCTCAATGCATCAAAGAATTGTTCGCGTAATTTGCCAACTTCCCGTTTGATGTCGTGGGCTTCCTGCTCATTTAAATCTTTTTTGTCGATGTAAAAGTGCCGCCGGAAAAACACCACTTTGCTGCGAAATTTACGCAGTGCGTTGTATAAGCGCTTTTCGTTCAGTAGCAACAGCTTTGATTCGGCGGCGGTTAAATCATTAAAGCTGCCGACGAGCTCGTCCAAAATCAGATACAGTTCTGATCGCCGCGATTGGGGCCAGTCATAGCCGTTGCGTGTGGCGTTCATGTATTCCTGAATCATTTCAAAGTACTTGGTAAACACATGGTGGACTTGCTCTGCGTTGCGAGCGACGTCCTCCATGAGGTTACGGTGGTGAACCACTTTGTCTTGATTGCGGTTTTGGCGGAATCGCATGCCCGCCAACCAGTAGGTGGTAAACCAACTGATAAATGCCCCAAGGCCTACCTTGACGCTGGTGTCGATAAGTTCAAGCGCGCCGACCATTTAGCAACTGCCTCCGTCAAAAAATGATCCGTAAGCCTTGAAAAGCAAAAACAACACCACCATCTAGGAACCTCACTCAAAAATGGCGCAGTTATGAAGTTTTTAGCCTTATTTCTTTTGATCCCTCTAATAGAAGTGGCCGTTTTCATCAAGGTGGGCGGCAGCATTGGCGCACTGTGGACAGTATTGCTGACCATTGGTACTGCGTTGCTTGGCGCGACATTGGTTCGCTTACAAGGCATGGCCACTTTATTTAACGTCAAACAACAGTTGATGCAGGGCCAACTGCCTGCAGGCGCAGTGGTCGAGGGTGTAATTTTATTGGTGTGCGGTGCTTTACTGCTAACGCCAGGGTTTATCACCGACACGCTGGGCTTTCTCGGTTTGATTCCCGCGGTCCGCCAACACGTTGCCAAAAATATTGTGCAGCAGGTTTTGGTCAATCAAGGTCGCCAAGGGCAAGCAAGCGGCTTCCAAGGTAATGTTTACGATCACCAGGGTCACACCAGCCAACGTCAGGGTGATGGTTTTGAAGCGCGCGGTCCTAAAACCCTTGAAGGCGAATGGCGTCGTGAAGATTGATCGCATCCCAAATTAAAAAAAATTTAAGGGGCGGGTGTTGAAATCAGCAAAGCCCTCCCCATTATCTGGAATACATAAAAATTCGGCCCTTGTACAGCCTTTGTACAAAGGGCAAAAAACCCATGTAACGCCTGCGTTCGCGGGCTAAAACATAAAAATCGTTTATTGGAGACTAAATCGATGAAAATTCGTCCATTGCATGACCGTGTTGTGGTTCGTCGTAAAGAGGAAGAGACCAAAACCGCTGGTGGTATCGTGCTACCAGGCGCGGCAGCAGAAAAGCCTAACCAAGGCGAAGTAGTGGCAGTCGGTACTGGCCGCATTCTGCAAAATGGCGATGTACAAGCGCTGGCCGTAAAAGTAGGCGATCTGGTTGTGTTTGGTAAGTACTCTGGCTCTAACACCATTAAGGTGGACGGCGAAGAACTGCTGATTCTGAACGAGTCTGACATTTACGGCATTCTGGAAGGCTAATACCCCAGAGCCTTGCAAAATGGTGGTTTCAACATTTTGCAGCTAACCAGTTTTCAAAGATTCAAACGATTTCATTAAGGAATAAATCATGGCAGCTAAAGACGTAAAATTCGGTGATAGCGCTCGTCAAAAAATGCTGGCGGGTGTCAACGTACTGGCAGACGCAGTAAAAGTAACCTTAGGCCCTAAAGGCCGTAACGTGGTTTTGGACAAGTCCTTCGGTGCGCCAACCATCACTAAAGACGGTGTATCCGTTGCGAAAGAAATCGAACTGAAAGACAAGTTCGAAAACATGGGCGCTCAAATGGTTAAAGAAGTAGCGTCCCAAGCAAACGACAAAGCCGGTGACGGCACCACCACTGCAACCGTATTGGCTCAGTCCATCATCAACGAAGGTTTGAAATCCGTTGCTGCGGGCATGAACCCAATGGACCTGAAACGCGGTATCGACAAAGCCACTGCTGCTGTTGTTGAAGAGCTGAAAAAGCTGGCGCAACCTTGTACCGATCCAAAATCTTGGGCCCAAGTAGGTACTATCTCTGCCAACTCTGATCAATCTGTCGGTCAACTGATCGCAGACGCCATGGAAAAAGTGGGCACCGAAGGTGTGATCACAGTTGAAGAAGGTTCTGGTCTAGCTGACGAACTAGAAGTCGTAGAAGGTATGCAGTTCGACCGTGGTTACCTGTCTCCTTACTTCATCAACAACCAAGAAAAAATGATCGCAGAAATGGAAAACCCATTACTGCTGTTGGTTGATAAGAAAATCGACAACCTACAAGAACTGATTCCAGTACTGGAAGCCGTTGCTAAGTCTGGCCGTCCGCTGGTCATCATCGCTGAAGATGTAGAAGGCCAAGCGCTGGCGACCCTGGTTGTGAACAACCTGCGCGGTACCTTCAAAGTGGCTGCGGTTAAAGCACCTGGTTTCGGTGATCGTCGTAAAGCCATGCTGCAAGACATCGCCATTCTGACTGGCGGTACCGTGATCTCTGAAGAAGTGGGCATGTCTTTAGAAACCACGACTCTGGAACACCTAGGTACAGCGAAGAAAGTGGTTATCGAAAAAGAAAACACTGTGATCGTTGATGGTGCTGGTGCACAAGAAGCCGTTAAAGGCCGTTGTGACCAAATTCGTGCCGAAGCAGAAGCATCTTCTTCTGACTACGACCGCGAAAAACTGCAAGAGCGTTTGGCTAAACTGGCTGGCGGCGTAGCCGTTATCAAAGTAGGCGCTGGCTCTGAAGTTGAAATGAAAGAGAAAAAAGACCGTGTTGACGATGCGCTGCACGCAACCCGCGCCGCTGTAGAAGAAGGCGTTGTTGCAGGTGGTGGTGTTGCCTTGATCCGTGCCTTAGGCAACGTGACCGTAACGGGCGACAACGAAGACCAAAACGTAGGTATTGCATTGGCACTGCGTGCAATGGAAGCACCGATTCGTCAAATCGCGGCTAACGCCGGTGCCGAAGGCTCCGTCGTTGTGGATAAAGTGAAGTCTGGCCAAGGTAACTTTGGTTACAACGCGGCCACCGGCGAATACGGCGACATGGTTGAAATGGGTATCCTAGACCCTGCCAAAGTTACCCGCTCTTCATTGCAAGCAGCGGCCTCTGTTGGCGGCCTGATGATCACCACCGAAGCCATGGTTGCAGACATCCCAGACGAAGGCGGTGCTGCG
>Ga0181593_10006074_pt1 | contig 10882 bp, 9 predicted proteins | sample 071ome_19_FD_133756 | JGI IMG/M metagenome (GOLD analysis project Ga0181593, IMG submission 133756) | Coastal salt marsh microbial communities from the Groves Creek Marsh, Skidaway Island, Georgia - 071413AT metaG (megahit assembly) | ecosystem: Environmental > Aquatic > Marine > Intertidal zone...
CAGTTTGTGACCTTTCGCGTAGGCGATGAGCTGTTCGCCGTCGACATGAATCCGGTACAGGAAATTATTCGTGTACCTGAAGTCGTGCGCGTACCACTCGCGCCAACGTCGTTAACCGGCCTGTCGAATCTGCGTGGCAAAGTGCTGCCAATTATCTCGCTGCGATACCTGTTTGGTCTGCCAGATGCTGAGCAGGACGAAGCGACCCGGGCTGTCGTCATCGATACCGGTCAGCCACTCGGCTTTGTCGTAGATAAAGTCGCCAGCGTAATTGAGGCCGCGCCCGACCAGATTGAAGATATCGCATCAGTAAAAACAACGGTAGACACCGATATTCTTAAAGGCGTTATCCGCAACAGCAGCGCTGGCAGCATGGTGATGATCGTTGATTTCGATACCCTGGTGAAACAGGAATTCGCTCACCTTGAAAAGCTTGCCCACGAAAGCAGTCTGATTGGTGGCGCGCTCCTCGAAGATACGCACAGCGCAGACAACGATGAAGACGAAGAAGACAACGTTCAGCTGGTGAGCTTTATCATTAATACGCAGGAATATGCGATTGATATCGCCGACGTCAAAGAAATCGTGCAGATGCCCGAAAACGTTACCGAAGTTCCGCGTTCGGCATTTCATATTCTTGGTCTGATGAATCTGCGTGACCAGCTCCTTCCTCTGGTCGATCTGCGTACCATGTTTGCGCTGGAGCAGCGCACCCCCGATGAAAAAAGCCGCGTCATTGTGGTAGCCGCTGATAAATACTCTGTGGGTATCGTGGTCGACAGTGTCAGTGAAGTATTACGTGTGACTAAAGAGGATGTCGAGGCGCTGGCTCCGGTGATGGCACGCGAAGCTGAGCTCTCAGACATCACCGATATCTGTCGTCTCAATGATGGTAAACGCATGGTCTCAATTCTCTCTATCGAACGCCTGTTCGGTAACGAAGACCTGCTCGAATCGCTCAATGAACTCCCGGAGGAAACGATGGCCGAGGCAGAACAGGATATGCAGGAATACGAAGATGATGACACGGTCGATGAAAACCAGGTCGTTGTCTTCAAACTGGATGGAGAAGAATTTGCTGTGCCCATTACCAGCATCCAGGAAATCGTCCGGGTACCGGAAGAATTGATCCGGGTACCTAAGTCACCGGCCTTCCTCGAAGGTGTGATTAATCTTCGCGGCATCGTTCTACCAGTGATAGACCTGCGTATCCGTCTTGGTCTTGAGTCGGCAGAGCGCTCCGAACGACAGCGCATTGTCGTCTTTCTGGTACACGGTACCCGGACCGGATTTATTGTCGATCAGGTAACAGAAGTGTTGCGCTTACCTGAGGGCTGCAAAGAACCATCACCACGTATTGCGGATGAAGACGGTGAGCTTTTCTCTGGCATGGCCAATATGCAGAAAGCAAACCGCATGATTCAGCTACTTAACCCTGATGCGTTAATTGATGCAGCAACCCTGAAAAACGTAGAGAGCGTGGCCGGAGGACAGTGATCTCATGTTGAAAATTCTTATTGTCGACGACTCGGCGCTGATGCGCCGCCACCTGACTCAGCTCTTCGAAGCGGAAGGAGGATTCATCATCCACCACGCTCGTAATGGAAATGAAGCGGTTGTGGAAAATCGGGAATTTAAACCCGATGTTGTGACTCTGGATATCAACATGCCAGAACTCGATGGCATATCGGCACTGTCGCTCATCATGGCAGAGCGCCCTGTACCTGTGATCATGGTCTCGTCGCTCACGACCAAGGGCGCTCTCGCTACATTCGAGGCACTCAACCTCGGCGCAGTAGATTTTGTCGCAAAACCAGGCGGTACTATTTCGATGTCAGTTGATGACATTGCTACCACCTTGATTGATAAAGTTAAAGCAGCTGCAAAAGCTCGCCTGCGGGGGGCGCAGCAGCAGAGGCCGGCAAGTGCGCCCCTAAAGAAAGCAGTCACTACGCCGACACGGCCACAAGCTCCAGCCCCCGTGCCGGGAAAAACAAGCGGTAAAGCCATTGGTCTGCGGGATAAGGTCGTCATTATTGGCGTTTCGACAGGAGGCCCCAGAACGCTGGAAGATATTCTGCCCGCACTACCAGCAAACCTGAATGCCGCCATTGTGGTCGCACAACATATGCCAGCGAGCTTTACCGCCTCTCTCGCCAACCGCCTGGACCGGGCCTGCAAAGTAAAAGTGCAGGAAGTCAGTAAGGCGACACCGCTTGAGACAGGTACAGTCTACATAGGCCGAGGCAGCGCAGACATTACACTGGTAAAACGCAATAACCAGCTCTACGCACAGATGAAACCTGAAGACAGTGAATTCCTATGGCACCCATCAGTAGAGCTCCTCGGGCGCTCCGCAATACGCAACTGCTCTCCTGAGAAAGTACTTGCCATTATGCTCACCGGCATGGGTCATGACGGCTCAAAAGCCTTCAGTGAACTGCATCGCCGAGGGGCACCTACAATCGCAGAAAGTGAAGAAACCGCCATCGTTTTTGGCATGCCACAAGAGCTGATTAATTTAAATGGGGCTGGAAAAGTCCTGCCAGCTCAGGCTATCGCCAATGAAATCACCCGTTTTGCTGGCGCCTGACCGGAGGTACGTATGGGACTGAAAAAATCGACAACGCAAGCGTCGCAAGAAACAGGTGAACAGGAGCGTGACTGTAATACCCTTCGCGAAGAGCTTATTGCAGACTCGGCAACTACTCGTCGTTGGGCGGCACGTGACATTGTGAACTGCCCCGGCGCATCCCTGCTATTACTCGATCAGCTTAATGCTGAAACCGACTCAAGTGTTCGCCAGGTAATTTTAAGTAGCCTGACTCAACTCGGTGATGCCGATTCAGTCGAAGGGCTGGTCTCCTGTTTGCGTAGCGAAGATGCCAGTCTGCGTAATGAAGCCATTGAAGCGATGAAACATCTTCCTCAGGAAGTTTCACATATTATGGCGTCGTTATTGAATGATCCTGATCCAGACGTACGCATATTTGCAGTGAATATTCTTGAGTCTCTCTGCCACCCGGATGTCGAGGTCTGGCTTCGTGATGTTATCCACGATGATGAGCACGTTAACGTCTGTGCCACCGCAGTTGACCTGCTGGGTGAAGTAGGTAGTGAAGCCTCACTACCTGCGTTGAAAACACTGAAAGACCGTTACCCCGATGAACCGTATATCCAGTTCGCGGCGGACGTTGCCATCAAACGGATCAGTGGGGACTGAGCTTAATGACAGATCACCAGATCAGCGCTCAGGATTTCGAAAAATTTTCCGAGTTTTTTTATCGAAAGACCGGCATAAAATTCGATTCAAGTAAGCGCTACTTCGTAGATAAGCGATTAAGCGAACGAATCAAGATGACCAACTCCGATTCGTTCCGGCACTATTTTACCACGCTGCGCTTTCAGGCAAGCGGCGAAGAGTTACAGCGTCTGACTAACTCGCTGACGGTCAACGAAACCTACTTTCTGCGTGAAGACTATCAGTTCCGCTGTCTGATTAACTCAATGCTGCCTGATATTGTCAGCCGACATGACAGGAACAAGCCCATACGCATCTGGTGTATCCCATCGTCTTCTGGCGAGGAACCCTACTCTGTTGCAATGTACTTGCTGGAAGAATGGGAAGGCATCAATGAGTGGGATGTCGAGATTATTGCATCTGACATTGATACCCAGATTCTCAGTACTGCACAGCAAGGCATCTATAGCGAACGTTCGATCCGCAACGTACCTCCATCCTGGAAACGTCGCTATTTCAAGAGTGTTACCGGTGGGCACCAGGTATCTGAAGATATCCGGGATGCTGTTGAATTCACCCGGATTAACCTTTCAGAACCTGCCGATGTCCGTGCCATGCGCAACATCGACGTTATTTTCTGTCGTAATCTGTTGATTTATTTCGACGATCTTTCACGAAAACTGGCTGCCGAATATATGTTTGAAGCGATGTCTCCAGGAGGCTACATCTGCCTTGGTCATACTGAATCCATGGGGCGGATATCTCCTTTATACCGGGTTAAGAAATTTCCCGAAGCCATCGTTTATCAGCGACCACTGGAGGCAAAATGAAACAGATACTTATTGTTGATGATGCCAGTACAGTGCGCATGTATCACCGTAACATTCTTGAATCGGCGGGTTACACCGTGGACGAAGCCGTTAATGGCATCGAAGCATTGGAAAAAGCACTGGAGCATACCTTCGACCTCTACATTGTCGATATCAATATGCCAAAAATGGATGGTTATGAATTCCTGCGCCAGCTGAGAAAAGAAGTTATGGATCAGGCACCAGCCATCATGGTGTCGACGGAAGCAGCGGAACTTGATCATACCAAAGCCTATTTTTCAGGTGCCAACCTGTACATGGTGAAACCCATCAAACCGCTGCAGATGATGACCTATGTACGCATGTTGATGGGAGAGGAGCGCGTATGACACCGTTACTTTTACAGTTCATATCCGAATCCCGGGATCTGCTTCAGGACATCAGCGAACAGCTGTTGAAAGCAGAAAAAACGGACGACAAGCAAACGACAGTTACCGAACTGTTCCGACTGGTACACACCCTGAAAGGTAACACTGGTCTGTTCGAATTTCCGGACCTGACCCGTGTTCTGCACGCTGCAGAAGACCTGATGTCAGAAACACGGGAAAATCCAGAACTGTGGAGTCAGACCCTGACCGACCTTTTGTTTGAAGCAATGGATTACGTCAGTCAGTTCTGCGACAAGATAGAAGAAACCGATGGCAACCCAGTTTCAGATACCAAAGCGGCGACTCAGCTGGAAACACAATTGCGGGCACAGATCGGTGCTGCAGCAGATACTTCTGATTCAGAAGTCGATAAACCCGCTGCTGAAGCTGAAAGTAATACAAAAGAAGCCAAGACAGAAACTAAAACAGAAACCTCGAAAAAATCAGCTGCTAAAAAGAAACCTGCTGAGAAATCGAAGAACACTAAGAGTACTGTAACCAAACGCGCCAGCCGTCGCCCTAAAGCCGCTGAGATTCTTGTGCCATCGAGTGATCTTCTCGATGAACTCACTGATACTGAGCTGATGTGTCTATGGGCAAGAACCGCAGTAACGGATGACCTTAAGTGCGTTACCTATAAACCGGTTGCTGATTGTTTCTTCCAGGGTGACGATCCGCTACATATTGCGCGCGTCACACCAGGTCTGCTCTGTGGCCACCTTGGTATGAATCTTTCGGGAGTAAAAATTGACGACCTCGATCCTTACCAATGCGTGACAGAACTAAAAATATTCTCTAACGCGGATATCGAAGAAATTGAAGATCACTTCCGCTATACCCCGGAGCAGATCAGCATCACTGATATCGATCTGGCTCAGGTATTTATGCTCCGTGGTAATGAACAAAAAGATGCCCTGGCACCAGAAACAGTAGATGAGTTGTGCGCACTGGCGTCTGCTGGCGAATTCAAGAAAATGGCAGAAGCGGCAAAAGCCGCTCTGGAACTACTTAACGACGAATTGACCGCAGCCTCAGCATTGCGCTGGTTGATCTATATTGCCGGCGCAACTAATAAAGGCGTGTCTTCGCGTCACAAGTCTGCCCAGCATATTCTGCAGCGCTTGCGTAATGACCAGTATCTGAAAGCCTATGACTTCCCTGAGCTCGCAGCTTTAGACGACGAGACTACAGCTCCGTTAACTGAATCTGACGATGAAACAGATGGCGAAGCTAATAACTCTGATAACTCGGAAGTCTCTGCGGGCAATGAAAGCAGCACCGAAGCTTCTGATACACCCGAGCCTGAAGAGAGCGGTACAGGATCAGGCATCAGCGACGAAGAACGCGCAACCTTCGAACACATCCTGACGATTCAACGCCGGATTCTGGAAATGTCGCCGGAAGACGAATGGGCATCAGGTCGTATTTCGGCAGTAACGAATGTTCTGCTGAACTGTTGTAAGAACCTCGAAATGCATGAAGATCTCGAAAAGCTTCAGCCAATTATTGGCGATGCGCTTCGTGGCCATACCGCCGACCTGATCGACTGGATCGACTCGCAACTTCCTTCAAGCAACGAAGATAACGACGCGGCTAATGAAGAAAACGATACAGCGTCCGACGATGAAGCTGAAGATGCTGCTGAAACCAGTGCGACAGAGTCAGAAGAAAAAGCAGTAGACGATGATGATTCCGATGAAACCGGAGAGGGGGCTTCAGGTACAGTAATCAATGATGCTGTGGCCGTTTCGCCAACGGAGCCAGTATCAACTGAACCTGCAGCGGTCGACCTGCAGAGTGCGGTTTCCGCCGAAGATAAATCAACGCAATCTGTTGGCGTTTCGCGCAGCGTGAAAGTCGATCAGGAAAAAATTGATCGTCTGATGAATCTGATCGGCGAAATGACTGTCGCGAAAAACGCACTCCCCTATCTGGCGAAACGTGCTGAAGAACAACATGGTCTGCGTGAGCTGGCCAGAGAAATCAAAGAGCAATACGCCGTCGTTAACCGCATTGCAGAAGAAATGCAGGATTCCATCATGCAGATCCGCATGATGCCCTTCTCGTTCATTTCTATGCGCTTCCCACGCCTGGTACGGGATATCTCCCGTCGCCTGAATAAAGAAGTTCAGTTAATTATCGAAGGCGAAGACACCGAAGCCGATAAGAATATTATCGAATCTCTGGCCGAGCCTCTGATCCACATTGTTCGTAACAGCCTGGATCACGGAATTGAATTACCAGAAGTGCGCCGTAAGGCAGGCAAAGGCTCAACCGGTACTCTGTCTATCCGTGCTTCGCAGGAAGCCGACCGGGTCATGATTGAAATTCATGATGACGGTAAAGGCATTGATGCCGAAGTCGTCCGGCAGAAAGCCTTTGAGAAAGGCCTGATTGATGAAGCTACACGGCAACGCCTGACTGAACGTGAAGCACTTAATCTGGTGCTGTTGCCAGGGTTCTCGACCGCCGAAGCCGTATCCGACCTGTCAGGTCGGGGTGTGGGTATGGATGCCGTCCGCAGTGCCGTTGAAAAAGTAAATGGCACCATGACGTTAGACAGCGAAGTGGGTAAAGGCACACGCATCCGTATCTCGCTGCCGATGTCTATTGCAGTTACCCGCGTCATGATCGTTGAGTCGGACCATCAGCTGATGGGGATACCAATGGATCAGGTTCTGGAAACGGTACGCGTACCACGTTCTGAAATTTACACCGTTAAACACGTGCAGACGACGGTGCTGCGTGATCGTATTGTTCCATTGAAATCGCTCAATCAGATGCTGTCTCTCGGTCAGCCACAATTACTGAATGAAGAAGATGAGCACGCTGTTCTGGTCGCTCGTGTCGGTGCTGACGTGGTCGGCATCATCGTCGACGATTTCCGTGGCTCCGTCGATATTATCCAGAAGCCGATGACTGGCGTTCTGTCTGGAATCCAGGCCTATTCCGGTGCCGCTCTGATTGGCGACGGTTCAGTACTGATGGTTCTTAATCTTAAGGAGGTACTCTGATGGCCATAGACTACACTGATAAAGAGGCCGCATTAATTGGCATTGTGACCATCCAGGAAGTCGACGGCCTTCACGAGTGGTTAATTGAACACCCTGACGCCAGCATCAGTATGGCTGGCTGTGAACATATGCATATGGCCGTACTACAGACCCTGGCCTGTGCCGGAAATCAGGTAACTGAATGGCCCGGCGACCCCAGGTTCCGTCAATGGCTGGAATCTCTACTTACCAGAGAGGGAGCATGCCGATGAGCAAAACCATTTTCGTCGTCGATGATTCTGCCACTATGATCATGAGTGTTAAGGCATCGCTGGAAATGCATGGTTTCAAAGTGGAGACCGCTTCCGATGGTGTGCAGGCGCTGGATCGTCTGAATACCATGACACCTGATCTCATTATCACTGACATGAATATGCCACGCATGGGCGGTATGGAGTTAATCCAGGCCCTCCGCGCCATGTCGAAATTCCGTTTTACTCCAATTCTTACCCTCACTACAGAAAGTGAATCTTCCAAGCGGGACCAGGCAAAGCGCCTTGGTGCAACCGGTTGGTTGGTCAAGCCTGTGCCGGCATCCGATCTTATAAAAATCATCAAACAGGTTTTACCGGGCGCCTGAGGCTGGGGAGGTAATAATGAAACGTGATACAGACCTTCAGGAATTGCGGATAAAACGCAACCGCTATGCACTGATAGCTAACATGATATTGCCATCAGTTGTATTCCTCGTCTTACTGACAGGCTTCAATTACATAGAGTTGTTCATGCATAGCATGTATGAAGCCAGCCACGTTGGTAGTGCTGTATTCCTCGCATTTGTTCTGTTCACCATGATCCATTTCAACCGTCTCGGGGTTAAATGGTTCGTTGCTTACGCAACAGGGGATGAGGCCCCTTCGCGGCAAAGTAAATTTGATGAAGCAGAGCCTGTCATGGTGATGTCTGCCGCTGAAAAACAGATGCTGGCGGACCTGCGCGAAGTATTATTAAGTTTCAGCCCTGCTGCCGCTCTGTTCAACGCGCACCTGGACAAAACTAATGAGCTTACAGAAAGTGCCGCGACTCAGATTATGACTCGCCTTCTGGCTATTAACGAACGCTCACAGAGCTTTCTGCATGCCCTTGACGAAGGCAAAAGCGAAGCAGATTCCATCAGCGACAATGCCCACGATATTATTTCCCGCAGTCAGAAACTGCTGCACGAAATGACCCGTTATCGCGAAATTCACGAGGAACAAAGGGCTCGCGAAGAGCAGGCAATCCGGGATGTCGTTTCACAGGTAGAAAGCTTTAAGCCCCTGATCGGTCTGATTCGTGACGTCACCAAGCAAACGAATCTGCTGGCACTTAATGCTGCGATTGAGGCCGCCCGGGCAGGCGAAGCAGGCCGTGGGTTTGCTGTCGTTGCCGACGAGGTAAGAAATCTGTCGATGCAGATTGAAGAGGCCGCCGGAAAAATTGAAGACAGTGTGCTTCAGGTTTCTGACACGGTTGATCATCAGCTGAAAGCAATGGCTCAGAGCAGCGAACACAGTGCTGATGAAATGAACTGGCTGGGTAATATTACCGACGCTGTATCCTCTATTTCCGGTGATTTCGAGCACGCCGTTGGTGCGCTGGATAACCTTTCTAATGGTACTCAGGGTGCGGTTGAATTTGTCCGGGATTCAGTGATTGAAGTACTGAATGAATCCCAGTTCCAGGACGTCACCCGCCAGCAGATAGAGCACGTGCAGGTCGGCCTGAGTATGCTGGAAGAACGTTTCCGTCTGTTGAGCTATGCGGTAGCCGGACAGGTTGATCACCCTCTGCTTGATCTGACTGACGTGATTGAGTCACTCAGTAAACTGTACACAATGAAAGAGCAGGCAGACACACATCAGACCGTCGTTACTGGCGAAGCGCCACCAAGCCGTGACGAACGGCCACCTATCGAACTCTTCTGACGGAGGTCCTATGGCAGTCAGGCTGGTGATCTGCAATCGTAAGGGAGGTACGGGTAAGACGACGGTTTCCGTCAATCTTGCCGCAGGGCTGGCCAACAAAGGCCTGAAAGTACTGCTGCTTGACCTCGACTCGCAGGGACACTGTAGCAGTGGCCTGGGCATTAAAGCCCGCGATAATTTTATTCACGATATTTTTCATAAAAACGATGCTAATTTCGTCGCATCGCTGCGCCGCACAGATATTCCCAACTTATGGCTAAGCCCTGCAGATCCGAATTTTGATCATAGTCAGGGCCGTCTCGACCCACACCGCCTTAGCCGTGTACTGGAATCATCGGGCGTCGATGACGCCTTCGATATCATCATCATGGATACCCCGCCCTCTCTTGATATGCTGCTGCGCAATGCGCTGTTGGCGGCACGCTGGGTGATCGTTCCTTTTGTTCCTCACTACCTGTCGTACGAAGGCGTTAAACAGCTGGTGAAGCTGATGTACGACATTAAGAAAACAGAGAATCCGGACCTGCAGCTTAAAGGCTTTCTGCCAACTATGGCGAGTCAGACCAAGCGTCATCACCGGCAGGTTATGAACGATGTCGCCAGCCACTTTGGCGCACAACGTATGCTGCCCCCCATTCGCTGTGACATACGCTTAGTCGACGCCTTTGCGATTGGTGAGCCTATTCAGATATTCGATCCGCGCAGTCGCGGCGCTGATGATTTCAGTGCGTTGTGCGAGCGCCTGAGTGATGATTTCAGAACCCCAGCCTGATTCAGCATGACTGAATCAGACTGTTTCTTCCTGAGCAAAATACGCGGGTAGTTCTTCTACAGTTAATGGCCGTGAGAACAGATATCCCTGCATCAGATTACAACCATGCATCTTCAGGAAGTTCCGCTGTGACTGGTTTTCTACCCCTTCAGCACACAACTCAATACCTAATCGCTTAGACATCTCAATAACGGTCAGTACCAAAGCATCGTCGCGTGGTGTAGCACCAATGTTTTCAACAAACTCTTTATCAATCTTAATCAGATCAATCGGGATGCGGGTAAGGTAGCTCAGGGATGAATAGCCGGTTCCAAAGTCATCCAGAGCAACACGGCAACCCATGTCAGTCACATCATTAAAGAAGCGGTTTGCCATATCGAAGTTATCGAGATACGCATGCTCGGTGACTTCGAACTCGATCAGCTCAGGGCGTACTCCATGACTGGCAAAGGTATCCTTAATGTAGTCTGCAAACTGATAACGCTTCAGGTCAAACGCAGACAGATTAACAGATACCAATACAGGCTCTGGCAGACGCTGGAAATAATTAGCAACATCCCGGCAGACTCGTTCCACCACCCAGTCGGTGAGTGCAGAAATTTTACCGGAACGTTCAGCGATCGGAATAAAGTCGCCAGGGGATACCACACCCAGTGACTCACTCTGCCAACG
>Ga0181593_10006075_pt1 | contig 10882 bp, 10 predicted proteins | sample 071ome_19_FD_133756 | JGI IMG/M metagenome (GOLD analysis project Ga0181593, IMG submission 133756) | Coastal salt marsh microbial communities from the Groves Creek Marsh, Skidaway Island, Georgia - 071413AT metaG (megahit assembly) | ecosystem: Environmental > Aquatic > Marine > Intertidal...
AGACACTGGCTAGCACGGCGCCACGGCGCAGTGCCCCCCTGTTTGAAGCACCCAAAGCCGTTCCCACTAGCGTTTCAGCGGCAAAGGCGAATCCGTCCAACCCGTAGGCGGTGATCTGAAGGAACTGCGTCAGAACCTGATTGGCTGCCAGAGTGACGTCTCCGAAATCCGCACCGATGAATAGAAAAGACACGAAAATGGCTTGTAACATCAGAGACCGCACCAAAATATCACCGTTCACTGCCGCCATATGAATTAGGCGCACGCGGTCGAATATCCGCGACGGGTTCCACCAGACCTGCCCCTTCAGCGCGTTTCTGCAAAGCCAAAGCCCAACGGCCAGCCCTGTTAGTTCGGAGATTAAGGTGGCTATTGCCACGCCTTCAACACCCCACCCTAGCCCTAGAACAAACCATAGATCGAGCAGGATGTTCATCCCGTTCATAACAACCTGAATGATCAGAACCGACCGCGTGCGCTCTAGTGCGATCAGCCATCCGTTAACGCCGTATAGCGCGATCATCGCAGGCGCGCTCCAGACACGGATCGACAGATAGGTGGTGACCATCCCTTCAACCTCAGGGCTGGCCGGGGCCATTCGTAATGCCGCCCAGAAAAGCGGCACCTGTAATAGGATCACAGCCAGACCGCCCGCCCCCGCAATCAGGAAGGATCTCATCAAAAGCGCGGCCACTTCTTCGTGATCGCGGGCACCGTTCGCCTGACTGGTTAACCCTGTAGTGCCCATCCGCAAAAAGCCAAAAACCCAGTAAATCGCAGATAGGATCACAGCCCCCAACCCAACCGCCCCGATCGGTGCGGCTTCGCCCAGTTGCCCAACCACACCAGTATCCACCGCCCCCAAAAGTGGTACGGTTATATTGGACAAAACAATAGGAACGGCGATGTTTAGTACACGCCTATGCGTGATAGGAGTGTCAGTCATCTCGTTGGGGCATCAAAAAATGACCGTTTGACTGCGCAAAAGGCCTATCGGACCGGTCCTGCCATGCCTCGGCACGCACACTGGCATACCGCCGCCCAGAGCGGGTCACGATGGCTCGCGCATAGGCATCCCGTGGAAGACCAGAACGCAGGTAGTCGATTGTGAAATCGATCGTCTTGGGCATCCGCGGCAAATGCACTTTGGCGTCACTCGCCGACAGGTTCCCGTTTTCCATATCATCCCACAGGCTGTTCCAACTGAGCGACACGAGCGACGTAATCTCAAGCAAAGCAGCCGTAACACCACCATGAAGTGCGGGCAGCATCGGATTGCCGATGTGGTCTGCGCGGAATGGCAAAATGGCCGTCAGTTCATCGCCCCGACGGTCAAATTGAACGCCCATGAACTGAATATAGGGTATGTGGTCCACCAGAGCCTTCAGAACCGCATCGCGGCGTTCTTTGACGACCTGAACGGGTTCCGGCTTGGGCTTGCTCATTTCTGTCCCCCGCTGACCATGAATGTTCCGCTAGCTGTAGCAATCGCCGGTCTGCTTTCATCCTCATCATGAGCCGTAGCCCGCACGAAAGCGACGCTACGGGTTACATGATAGCATTCGGCTCGTGTGATGATCCGCTCGCCCGGCGTCGCGGTACGAAGGTAGTCTATCCGCAGGTCAATGGTTGCCGTCGCCCCTCTGACCTTGGAATGAGACATTACGGCGGCACCGCAACATGTGTCCATCACCGCCGAAATTGCCCCGCCATGCAAGACACCAGTCTCGGGGTCGCCGACAAAGCGCTCATCGTAGGGCAAACTAATTTCGGCCAGCCCTTCACCAATCTTTTCAAGTGACATGCCCATTGCGTGGCAATGTGGCAATGCAGTCATAAACTGCTTTGGATCGACGGACTTGCGATTGTCCATGTTCAACGCTCCGGTTTGGTATGCGGCAACTATGCGATGACACAACGTTACGAGCAACTTGAGTTGTCATCACCGATGCTGAATACTACAGGTAACCTCGCGTCACAGGAGAATCCGATGTCAGAGGAATATCTAAGTTTTAAAGAGATGTGCGCCAAGTTCGACGTAACTCCGCGTACTCTTCGTTATTACGAATACATCGAACTCCTAAGCCCCAAGCGCGAAGGGCGGTCAAGATTTTACGGCCCCCGCGAAGTCGCCCGTATGACCCTGATCATGCGCGGAAGGCGTTATCATTTCCAACTGGAAGAGCTGCGCCAGTGGTTGTTGATCTATGATCGCGAAGGCACTCAGGTACAGTATCAGACCTTTACAGACATGGCTGATAGAAAGCTTGTCGAACTGCATGAACAAAAAACGCAGTTGGAAGAATCGATCGCCGAGCTTGAAGAGCTCCGCGCCTTTACGGCCAAAGCAGCGGCTGGGGAAGCCTGACCCTCATCGACGCAACGTCATTCTTTTGAAAGTAGAAACTTGACGTAAGGTCTGCCTTACGTCAACGTAAACTTACACCGTATCATTAGGAAGTACTCAGCTTCCTGATTCAGTCACTACTGCGAAAAGAAAACAATGACCGAACAGACAAAAACGATCCGCGAAATGTGCGAAGAGTACGAAGTTACTCCGCGCACTCTGCGCTTTTATGAAGCAAAAGAACTTATTTTCCCTATCCGAGACGGCCAAAAGCGCCTTTTTACCAAGCGCGACTCCGGCCGTCTTAAACTGATTTTGCGCGGCAAACGCTTTGGGTTCAGCCTTGAAGAAATCCGCCAGCTTCTTGATCTTTACGATATGGGCGACCAGCAACTGACGCAGCTTCAGCGCACTTACGAAGTGGCACTGGAACGCCTGTTCGACATGGAGCGTCAGCGCGCCGAACTGGATGTCGCGATCGAGGACCTGAAAAAGCAGTTGGAGTGGGGGCGCAGCGAAATCGCACGACTTGAGACGCAATCCCAATAGTCAACAACCGACAAACGTTCACGAAAGGTATCGCAATGACCACCTACACGGCACCGATCAATGACATGCAATACATCCTTCACGATGTGCTTGGTATCTCAGAGTACAACGTGCCGGGGTACGACGAACTGGATCGGGACACCACCAGTGCCATCCTTGAAGAGGCCGGAAAACTGGCGTCCGAGGTCCTTGCCCCCTTGAACAGCGTTGGCGACCAACAGGGATGTAAATTGGAAAACGGGGTGGTTTCCACACCCGATGGCTTCAAGGCTGCGTTCGATCAGGTCAAAGAAGGCGGTTGGACCGGTCTGGACTGCGATCCGGAATATGGCGGTCAGGGCATGCCATATCTAATCGGCGCCGCTGTCGGTGAAATGATGGTTTCGGCCAACATGGCGTTCAACATGTATCAGGGCCTGACCCACGGGGCCTATTCCGCGATCCACGCCCACGGCACCGAGCAGCAGAAACAGACCTATTTACCAAAAATGGTCAGCTGTGATTGGACCGGCACCATGAACCTGACCGAACCGCACTGCGGTACCGATCTGGGCTTGCTGCGCACCAAGGCCGAGCCACAATCCGATGGAAGCTACAAGATCAGCGGTCAGAAAATCTTTATCTCGGCTGGCGATCACGACATGTCCGAAAACGTGATCCATCTGGTGCTGGCGAAAATCCCCGGTGGACCGGATGGCGTGAAAGGCATCTCTTTGTTCATCGTACCCAAGTTTCTGGTCAACGAAGACGGCTCGCTTGGTGCACGCAACGGTGTCTCGGTCGGCAAGATCGAAGAGAAAATGGGCATCCACGGCAACGCAACATGTGTGATGAACTATGACGAGGCGACCGGATACCTTCTGGGCACCGAACACAAAGGCATGCGCGCCATGTTCACCATGATGAACGAAGCCCGCATCGGTGTGGCCCTGCAAGGTCTGGCTCAGGCTGAACCAGCGTATCAACAGGCACTGGCCTATGCCAAAGACCGCCTGCAAGGACGTGACGTGACCGGCACGAAAAACCCCGACGGGCCAGCTGATCCACTGATCGTGCACCCTGATGTGCGCCGTATGTTGATGGATCAGAAAAGTTTCATCGAAGGCGGGCGCGCCTTTATCTATTGGGCCTCAACCCTGATCGACAAAGCCAGCCGTCAGGACGACGAGGAAGCCGAGGCACTGGTTTCCCTGCTTACGCCGGTACTCAAAGGCTTCCTGACAGACCAAGGCTTCCAGATGACCATTCAGGCCCAACAAGTTTTCGGCGGCCACGGCTATATCGAGGAATGGGGCATGTCCCAATACGCCCGAGACGCCCGTATCGCCATGATCTACGAAGGCACCAACGGCATTCAGGCGCTTGATCTGGTCGGACGCAAACTTGGTCAACACGGCGGCAAGCCGGTGATGGCGCTGTTTGAAACGGTCAAATCCTTCATCAAAGACAACGAAAGCAACGAGGCGCTGAAAATCGGTTTCCTCGATCCGTTGAAGAAGGCCAGCAAGGACCTGCAGGCGGCAGCCATGTATTTCATGCAAAACGGCATGAAGAACCCCAACAACGCTTTATCGGGTGCCACCGACTTTATGATGATGTTCGGACATGTTTGTCTTGGCTTCATGTGGGCGCAAATGGCCAAGGTTTCTCTAAATGCCGTATCGTCACAAACTTCTGACGTTGCGTTTCACGAGACGAAAATCGCCACAGGCCGCTACTATATGGCTCGTCAGCTTCCGGCAACATCCATGCATCTGGCCCGTATCGAAAGCGGCGCCGATCCGGTGATGGCGTTGGACGCCGACCAATTCTGACCGACGGAGGAATCCCGTGCCCAAACGCCTGCGACTGACCCGACGGGTCAATCTGGCCCTGACCGAAGACGCCTGGCGGCGGCTGAAACGCTTCGCCGCCGAGGCTGGTCTGGACGAAGGTGAAGCACTGTCGTTCCTGTTCGAAAACTTCGACTCGGTCACCAATGACGAAACGCTGCCGCACCGGCTTCGGCTATTCAACGCCGAGCTGGAAGCGCGCAAACGATAGAGGCGCATCATGACGCACGTTTGGAAAACCGAAGAGCACGATATGCTGGCGGATATGACCGCCAAATTTATCAACGACGAATGGGCCCCCCATTTCGACCGTTGGCGCACGCAAGGTGAGATGGATATCTCGACGTGGCAACAAGCAGGCGAACTTGGGCTTCTGTGCCCCTCGATCCCAGAAGAATACGGCGGGGCTGGTGGGGATTTCGGCCACGAGGCAGTGATCCTGATGGAGGCAAGCCGCGCCAATCTGGCCAGCTGGGGCAACGGCATCCACTCCGGTATCGTCGCCCACTACATTCTTGCCTACGGCACCGAGGAACAAAAACAGCGCTGGCTTCCGAAAATGGTCAGCGGCGAACTGGTGGGCGCGCTGGCGATGACCGAACCGTCAGGCGGGTCTGACGTTCAGAACCTGAAGACCAAAGCGATCAAGGACGGAAACGCCTATCGCCTATCGGGGCAAAAGACGTTCATCACAAATGGACAGCACGCCAATCTGATCATTGTCGCCGCAAAAACTGATCCCACGGCCCGTTCCAAGGGCACGTCGCTGATGGTTGTGGAAACCGAAGGCGCCGAAGGCTTCACCCGAGGCCGCAACCTTGACAAGATCGGGCTCAAAGCGGGCGACACCTCCGAGCTGTTTTTCGACAACGTCGAGATCCCTCCGGAAAACCTGCTGGGTGGCGAGGAAGGCCAAGGCTTTTATCAATTGATGAAGCAACTGCCGCAAGAACGCCTGATCATCGGATGCGGTGCTGTGGGCGCCATGCAGGGTGCCGTCGAACGCACCATTGCCTACTGCAACGAACGCGAAGCCTTTGGCGGGCCGATCATCCAGTTCCAGAACACCCGCTTCAAACTGGCCGAAATCAGCACTAAACTGACTGTCAGCCGCGCCTTTTTGGATGAATGCATTGCAGAACACCTGCGCGGCGAGCTGACGGTCGAAAAGGCGGCAATGGCCAAATACTGGCTTAGCGACACACAAGGCGAAGTGCTGGACGAATGCCTTCAGCTGCACGGGGGCTACGGGTTCATGCAGGAATACGCGGTCGCCGAAATGTGGACCGATGCACGCGTTCAACGGATTTACGGAGGCACAAATGAGATCATGAAAGAACTGATTTCGCGCAGCCTGATCGATCGGAAAAACTGAAGGGTGGGATTTTGAGTATTTTGCCAAGAAGAAGATGCAGGTCCACCCCGCCACTATGGACGGGGCTTCTCCTTGGGCGGTCATCGGCTCTCCAGCCTGTACCGCACACTCAAGTCTATTCGTCTTTGGTAAACGAAATCTTACTTCTTCTTGGTAGAAATACTCCGTGGGGGTGCGGGGGCGCGAAGCCCCCGCTTTGACAACAAGGAACCTGGAAATGACGATCAAACTTTACTGCTTCGGGGAAAGCGGGAATGCCTATAAAGCGGCGCTTCCGTTATCCTTGTCTGGATTGGCTTGGGACGCCGTCTACGTCGACTTCTTCGATGGCGAAACCCGAACACCGGACTTCCGCGCCATCAACGAAATGGGCGAAGTTCCGGTGCTGGTCGACGGCGACACCACCCTGACCCAATCCGGCGTCATGCAAATGTACATAAGCGAGAAATCCGGCAAGTTCGGCGGCACCAGCCCAGAGGAAGCCCGCGAAATCATGCGCTGGTGCTTTTGGGACAACCACAAGCTGTCCTCGATCGCAGGCAACACCCGTTTCCTGATGAACTTCCTTCCCGAAGACAAACGCCCCGCTGAGGTGATCGCGTTCAACCAAGGACGCCTCAAAGCCGCTTACAAAGTCCTAGACGGTCATCTTGAAGGCCGCGACTGGATCGTCGGCGCTGCCCCGACCAATGCCGACTTTTCCTGCTGCGGATACCTGTTTTACCCCGAACCCTTCGGGTTCGACCGCGCCCAGTGGCCGAATATCGATCGCTGGCTTTCGAACATCCAAGCCCTTGAGGGCTGGAAACACCCTTATGATCTGATGCCCGGCAGCCCCGCTGACCGCGCCTGAGGAGGATATTATGAACGACGCATTTATTTACGACGCCGTGCGCACCCCGCGCGGAAAAGGCCGCCCAGACGGGTCGCTACATGAAGTTTCGCCTGCCAAACTGGGCGCAACTGTTCTGAACGCGCTGAAAGAGCGCAACGATCTGGAAGGCCACGCCGTCGAGGATGTAATCTGGGGCAATGTTACCCAAGTCGCCGATCAGGGTGCTTGCCTTGCGCGCACCACTGTTCTGGCCTCGGACATGGATGAAACCATTCCGGGCGTGTCGATCAACCGCTTCTGCGCCTCGGGGCTTGAGGCTGTAAATATGGCCGCAAATCAGGTGCGCGGAGGAGCGGGTGGCGCCTACATCGCTGGTGGCGTCGAAAGCATGAGCCGCGTGCCGATGGGCAGTGATGGCGGGGCAATCGCCGTTGATCCGGACATTACCTTCAAGCATTACTTCGCACCGCAAGGCATTGGCGCCGATATGATCGCCACGCTGAACGGTTTCACCCGCGACATGGCGGACGAACTGGCGGTCGAAAGCCAGCGCCGTGCGAAAGCCGCGTGGGATGCCGGACGCTTTGACAACTCGGTCATTCCCGTGCGCGACGTGAACGGGCTGACCATTCTGGCCCATGACGAATACATGCGCCCCGGCACCGATATGCAGGCACTTGGCGCGTTGAAGGCCAGCTTCAAGGATCAGGGCGAGGTTATGCCCGGTTTCGACAAGGTCGCGATTATGAAATACCCCCAGCTTGAACGGGTGAACCATATCCACCACGCCGGCAACTCGTCGGGTATCGTGGACGGCGCGGCCGGTATGCTGATCGGTGACAAGGAATTTGGCGAACGCTACGGCCTGAAGCCCCGCGCGCGCTTCAAAGCAACATCGAAGATCGGCACTGATCCTACGATCATGCTGACCGGTCCTGTGCCTGTAACCCGGAAAATCCTAGCCGAGACTGGCATGGAAATCGGCGACATCGACCTCTTTGAAGTGAACGAAGCTTTCGCCTCGATCGTGATGATGTTCGAGCACGCGTTCGGCGTGGATCACGACAAGGTCAACGTCAACGGCGGCTCGATCGCAATGGGTCACCCCTTGGGGGCAACCGGTGCGATCATCCTTGGCACCCTGTTGGACGAGCTTGAGCGTCAGGACAAGGAAACCGGCCTGGCCACGCTGTGCATCGGGTCCGGCATGGGCGTCGCGACCATCATTGAACGTGTGTAAGGAGAGAGACCAATGACTGATTTTACCCTTACCAAAAACGACGACGGCGTAGCGATCATCACGTGGGATTGCCCCGACAAGTCGATGAATGTGCTGTCGTTTGACGGATTGGCCGAACTTGAGGCCTGTGTTGATCAGGTGCTGGCTGATGAAAGCATCAAAGGCGCCGTGATCACCTCGGGCAAGGCGGGCAGCTTTGCGGGCGGAATGGACCTGAACGTGCTGGCCAGCCTCAAGGAAAGCGCGGGCGATAATCCGGCCCAGTCTGTCTTTGACGGCATCATGTATATGCATGGCGTCCTGCGCAAAATTGAGCGCGCAGGTATGGATCCGAAAACACTGAAAGGCGGCAAGCCGATTGCCACCGCCCTTCCCGGCACAGCAATGGGTATCGGATTGGAAATCCCTCTGGCGTCTCATCGTTCGTTTGTTGCCGACAATCCCAAAGCCAAAATAGGCCTGCCGGAAATCTTGGTTGGCCTGTTCCCCGGAGCTGGCGGCACCACCCGCGTTGTGCGCAAGCTGGGCCTGATGGCGGCTGCGCCTATCCTATTCGAAGGCAAAGCCGGCGATCCTAAGAAAGCCAAGGCGATGGGCTTGATCGACGAAGTAGTGGCCGATCCTGTCTCCGCTGCGCGTGACTGGGTTCTGAATGCCAAGGATGCCGATCTGGTGAAACCGTGGGACCAGAAGGGTTACAAAATGCCCGGTGGCGCGCCCTATCACCCTAGCGGATTTATGACATTCGCGGGCGCTTCGGCTCTGATCAACGGCAAGACCCAAGGCGTCTATCCAGCCGCCAAAGCGATGCTGTCGGCGATCTACGAAGGCGCAACCGTCCCCTTCGACACCGCATTGAAGGTCGAGGCACGTTGGTTCACCAATGTCATGCTGAACCCGTCTTCGGGAGCGATGATCCGCTCTCTGTTCATCAACAAGCAAGCGCTTGAAAAGGGCGCGAACCGCCCCGCTGTGGATGATCAGACCGTCAAGAAGGTTGGCGTTTTAGGTGCAGGCATGATGGGTGCAGGTATCGCTCTGGTGTCGGCGCAGGCTGGTATCGAAGTGGTGCTTCTGGATCAAAACATGGAAGCTGCCGAGCGCGGCAAAGCCTATTCGGCCAGCTTCATGGACAAAGGCATCAAGCGCGGCAAAGCGACCGAGGAAAAGAAAGAGGCGCTGCTGGCGCGGATCACGGCCACCACGGACGTGGCTGATCTTGCAGGCTGCGATCTGATCGTGGAAGCGGTCTTTGAAGATCCAGCCGTCAAGGCCGAAATCACACAGCGTGTCGAAGCGGTGATCCCAGAGGATTGCATCTTTGCCTCGAACACCTCGACCCTGCCGATTACCGGACTGGCAAAAGCCAGCAAGCGGCCCGAGCAATTCATCGGTATCCACTTCTTCTCTCCAGTCGAAAAGATGGCGCTGGTCGAAATCATCAAAGGCAAGGCAACCGGCGAACGGGCTGTGGCCAAGGCGCTGGACTTCGTGCGACAGATCCGCAAAACACCGATCGTCGTCAACGACGCGCGGTTCTTCTATGCTAACCGCTGCATCATTCCCTACATCAACGAAGGCATTCGCATGGTCGGCGAAGGGGTAAATCCTGCGCTAATCGAAAACGCCGCGCGGATGATGGGCTTTCCTGTAGGTCCGTTGCAGTTGGTTGACGAAACCTCGATTGATCTGGGTGTGAAAATCGCCAAGGCGACCAAAGCCGCGATGGGCGATGCCTATCCTGACAGTGCTGTGGATGATGTGCTGTTTGCCATGTTCGAAGACGGACGTTTGGGTCGCAAATCGAAGTCGGGGTTCTATGCCTATGACAAAACAGGTAAGCGCACCGGTTTGTGGGACGGTCTGAAAGACAAATTCGGCCGCGCCGATGAGCAGCCCGAGCTGATCGACGTACAGCACCGCTTGATGTTCGTGCAAACGCTGGAAGCCGTCCGCGCGCTGGAAGAAGGCGTTCTGGAAGACATTCGCGAAGGCGACGTGGGCGCGATCCTTGGCTGGGGCTTTGCACCTTGGTCAGGTGGTCCGCTTAGCTGGTTCGATATGCTAGGTTCGCCCTATGCCGCCGAACGTTGCGATCAGTTGACCGAAGCCCATGGGCCCCGCTTTGCATGCCCGGCCCTGCTGCGGGAAATGGCCGACAAGGGGCAAAGCTTCTACGGACGCTTTGGTCAAAAAGCCGACGCAGCTTAATACTCTGCGGGCGCGCGTAACAGCGCGCCCGGACTACCCTTCAAACCGATAGCCAAACCGCGTGATGTCGGCGGAGTACATCCGTGCGACGAGCTCAATATCGGCCTCTGAATAATACCCTCGCCAGTCCGGCTTGCGATCAGAGCGGTTCACATGGGGGATATCCAGTTTGAAGCCCAGATGTTTCTCAAATGGCTGAATATCTTCGCGCAACGCCTCTAGCCTGACAAAGCTGGTCGGGGCTTCGTTTCCACCTACAGAGACATAGCTTTCCGCGCCATTTGCGGCCACCGTTTCGGGGTGGTTCAAAAACCCGGAAAAATTATGTGCCTTCGCCAGCTCGACGGCGCGATGATTGAACCCCTGTTCGCGCAGCCAGTGGTAATAGCTGACCATCCGGTCCCACGGGTTTCGCACCAGAGTGACGATGAAGTAACCTTCAAGCGCTCCGACTGACGGCAAGCCATCAATGTCCGCCAGCGTCGAATGCTTG
>Ga0181593_10006078_pt1 | contig 10877 bp, 8 predicted proteins | sample 071ome_19_FD_133756 | JGI IMG/M metagenome (GOLD analysis project Ga0181593, IMG submission 133756) | Coastal salt marsh microbial communities from the Groves Creek Marsh, Skidaway Island, Georgia - 071413AT metaG (megahit assembly) | ecosystem: Environmental > Aquatic > Marine > Intertidal zone...
ATCTCATGAAGTCAGATGACTTCCTTCAACAGCAGATTCGCGAGCTCAACTGGTCTTTGATGGGCGAAAATCACTCGGAGTTCGGGAAATACCTGCAAACGGTCTGGAAAGAAGGTAAGGGATGGGACCAGCTTTATCAGGAGGTGATCCTTGCAGATTACCGGAACGATCAAGCCAGTGGCGCCCCGGCCTTTCTCAAAAAACGTGTTTCCGATCTGGATCGACTCACCAACGACGTCGCCATTCAATTTTTTGGAGTCAACATCAGTTGTGCCCAATGCCACGATCATCCCAATGTGCCGCATTGGACACAAGCCAGTTACTATGGCATGAAATCCTTTTTCAGCGCCACTTTCGACAATGGCGGATTTGTAGCTGAACGAAGTGAGGGAGAAGTGACTTATAAGAACACGCGTGGGGAAACTCTCGAGGCGAGTTTGCAGTTTTTTGATCGACCGCCCATTGAAGAAACCCTGCTGGTCCGCCTGGACGATGAGGGCCGGAAGAAGGAAAAAGAACGCTTGGAGCAGCTCAAAAAAGAAAAGAAACCAGCGTCTCTTCCAAGCTCCAGTCGTCGTAAATTGCTCGTTCAGGAGGGACTGGCCAATGCACAAGGTGGTTATTTTGCCCGCTCGGCCGTCAACCGGATCTGGAAGCAATTCATGGGAAGAGGATTGGTTGAGCCGGTCGACCAAATGCATGGAGCCAATCCCCCAACCCATCCAGAACTGCTTCTCTGGCTTTCCCAATGGTTTCAGCATCATGGGCACGACCCTCGGCAGCTCATTGCTGCCCTGGTCCGCAGTCAAACCTATCAGCGCTCCAGTCAATGGCTGACCGATCCCGCGCCACCGAATGAATCCTTTGCCCGCTTCATCGTAAGGCCTCTGACGCCTCGTCAATACGCTTCGGCACTGCACTTGGCTTCCTCCGATCCGCACGACTGGTTGGCCCTTTCTTCGGACTCACCGGAGCACGCAAAACACCTAACCCAAACCATGAAAGGCATCGATGGCACGACTCAATGGTTTGAACGCACTTCCGATCAAGTGCACTTTGCGGTGGATGAAGCCCTGCAAATGAGCAACGCATCCGAGCTCGAGGCGATGCTTCATGCACAAGAAGCCAAATGGATTGAAGCCTGTGCGCTCCATGAGCCTTCCAACAAAGCACTGAATCTGGTTTTTCGGCATATTCTTCAACGGTCTCCGACCCTCAACGAACAGGAGACATCTGCTCGCTTTATGGACTCCTATCCCGCTGGCGATACCACTCCATGGAAGGCCTTGATCTGGTCTCTGGCCACTGGACCTGAAAACCGATTGCAACATTGATCCCGATATGAACCCCATCTCAAAGAATACCTCCCATACGCTGGGCGCTGAGCATGGCATGAGCCGAAGGCTTTTCATGAACAGTTTGGCCGTCAGTCTGGCGGGCACCGGCGGCCTGGTAGGCAATGCTGGCTCTGCACATCTTTTTGATCAGGCACCCCTTCAGAAAGAACTCAAGGCAAAGGGGCGCAGTGTGATTCTGGTTTGGTTGGCTGGCGGTGCCAGTCAATTTGAAACGTGGGACCCCAAACCCGGAAGGGCTACAGGGGGACCGTTTGGAACCCTTCCCACCTCCGTTCCAGGCCTGCATATTTCAGAGCTCATGCCAAAGATGGCCCGGCGCATGCATCAAACATGTCTGATACGATCCCTGAACACCAAGGACAGTGGGCATGACACCGCATCGGTCATGATGATGCGCGGTCGCAAGGATGAACCGGCCATGAAATACCCTGACATTGGGGCGATACTCGCCAAAGAACTCGCGCGCGCCGATAGTGCTGTACCCGATTACGTTTCTTTTTATTCGCAGACGGAGGGAAGATCCTTTTCAAAGCTGACACCCAGTTTTCTCGGCGCAAGATATGCCCCCATGGAATTGAATGTGTCCATGATGCCGCCGCACTTGAGAAAATCAGATCGCATCACCGACCTGGATCACGCTGCCCGAGCTGAACTTCAGGCGCTTCTAGGAAACCAGTTTGCCAAAAATCACGCCTCCCCATGGGTCAAGAGCCATGCAGCCGCCTACGCGCGTGTTGCCGGTTTGATGAGCAGCGAACCTCTCTTTGATATTGAAAGGGAACCCGCTTCGATCCGTGAACGCTATGGACCCAGCCAATTTGGCCAACAAATGCTCATGGCTCGTCGACTGGCTGAGGCAGGTGTTCCATTCATCCGCGTCGGGCGCGCCTGGTGGGATAGCCACGGGCAGAACTTTGAAACGCATCAGGAAATGGTTCCCGAACTGGATCGCGTTCTCTCCGCACTGCTGGACGACCTGCGGCATCGAGGCATGCTCGATCATACGCTCGTCGTGGTCATGGGTGAGTTTGGACGCACTCCAGCCATCAACTCGCAACTGGGCCGTGATCACTTCTCGCGAGCATGGAGCGCCTTGATGGCTGGATGCGGAGTTCAGGAGGGCGCCGTCTTCGGAGCTACTGACCCAGATGGCAAGGAAGTGATCGAAGGAGAAGTGGGAGCTGGAGAACTCTTTGCCACCATGCTTCAGGCTGTGGGCATCCCACACACCAAGCACTATCAATTCGGGCAACGCCCCATCCCTCTGGTCAACTACGGCATTGAACCGATTCGCCAGATACTAACCTAGCTGTCTTGGAGGCCAACATGTTCACCTTCCAGTTGGAAAACCAAACAGAGCACCAGACGATTCTCTTCTGCCTGGCCGCACACGATGGTCATTGGTTTGCGGGTGGCTCGGATGCACGGATCCATGGCCTCGATAGCAGCGGCAAGCCGCTCTCATCGCTGCAGGCACTCGGTGGCCATCAAAGTTACGTCACCGGGGTCGCATCGAGTGAGTCGTTTTTGTGGTCTGTAGGTTACGACGGTCTGCTCAATGCATGGAAGCCTCATGACAATACCTTGCATACCAGCCACCAGGCGCATCAAAAATGGGTACGCGATATCCAGGTAGCTCCTCATCAACCATGGATGGCAACCGTTGGCGATGACATGAAGGTGATGATCTGGGATGCACTCACCGCCCGACTCATTCATTCACTCGAAGGTCACGCCAAGCAAAGCCCTCAAGGGTTTTCCTCAATGCTTTACACATGTGCCTTTTCTCCGGATGGCACTCTCCTTGCCACCGCAGACCGCATCGGAGAGATCCTGCTTTGGGAACTACCCAGTGGCAAGCTCCTGCAAAAAATGAGTGCCCCTGCCATGTATACCTGGGATGAAGTCCAGCGTCTGCGCTCCATCGGTGGGATCCGATCATTGGCTTTTTCAACCGATCAGCAGACCCTCGCGGTGGGTGGCATGGGCCATGTCCAAAACGTGGATGGATTGGGTGGAAAAGCCCGCGTGGAGTGGTTTGACCTGCCATCGGGAGAGCCCTCCGGACTGTTTGAAAGCGACAGCCACAAGGGCTTGGTGGAAAGCCTGCAATACCACCCTTCAGAGCCTTATCTGATCGCCGGCGGCGGTAGTGGCAAGGGATTTCTCATGCTGTTGGACCCCCTGACCCATGAGGCCATACACGAAACGGAATCACCCATGTATGTCCACCAGATCGCTTTGAACCAAGATACCAACTCACTGCTAGCGGTGGGGCACCACCGGACTGCGGAGTGGTCGCTTCTCAAGAACAACTGACAAACCACGGAGAAATCTTATGTGAGCGCGTCGGGATCTCGGGGCCCTAGCACCGCACTGCCTCAGCTCTCCTGCTTTGTTGGCAGATCCCTTCGCGGAAACAGTGGCTCAGGGGCGCGCACCTGATGTCCTTGGGTCAGCCCACCCCATGTTCCATACTCAAAAAGGTGAGGGACGACTTCCAGCCCCAGCTGCTCATAAATCTTCTTTGATGTGGTCGGAAGAAAAGGATGGAGCAGGACACCAATCACACGACAGGACTCCACCAGAGTGTAGAGGATCTCATCCAGTCGATCGGATTGGGACGGGTCTTTGGCTAGTTTGAAGGGTGCTGTTTGGTCGATGAACTGATTCACCCGGGCGATCAGCTCCCAGATCCTTCTCAAGGAAGCTTGAAGGCGATGTGATCGGGCCAGGGCCAAAACCTCATCAACCGCTTCGCTCACCTCAGGTTTGAGCTCATCACAAGGGGCCGGCACCACACCTGAACGGTAGCGGTTGAGCATGGCAAGTGAGCGATTGATCAAATTACCAAGTCCGTTGGCCAACTCAGCACTGTAGCGCGCATGAAACCCTTCATCCGTCCAGTTACCATCTGGTCCAATATCCAGTTCTCGCAACAAATAATACCGAAAGGCATCCACCCCCCACTCCTCGATCACCTCGATGGGATCCACCACATTACCCGTCGACTTGCTCATCTTCTGACCATCTTTCTGCCACCAGCCGTGGACGCAAATTTGACGCGGCATGGCAAACCCGGCGGCTTTGAGCATGATGGGCCAGTAAACTGCGTGAAACTTGAGGATGTCTTTTCCTATGACGTGGATGTCTGCAGGCCATAGAGCTGCCTCCTTGTCGGGAGCTTTACCGAAACCGGGAAGAGCAGGATCTCCCATGGAAGCAGGGATCGAGGCATAGTTGGTCAGGGCATCAAACCATACGTAGGTGACATAATCGGGATCAAACGGAAGGGGAATCCCCCAACTCAAACGAGACTGGGGTCGGGAAATACAAAGATCCTCGAGCGTTTGATTTTTGAGGAATCCAAGGACTTCGTTGCGACGATATTCGGGAGTGACAAAATCCGGGTGAGACTCGATGTATTCAATCAGCCACTGCTGATGCCTTCCAAGCTTGAAGTAGTAGTTGTCTTCGAGCAATTCTACCACCTCACCATATAGGGGATCAAAGGCTCCATCCTCTCCACGGTCTTTTTCAGTCAGGAAGGTTTCTTGCTTGGCCGAATAGTAACCCTGGTAAGTCGCCTTGTAGAAATGTCCCTCCTCATGCAACCGCATCAGGAGCTTCTGAACCACTTCCCGATGCCGGTCCTGGGTCGTGCGCACGAAATCGTCATGGCAAAGGCCCAGTTGATCTACAAAGACCTTCCAGCTGGCAGCCAAATCATTGCAATAATCCTGAGGGTTTAACCCCTGTTCAGTCGCTGCCTTTTGCACCTTCTGTCCGTGTTCATCCAGCCCCGTCAGGAAAAAGGTAGATTCTCCAAAACTCTGGTGCACCCTGGCGATGGCATCGGTCACAACCTTTTCATAGGCATGCCCGAGATGAGGATGCCCATTGACATAGTCGATGGCAGTGGTGAGGTAATATTTTTTACTCATGAAATCAACGCAACTCCTAGTGAAAATGAAGTAAGGTTCCACTCATTACCAACTCTTTTTGAATGGATAGGGGTTTTGAGGGAACTAAAGCGCAGCCACAACACCCTGATGGGTCAGCCAGCGACTCAAGAGGTTAAAAAGGAGTCCATAAAGCGGCCATGCAACCATGGGAGTGAAATCAATGCGCTTCCAGTGAAGTCTCAGGGGTTTTATGGGCCATAGAAGACGCTCCACCCCTTGGTCCAACCAATCCCAACCTTCCCACCCTCCGAGGTAGACGTAGCTGTGCACAAGGTAAAGGGCGAGCATACCGTAAATAAGCCACTGAAGAGACATCCACGCTGCCGAGGAGATCAAAGTTGCCTGCCAAAGCAAACTGGACGCGTCTCGACCCGGAAGGATTTCCAATCGAGCCAACAACGCACCAAGCAGTGTCCAGAGCATCACTCCAAGCAACCATAAAAGAATCCCCTGCAACCAGGCTTTCTGTTGCCCGAGGGGTCCCAAGACGGCATCGAGCATGCCGTGCAGGGACTCCATCCCTTTACCAGTCGTCAGGCATCTTAGAAACCAAAGCCAAAGATAACCCATGAACGAAAATCGAGTGAAGGTGACAACTCCCATCAAGGCCATGTGGGAGAGGCTCCCCGTTTTAAAAAAAACCGGGAACAACAGAAAGTCCACAGCCACCGTGGAGGCCAGCGGTTTTCCAAGATAATGCAACAACAGAATCTTGAAACACAGGATCAATGCCACCCCCAGAATGAAAAACCAGGCCGGATTCATTCTGGACGGCGAAAGTGCCTTGAGTGTTCCCACGAGGGAAATCCCACTCTGGGGCTTCCATGGCTGCATCAAACCCATGCTACCGTTGATCCACAGAATCCAGGCAGCCAGGTTCAATATATGATCAATCCACTGCATGCGTTTGAATCATTACCAACTCAGGCGGCCATTGAAAACTTCCTTTCCAATCAAGTGAGCCCACCTTTTCATACGCCAAGACTAGCAGGTGAGGAAGACCGAATTCCAGACTACAATCCCACTTGAAGAGGAGTGGTCATCTGATTTCTAATGGTCCCATGCGTGATGAAACCATGTTTGGGAACACCCATCCATCGCAAAGGCCATTTCGGCAACGGATCCTTCTTTCCCTGTGGGTGTTGATGGGTTGGATGCACCTTGCCAGCAGACTCCAAAGCACGGCGGCAGAAGCAGAACGACCTGCGGACTTCGTGCGATTGGATCATGCCATTCCAGATATTGTGCTGGATCTTAAATATGCCACCACGGACAACTTTACCGGCCAAGTGGTCGCCGGCTACGAAACACCGGCCTGTTGGATCACCCGTGCCGCAGCCAATGCCCTGGTCAAAGTTCAGGAGGAACTACGCCCCATGGGGCTCTCATTGATGGTCTTTGATGCCTTTCGCCCCCAGAAAGCAGTCGATTTTTTTGTCGCATGGTCGCTCAAGCCCGATGAAGCAGCATCGATCAAGGCACGCTACTATCCCATGGTGGCCAAGAAGGACCTTTTCCCTCAAGGGTTCATTTCTGAAAAATCGGGACACACAAGGGGTAGCACAGTCGACCTGACACTTTGTACCCTTTCCGATGACACCCCGCCCCAGCCTCTGGACATGGGAGCTCCATTTGATTTTTTCGGTGAGGCCTCAGCCACACGTTTCCCTAAACTTTCAGGTCAACAGCGCTCCAATCGCCTGCTGCTCAAAACGCTCATGGAAAAACACGGCTTCAAACCTTACATGGTGGAATGGTGGCACTTTACACTGAGGGACGAACCCTACCCAAAGACCTACTTTGATTTTTCATTGACCCCATGACATTTGGAATGCAGCTCGAAGGCACCAGTGGGAAATAGTTTCACCCAATACGGTAGGAAATGCGCTGGACCAAATCCTTACCAAAACAGTGTTGAAGTCTTTCAAGAATTTCAGCTCGACGGTAGCGAACAATCTCCGAAAGCCAGGTCGGGTGATCGACGTTCACAAAAAGCGTCCCCTTTCGAATCCCCACCGGCTGAGCATGCTCGGTCAGGGTAGGATCTAGCAACTGATTCCATGCCTTGAGAATTTGAGTCTCGGAAGAGCGTTCATCCATTCGCATGGTCTGAAGCACACCTTCCATGAGCTCGGAGCTTTCCTTGGGCTGAAACGCACGGCGCTTTTCCTCATCCTGCGTGTCCACGCGCTTCCACTGGTTGAGCACCTTATCCCTGGCTGTCTTTTTGTGTGTCATGGAGATGGGCTTTTGACAAGCCATGACGGATAGCCCAGCATAACGCGTCATGACCGAACAACCCCTTTCTTAGAGATGAAGGAACTAACAAGAAATGGGCAGGCTATCGAGCAAAGATTCCCATGGGCCACTGATTTTCTTTTCCCATGAACCTCGCACCCATAGCAAAATGGGAAATAGAACTCATTCGGTGGCTCCAATCCGCTCCGCAGTGGCTCATGGATGCCATGCGATGGATCAGTGAACTGGGCCACACCCCGGTGCTCATGTCTCTGGTCATCGTCGTTAGCCTGGCGGCACGAAGGAACTGGGGCATTCAAGCCCTTCAATTCCTTAGTCTGAGTGGTTTTTACATGGTGCTGGCCAAGGATTTCTTTCAGCATCCACGACCCTACTGGCTCGAGCCGGACATCGTTCCATGGGGGCCTTCTGGTAGCTTTGGTATGCCATCAGGACATGCCATGATGGCCTGGGTCTGGTATGGTATTTGCGCGAAGTCGAGGCATTCATGGATTCAGATATCAGGACTGGGGCTGGTTTTTTGTATCGGCTGCTCACGCGCCTTCCTTGGACTCCATTCCCCCCTGCAGATCGTTTTAGGATGGACGATCGGTTACCTGCTCTTGAGAGGCCTGTTTGCTGCCGATCACACAAGATCAGAAACCAAGGAGAAATCGTTGACACCTTGGTGGGTGCTGGGGTGGCTTTTGCCCGGTTTGGTGTGGGGTGTCTGTTTTTATCGAACCACCGATACCGTCTTCGATCTGGCTTCCTGGCCTGGCTTGAGCACGGAAGTTGCCTATCCCTATAAGGCCATCCCCGCCCTTACCTACCGGACGCACCTTATTTACGCGGCCCTCTTCCTTTCTTCCACCTTTTGGGCTCGCTTGTCGCAGAAATGTCAACCCAACGATGGGGCCAACGAGAGTTGGCGCAACCGAAGTGCCAGTGCCACGTGCGGTTTGGCATTCGGGGCCATTGGTTATGTGTGCCTGAAGCAAATCCTTCCCCCCATCAAGGAAGCAGGCATTCCAGGCTGGTGCGGGTGGGGCCTGGCGGTCAATTTTGCGATTGGCTGGTTATGGATCGGTTGGCCCAAGGCAGTGCAATGGATCCACTCGCGCTATTGTCATGCCTGCAATTCAGGACATTGAGCCTGTTGCGTTTTTTCAGCTCAGGAGCGCCCCCCAAACCAGGTCCTGACGTGCCCCCTAGGGATGGCCTGCCAGGCGCGTTCATGAAGATAATAGATTCCGATCTTTCCAAAAAACTCAATCCCCCCGACCTTCAGCGCAGTCTCGGTTTCCCCAGTGACCCAATAAGCCACCAAAATCGTCGTGCAACTGGCAATAATTCTCCATGAAAAGCCCTTTAGAATGCTCCGAGTATGCGATTCCTTGAATGTTCCAACTGATGTGTCGGTAGCCATAGCGTGATCCAGGCAAAGCATCTTGGATGAGCTTCGCCGATTGGGCTCAAACACTATTCCAATTCACTTCATGATCACAAGTGCTAAGAACTTTCCACTCGACAGGTGTGACTGGAATGCCGGTTGCAATCCACGACACAGATGGCAAGCTTTCCTCAACAAAGCTTCATCCTTCAAGGGGTGTAAAAAGCGCTCATGAACGACAAAATACTGGGGATTGATCTTGGAACGACGCACTCAGCCGTTGCCGTTGTCGACGCGGGGTTTCCGCTGATACTGGCAGACAGGGAGGGACACCGATTGACTCCCTCGGTCGTGCACTACCCCGCAGGCGGAGGTGAGCCCAAGGTAGGTTATGAGGCACTTCGCATGCGCTCCACGGCTCCGAAGCGAACGGTGTATGATGTCAAACGCTTCATGGGACGACGCACCACCGACCTGAATGAAGAAGAGCGGAACATCGGCTACGAGCTCTCTTTGGATCCCGGAAGCCCCATCGAGGTGCTCATAGGCGAATCTTCGGTGCGTCCTGAATCGGTCTCTGCCGCCGTGCTGGCACACCTCAAAAGGGTGGCCGAGTCGGCGATGGAATCGAGCCTCGATAGAGCGGTGATTACGGTGCCCGCCTACTTTAACGATGCACAGCGCCAGGCCACCTTGGAGGCAGGTCGGCAGGCTGGGCTGCAAGTCGAGAGAATCCTTCATGAGCCGACGGCGGCAGCTTTGGCTTACGGTCTGCACCGCCTCAAGGAAAGCTCCAGAATTGCCGTGTATGACCTGGGTGGAGGCACTTTTGACATCACCATCCTGGAAATGGTCGATGGCGTCTTCAGGGTTCTGGCCACACATGGTCACACGCGACTGGGAGGCCACGACATCGATCAAAGCATCGTCGAACATTTTTTGGAACAAGAGGAGCTTCGGAAATCCAAAGAGGAGCTCCTTCAAAGTCCGGAAGCCATGGCAAAGCTCCGGGCCGCAGCAGAGCAAGCCAAGAAAACCTTGAGTCAGGAGCTGGAAGCCTGGATCGAAATCCCCTTTCTGACACCGTCGCTCCACATGAGGTTCTCTTTCCGTCGCGAGACCCTGGAGAAATTGGCAGCTCCATGGATCGACCGCACACGAGAATGTTGCTTGCGAGCCTTGCATGATGCCCATTTGGAGTCGCAAGAGCTTGATCAAGTCGTATTGGTCGGAGGCCAAACCCGCATGCCCATGGTTCGAGAGCGAGTGAGCGCCTTCTTCCAGTGTTCGGATTTTGAAGAGACCAGGGGAAACATCCGCCTAGGCCAAGATTTCCACGCGCAAAAAGGCCCCGCGCTCAACGTGGGACAACATCCCGATGAGGCCATCGCTCTTGGAGCGGCCATTCAAGGGGCCATGCTCTCCGGGAGCCTAGAGCACATGACGCTCCTGGATGTCACCCCACTCTCTCTGGGGCTTGAAACCTTTGGTGGGCTCATGAATGTGCTCATACCACGCAATTCTACCATTCCGCTCAAAGCTGGAGAGGTTTTTACCACCGCTGTCGACAACCAAAGGAAGATATTGATTCATGTCCTTCAGGGAGAGAGAGAAAAGGCATCCGACAATTGGAGTCTTGGACGCTTCGTGGTGCCTTTTGAGCCCTCACCCAAGGGAGTACCCCGAGTGGGCGTTCAGTTTGAAATCGACGCCAACGGTATCCTTCACGTGCTCGCGCGTAATCTCCATACCGGAGAAGAGCAAGTGCTGGAGATCCAGTCGGCCATTGACGTCACCGACCAGCAAGTGACCGAGATGGTGGAAAGCTCTCTGGAGCATGCTCTTGAGGACATGGACTCCAGGCACTGGATTGAACAGAAGCTCAAGGCAGAACAATTAACTCAAGCCGCCCAATCGAGCTTG